>JACLAB010008032.1_pt1 | contig 15893 bp, 8 predicted proteins | sample 8027921 | NCBI WGS metagenome assembly JACLAB01 (sample SAMN15725117, study PRJNA655200) | protist metagenome | isolation source: fluorescence activated cell sorting (FACS) single amplified genomes of... | place: USA: West Boothbay Harbor, Gulf of Maine | collected 2000-07-19 | reverse complement strand
TGTTCGATAACGGCGGCGAAATTGAGAGGATGCCTAGGTGCACGAAGCAAGGAGTGATTGAAAACAGAGTCGTGTTTAGCAGAGCGAACGTGTGTGAACGTTTTGGCTTGAAAGCGGAACGAAAAGAGTTGAAGAAGAGTAAGTAATTGATTTAGAAGAAGCTAACCATATGATAGTCGCGCATCAGTAAATGAATGAATGTTTTGTATGATGATAATAGTTATAATAAGTATGTTATACAACACTACTATACGTGTTTTTACGTGCTATTTCGTAGTGTTCATCTTCGCGGTGTGTTTTTCTTTTTCACTTCTTTTCTCTCTCTCTCTCTTCATCCCCTTCTTCTATGCATCCGCTGGATTCTTAAACGCCACGTTCCCGGAAATGATAATCCCGACAATCACCCCAAACAAGCCAAGCGCGCTTCCAAAAATCTCAATCACTAAAATCTTCACAAACAAAGCTGGATTTTGCGCGTCGCTCAACGCGCAGCTACTCCCGACCGTCCCTACGCAAATACCGCACACCAGATTCGCCAACCCGACGGTTATACCAGACGCTAATATCGCGTACCCTGAAAACATCGATCGATCCGAATACGACCCATCTGGCATTCTCGGCGCAAATTCCACTTTCGTTTGTAAAATAATCGCCACAATCACCCCGTAAATAGCCACCGCTTCGCAGAAAATAATCGAGATGAGATTCTTGCTCGTGATTCGCGGCGCTTTAATAGCTGCTCCAGCTAACGAGCTCCCGGTGATGAAAATCCCCCACGCGGCGCCAACGACCGATAAACCAATCGCGCACGATATCCCAATCGCGGACCATAAATACGGGTTTATCCGTCTAAAAATCAATCCCAAATATTCCCAATCGATGAGTTTATCGTTGTTGGTGGTTTTCGAGAAACTCAACACGAGCAAAAGATTGGAAATCGTAAACACGCTGCCGATTATCAGATAGGTTTCGCGGGTTAAAAAACCCGACGTGATGCCTTTCACTAAAACCATGGTGTTGTTACGCGTGTCTTTTTAAAGCTGCACTATTATTACTGCTACTCTTGGTGATGTCTACTCTTTTTCAAGAGTATAGTATTTCTCTCGTTCGTGTTGTTGTTGTGATGAAACTGTTTGACGTGAAAAGAAGAGAAGAAGAAAAAACCTTCTCTCTGTCTGTCTGTCGCCGACAAAAAACTCCTCTTTTCTTTTTAAAAGGAGAAAAAACAGCTGCTTCGCGCAACACAATTTTTCGATATGATGCGGTTACAAAGAGCAGCGAGAGAAGGATGGGAAGGCGCGACTGCGGGCGCTTTGGCGAGGAGTGTTGTTGATATTTTTCCTTCCTTTTTTAATTCTTCGTCGTCGTCGTCGTCGGATGATGATGAAGATGAAGAAGAAGATACAAAATTGGAAGCCGATGATATGTTTGAAAAAACGACGACGACGACGGTTGAGAAGAACGATGACAAAAACAAAAAGGACAAAAAGAGGACGACGAAAAGACAAACGATGAAGCTGCGGTTGTTCGCGGAAGATTTTCTCTATTTCTCTTTGGTGAATGTAGTGAGTGAGAATAGGACTAGAAAAAGTGATTTCGCCACGACCACGGTTGAAGCTTTCAGAAGATACGCAGTCGCGGGGGCGATATCGACGGCTTTGATGCTCCCGTTTGATATCGTAACTTTGCAAATGAAAAAAATAGAAGCGAAGATGAAGAAGAAAGGAAAGGCATCATCTTCAAAGAGTAGTAATAGTAAAAATCGAATGAAGGTGTATGTATCCGCGATGAAAGAAGCGTATAAACGAGACGGCGCGTTGGCGTTCCAACGAGGTTTCTCTCAAAACGTGCCATTAATTGTTTCGCACACGATTAACCTTGCCGCCTTCGATGCCTTGAAAGCGTTGAAGACGAAATACGGGGAGAAAAAGTTGTCGATAATCGAATCGTTCGTGATTGGGTGCTTATCGAAGACTATAGCGACTGGTATTACGTTTCCTTTAGAGCGAACGAGAGCGTTGGTGGAAGCCTCGAAATCTTTTCATCGCGAGGAAGAGGAGAATTCCGTGAGAAGGAACATGGTCGATGGAGAGTATTTAAATAGTAGCGATACCACGAGTAAGGAGAAGAAGAACGTGAACAGCAATAGCAGCTCGAACACCTTAGACGTCGTGCAGCTCGTTTTAGAAAGCCAGGGGATTTGCGGGTTTTATGACGGCGTCATACGTCACGTACAAAAGTCTGTGCACGCCTCGGCTCTTTTCTTCGTGATCCGTGAGCAAATGCGCAATCGTCGATAAGCGTTCGTAGAACTATGATTACTAATGATGTACGCTAACTAACTATATACGTAAGTACCAGGTACCTGTATAACTAAAAGTCTACTCCTATTCCTACTACTCCTACTCCTAAACAGTGTTTGAAGTACATACCTAAATTCACATCATGTCTGCTTCGGTGGTTTCGGTTTTCATTCTCTTTGCTTCCCTCTCCAACTCTTCCGCTTCGCTTTCGCTCAAAATTTCACCCCAGGACGAGGGATGCTCCCTCAAATACTCTCGGACAATGTTCCTCAGCGCGATGTTCGGATGTTGCGAATCCAACGTAATCGAACAATCCGGCTGCAACGGATCCGCAACTTTCTTCTCTCTCCCGTATTTTTCGTGTTGTTGTTTAATATATTGCTCTATCGCTGAACGCTCGTACGAGTTCCCGCTCGGGCTGACCACTGGTTCTCGATACATTTCCAACGACAGAGGACAGCAAAACGCATCCGGCGCTTGCTTCCGCTCGTCTTTTTCCTTCGCCTCGTTCACGCGCTCTCTCAACACTCTCGCGTCGTCCTCGGTTAAGGGCACAAACCCCGGGTGCGATAACTTTGCTTCTAAACTTTCGTACACTTTCCTCCTCTCCTTTGCTTTTTCGCAGTGTTCCATGTATTTCGATTTCGCCAACGACCGCCAAATTAAATCCACTTGCGACTCGTCGTATTCTCTCGCCAGAAACAAACTCTTCTCCAATATCTCTGCTCCTTTTTTATAATTATCTTCGATTTCCTCCGGTAACATGCACACGCAAACGCCTAAATGATACGTCGCTTTCACGTTATCGTGGTCCAATTTCAAACACTTCTCCAAATCCTCTTTCGCTTCCTTCCATCTCAATCTCTTCTCGTTCGCCATCGCCCTATTGAGATACGGAACGTGCCATTTTTGCTCCGATTGAAGAATCGCCTCGGTATACAGTTCGCACGCGGCGGCGTATTTTTGTTTCTGGAAGAGCAGATTGCCTTGGTGTTTCGAGTGCTCCGCTTCTTGTGCATTTTTAGGTGGACTGCTGTAGTTTCGCGATTTTGACCACATTTGTCTTCTCCTTTATTACTAATCAATAATCCCCTTTAGTATTCAGCATTCAGCAGCAAGAACAAGGAAAAAGGAGGAACGAGAATTTTTTTGAAGAAGAAGAGGAGGAAAAAGGAGTTTCTTTTCAAATTTTTGATTCTCTTTTTCTCTTCTTCACAACAACAGAAACACCAACAGAATCTCTCTCTTTTCTTTCTTTCTCTCTCTCTCTCTGTTATATTCTGCACACTAAAATGTCTTTTGTGGTGTATCATCCATCACTGATGATGAACTAGTATTCGTAAAGAAGAAAGTATTTTACACAACACGTATAAGAAAGAGAGAGAGAGATGGAAGAGGTTTATGATACCGCTGCGTTAGTATCTGACGACGCAAAACTCAAAGAAGAAGAAGAGGAGAAAAAGATTCAAAAAATGAAATGTGATGATGATGATGATGATGTTGATGATGATGATGGTGACGACGAGAAGAACACATTTGCAATCCAAAATCTACCGGAAGGCGCCATCGCGCACATTTTCTCTCTCCTCCCGGCGTTATCTGTGATTAATTGCATGCTCACTTCGAAACAGTTGTATCGAGCAGCCGTGTCGGACGGGACGTGCTGGAAAAGACAGTGCGAAAAACTCGCCAACATCGAGAGTTTAGACGATTTACGAGCGAAAGCGAGACGAGATATATTCATGAATTCCGCGAAAGACGAAGAGAAGGTGAAAGAATCCGGGGAGTATTACAGGAAAGTTTTCATTGAGATGCAAAAGAACCCGTTGATGCGGTATCGATTTTTGAAGATGATCCCGACGCTCGGCTTGAATGTGCGAGAATTGCGTCGCGGAAAAAGTAGGAGAAAGAAGATGGTTTTCGGTGGGTTTAGCTTCAACGCCGTGGAAGGATACGACGAGGAGGAAGAAGAAGAAGAAGAAGAAGAAGAAGAAAAGGAGGATGCTACGATGGAACTGGTTGACGACGACGGGAAGGAAAACGTATCGAAAAATTTTAGAGACGAGGACGAGAATAACAAGAACAAGAAACGAACCTCGGACGGCGCGTTGAAAGAGATGCAATCGAACCGAGAACGATACATAGAGCAAGACGTCGTAGATTTGAATGGAGGGACGAATAGAAAAAGGAAGAAGAAAATCATCTCAGACTACTCGAGTTTTAACGTTCAAGAAAGAGTGGAGGTGAGGAACAGTCATCGACAGCGCATGTGGGAATGTTTAGACGTGTGCTCGGGGACATTAAAAGCGGTTAAACTCGTAGGATTCCTCGAAAAACCTGAAGAAGGTTTGCGAAGTAGGAAATTGCGCGAAGCGGCGAACATGAAGGCGCTATCGGCGCAAATAGTCGTTCGAGCGACGACGAGGATGGGAGAAGAAGACCACTTAGGCGCGAAAGAATACTTGAACGGAGCGAATTCTATCGCGCGATTAGAACGTTTAGTTACGATTGACGAAGACATGCCGTTTGAGGTCCCGTGGTTAGTAGGAGAACTTCCGCCAGAGTTGCAAGCGGCGGAAGAAGAAGACGAGATGGAAGCGAATTCAGTTGGCAGAAGGCGAATTCTTCCGCGACTCAGCGGTAAAATGCTCATGATTCACGAGCATTTTCCGATAAGTTTACGCGCGCAGCGGTCGAGAGTGTGCGAGGATCCAGTCGTCGCGAAAAAACAACCGCCGCAAGAGTGGTGCTATGACGACGACGGCACCTTTCGATTGAAAAGATCTAAAGTGCGCATGCTCACGCAGCAATTGATTGAAGGCGTTCGATTTGCGCATTCGCGTGGGATTGCGCATAGAAATTTGCATTGCGGACATCTTTTAGTCGACGATCAGAAGAATAATGGCAACGGACAACTCGTAATTGCCTCGTGGGCAGCATCGAGAGGATTTCGCGACGTAGGAAAGCGCTCTCCTTTGCGTTCGTGCACCGTGCCGTATTACATCGCGCCTGAAGGACTCATCATACCTCCTGTGCAACAAATCGATCCCGATTCCATCGACGAAACCGCTTACGATGATATCGGAACGTTCGACGGAACAGATAACGGAGATAAATCTACTGTAGAGGAAGAAAAAGAAGAAGAAGAAGAGAGCAAGAAAAAGAAGAAAAAGAAACCAGTGCTTCCGAAACAGTACACAAACGCCGTGGACATGTGGTCGTGTGGTTGCGTCTTTGCAGAATTTATCCTCGGTTCCTCGCTCTTCAACAAATTCGCGTATTACGAAGGTGCCGAACAGTTGGATCAAATTTTGTGCATTTTTAAACTTCTTGGAACACCAAACGAAAAGTCGTGGCCGGATGTTAAAAGCATCCCCGGTTGGCACGAGGATATGTTCCCGAAATGGTTACCAAGAGTCTCCTTCTTGAAACTAACTCGCGCGAACGAAATCACCGTTTTCCAGGCCGATTTGTTGCGAAGAATGTTAACGCTCGACCCTTCGAGAAGAATTACCGCGCACGAAGCGTTGCATCACCCATATTTCTCCTCCGAAACCGAACTCAAAGACGATCGCGTCGTAAAGTACGAAGACGAAGACGCGCAGCGTTTAAAACTGCCCGGCGGCGAGACCATAGTCGGACGACACGTTCGTATGGTCAACGCGAAACAGGATGAAGAAGAAGAAGAAGAACTCTTCGGCATCGTCTCTAAACTCGAACAATCGCCGTGTAAAAAGTACCACCGATATCACGTCATCTTTGACGCGAAGCAAACGCCTCTATCGATGAGTTCGTTGGTTTCGCTCGAGACTAAACTCGAGGTGCTTAAAAACCGCGACGACAAAGAGGAAGAAGAAGAAGAAACAGTGCGAGTCAAATTCCGCCTCGCCACGCAATATTGGTCCGAACGCGACGTCTTGTTAAAGATGGTCTTATAACATATACATAGCAGTACAGCTAGAGAGAGAGAGAGAAACACATATAGAAGCGTGTATAATATACAATCTGAAAGTAGAAATACTCTTTTACGCCAAACAGGGTATTTTTGATTTTGAGCCTTTTTTGGTCTTCTGCGATTCCGCCTTTTGACACAAAACCATTACCCACAGAATAAATCAAGAATCTCTCTTCTTCATCGCGCGCATTTTACGCATTACCCAAAGAAAAAGAAGGAGAAAGAGCTCGTCGTCGCGAATACATTATCGTCGTCGTCGTCGTCATGGGTGGAACGAACGACAACGACATGAATGAAGTCGCCGTCATCGACGAACGTTTGCAGAACAATTCCATAAAAATTTCCAAAGAAGACGGCTTGAAACCGGTGTCGTTAAACACGTTAAACACGCAAACGCACTCGGTCGGGGTGATCATCCCTCCGCCGGACGTGAGAGCGATCGTGGATAAAACCGCGCAGTTTGTCGCGAAAAATGGCCCAGAGTTTGAAACAAGAATCTTATCCTCGGAGAAGAACAATCAAAAGTTTTCGTTTTTAAGAGAGAATTCACCGTTTTACTCCTACTATCGAGGGAAGATCGAATCGAATAAACTGGAATTGGAAGGAAAGACGATCGAGGATCAGAACAAGAAAGGGATGGAAGTCGCGGAGCAAGTGCAAAGTCAGAGCAAGTTTATGGCTAAAAGTACGACTACCGGGTTGTCATCATCGAAACCGGAAGTTTTAGAACGTCCGAGAGAGTTCAAACATTCCGTCGGGACGCAGCCGCCGCAAGGCTTGAAGAGGAGCGAGATTGAGGTGATTAAACTCTCCGCGCAGTTTGTGGCGAGAAACGGCGCAAAGTTTCTCTCCGGGTTAGCTTCTAGGGAATATCAAAACCCAGAGTTTGCGTTTTTGAAACCGGCACATCCTTTGTTTACGTATTTCACCAGTTTAGCGGATTCGTACTCGGAGGTTTTAATGCCGGAGAATAAGCAAGAGATGGAGGAGATTTTAGACGTGGAGGAGGATTATAAGAAGGCGTTAGAACGATCGTTAAAAAGGTCCGAATGGGACGCCACGCAAACAAAGAATAGAAAAGATATCGAGGAGAAAAAACGCATGGAACGAGAAGCGATGGAGGCGATCGATTGGCACGATTTCGTGGTGGTGGAGACAATCGATTTCGACGATGGCGAAGACGAAACGTTACCAGAGCCAATCCCGATGAGAGAAATTGTTGGGTACTTGAAGAGACAAGCGTTGGAGGATGCGTCGAAGGTTGAAACGCAGCCGACAACGAAATCGACGACTTTAGTAGAAGAAGAAATAGACGTAGGAGGAACAAGAGGGGCCTCTGCAGTAGCAACCATGGACGACGAAGAGCGACAAATCGTGCGACAAGCGCAAGAGGCGGAGAAGAGAGTGAAAGCAGCGTCGAGACCGTTAGCGCCAAATGCGTCTGATGAGAAGCATGCATCGGGTATTAATGAGAACTTACCCGAACCTGGTATGAAAATTGTTCGAAACTATAAGAAACCAGAAGAAAGAGCGGCAGCTTCCAAGGGCGATAAAGCGACCAAGTTTGCGGTCTCGCCAATCACCGGCGAACTGGTTCCGGTGGACGAAATGGCCGAGCACATGCGTATCTCTTTGATCGACCCAAAGTGGAAGGAACAAAAAGACGCGATGTTGAAAAAATTACAAGGAAGCAACAAAGTCGACGACGACCAGTTCGCGAAGAACATTTTAAGTTTAGCGAAATCGAGACCAGACATTTTCGCCAGCGGGAACGATAAAGACGTCTCGACCGCCTTGAACGAACAAATGAAGAAGCATCAGCAACAACAACAACAACAACCGCCTGCGCTTGCGTCAATAGCAGCTCCTACGCCGCAACCGGCGGCACCTGTCATTCCCACTATGATTCAACCACCGCCGATGATGGCGCAGCAGCCGATGCCGCCGCCGCCGCCACCACCGGCGACTATCGCGACGAATGCGGGAGTTGGACAAAAACGAGGTCGGGAAGATGGAGGCGATGATTTAGATGCAGAACCGGTGAAACAAAAATTACGGATCGGAGAGATGGAGTTGGAAGACGAGGATAATTGGCTCGATGCGAATCCAGGTACGATTAAACTCAAAATCTTATGCCCTGACGAAGCGAAGGACAAAAATTTGAACGGCCAAACGATTGATCTGGAATTCGAAAGCGGTAAAGAAACGGTGTTGAAAATCAAGCAAGAGTTGAAACCTTTGCTAGGGAACTTAGCGCAAGGGAAAATGAAATTGGAAGTCAAGAAGATGGGGTTCTTGAAAGATGCAAACTCGTTGGCATATTACAACATCAAATCAGGCGCATCGATTCATTTACATCTGAAGAAGCGTTGAGAAAAATATGTATTAAATTAGTATTGATAGTATTGATCACGATAAAAAAAAGTAGTACATTTACAGAAGCAATCATTAAAAGCACGCGCCAGCCTTCCCTCTGTTCTCAAATTGTTTCATTCCCGGGCGAGGTAAAGACGGTAACGAGTTTTCGTTGTCGTTTTTCGGTCTCTTCTTTTCGATTTCTTTGCGTTCGATGTCTCTTTGAAAGTGTAACTTAGACGCGCGAGTCAACGCCATGGAAACTTTCGTATCGTTTCCGCCAGTTTTCAACGCTCTTTTGTAATCGTCCACGGCCTCGGCGTATTTTTCAACCTGCTCGTAGGCGTTGCCCCGTTCGAAGTATAAGTCGGAGAGTATTTTTTTCGTCGCGTCTGCATCTTTGTCGTTGATCGCAGAGGATGTCGCATTCGATGACGATGATAACGAAGAGAGTAGCTTTTTACCTTCTTGAATGGCTTCGGCGTAATCTTTCGTCGCATTTCTGGTTTTACCGAGCAAAACGTTTGCTTTCGCGCGTCGTCGTAAACAATCCATGATTTTCACTTCCATTGTTGTCGTCGACGTCGATTTACCACCTTCTTCTAACGTCGTGGTGTCTTCACTGCCGTCCTCCGAAGCTGGCGGCGAAGAAGAAGAAGTGAAGAAGCGAAGAAAAAATAGTGCCGATGAGAACGATTTAATCGCGTTTGCGTGATCACCAGAGGATTCAAAATGATCGCACGATTGCATCGCTTCTTTGAGAGACGCAAACTCCATCGGAGTCGACACGTCGTTGATTTGAGCGTCAAGCTCGTTTTCAATCTCCTCCGGCGTCTTTGAAGGAGTGAATTTTGGCGCTAAGTTTCCGTCGCGGAATTTAATTACTTCCGCGCGTAAATCGCGCAAATTTATATTGTTGCTGTTGTTGTTGTTAATGATAACAATTCCTTTCTCTTTTACTTTGCCATCTGGAGCGTTATTCAGGCGTAACATAGAGTTCTCGGAAGATTCTGACGATGACAAACGCTTCCACGCTTTGCCTACTTCTGTTTTCACGAGCGTGACGCGAAGGGACTTTGCCGTCGTAAGCATGCAGCTTTTCTCCCTCACGATTGCATCAAACAAGCACGGAACCGAGAGCACATAGACTTTATCTCTTTCCTCTTTCGATTTAATCGAAACGGTAAAACTTCGTTCGTTTTGTATTTCCAACTGCACGGATTTCAGATCCATCAATTTCTCGTCGTGTTGCAAGCGCACGATGATTTCGCCATCTCTATCTTCCCACGTGTACCGATCGATGTTAATGACGCGATTTTCGGGGGAGCGGCCTTCCTCTTCTTCCTCGCCGTCATCAGTGTCACCCTTTTCTCTATCTCCAATCATCAAAACTTTTTTCTTATTCTTTTCAACTTTCAACAACTTTGGCGGTTCTCGTTTGATACCTTTCGCCTCTTCCAACCGGCGCATCCGCTCTTCCTTCATCTTTGGATCGACTCTTGTCAATTCGTGCTGGACTAAATCTATCGCGCCTTGCGTCATGTGATTTCCCACGAAATTTGTCGTGTGCCCGCTTTGTGGTTTCTCGTACCCGGGTTCTCGCTTAATAATCGTACCGTCCAGCGTTTGCTCTAAAGCGTCGTAGCCTTTCTTTTTCTCTCCGGTGGAGATGTAATACTTCCCGCCGTGCGCTTTCTTATCCCATACGGTTTTACCGATTTTACCGTACGATTTCTGTTTGATGAGTTGCTCTTTCGGTATTATCATCTTATTCTTATTCGTTCGACCCTCTTCCTCCTCTTCTTCTTCTTCTGCAAACCGACGATCTGAGGAATTCTTCTCCTCGATCTCGTCCTCGTTTCTCCCGGCTGTCCCGTACGTCTTGTATTCCTCCCACGCTTTCGAATGCTGCGCGCCGTCCGAAACCCGATCCAGCGATGGGTTATAACACGATTGGTCGTACTCGCTCATGTCTCAAATATATATGTGTGTGTGTGTGTGTCAATATATCGCGCGTTCGTGGTCGAGGTTGATAGATATTCTTTTTTTGTCGCGCTTACATTGCGCATGTTTGACTCGAAAAAAAAACAAAGCGTTTTTAAGTCCTGATGACTAAGCAAAAGGGATAAAACCTAAAAACTTGGAGGAGGAAGTTTTTCTCTTCTCTTCTCTCCCAAAACAGACAGACTGACAGAGGAGTGGGAATCAGAAAAGGCAAATAATATTACAAACCGCTAATCATGTCCGTGAACGCTTCGAATCTCTCCTTCTTCTCCGCTTTTAAATCTGCGTTTGTTGCACGCCCCACGCTCATTTCGTCCAAGGATATTCTCGTTTTGCGCACGATGTCTTTTCTACGAAAGGTCTTCGATAACTGTTTCTTGGCGAGTTGTTCGTCTTGTTTCGCGCCGAGGATGTTTGAGAAGGAACCAATCATGCTACCGAAAATACCGCAGCCTAAGGTAACCCAGACGTACCAAAAAGCGATTTGGCGCGTGTTTTCGGGTGCAAAATCGCCGAATCCAACCGTTGACAAGGAGATGGTGGAAAAGTAAAACGAGTCAATCCGCGACCACCCGTCGTTTTTGACAGAGGTGAAGTAGGCGAACCCGAGCCAAAAAACGACAGAGGATATGAAAGCAGACGCGAGCATGTTCAATCTTTCGCTTCTAACATCGTTTTTGGCTTTGATGAGGTTCAAAAGCGTGACAATTTCACTCACAGATATGCTCACCTCGAAACTCTCCGCGTAACCCTCGCCGGCGAGTTCGTCTATGTATTTATTCACGTCCCTGGTGGGTACGTTTTCCCAACCCGAACTGAGGGTATTGAAAAATGTCGGCAAATCCTTTACTGGAATACTTACCGATAAATTTATCGTTCCGTAACTCGCGGTGGTTTGAATCGCTAAAGTTTTCATCATCTGTGGCACGTTCACCTCTAAATCCAACGGTTCCTTAATTTTCAACACTCTCAGAGCGTAAGAACTGACAATTCTCGCCACTTGCAGCAACGGGTCAGTCAACGCTGTCAAAGTATAGGCAAATTTGGCAATCAACGGTAAGCACGTAAACGTGACTAAGAGTTTGCCTCCATCTGTAATCGGCGTAATGTTCCCGTACCCGATCGTTGTCATCACCGTCCCTACGAAATACACCACATCTGTGGCAGATAACTCCTCCTCTTCTTCTCTTTCGTTGTTTTCTATTTCTTTCAATACGAAGGCCACCAGTAAGGCAAACGCGGCTAACGTAAATTGCCTTAAAATAAGTTTCCGAATCTTGTTACTCGATCCGTAGCCGGCTTTCTTCAAACGCTCCTTCCATTTCTTGCTACTCTTCGAATGATCTAACTTTGACTTTTCCAAATCGATCGTTTTGAAAGTCAGGAACTCATGTTTCACCTTCGAAGTCGTTTCGGTATCCCCAGACGTCGACGCTTCATCTTCCGTATTTATGCTTTCCGATTCCGATAATCTCTCGTCGTTGCTCACGGAGTTCTCATCATCGTCGTTCGCTTCTTTGCTGTTCGAGGATTTCTTTGTTGTTGTTGTTGCTGTGCCTCTTTTTCCTCTTCTTCTTCTTTTCTCTTTTACTTTCATCAACACGTTTGGCAATTTCGCTCGACCTGAGTCGCTGCATTGCCCCCCACCAAACACCGAGTCTCTCGTAGAGAAATTATTTCTCTTGCACTGACATCGTTCCAAAAGAGGGACCAAACCTAAAACTTCTTCCGATTCCACGTGTAACCCGCACCCGATCCAAGACGGTTTCGAGCAGGTTTTACACGTTATTCGTCGACACATATTTGTTTATGTCTTGTTTGTTGAGATGTGTAGGTGATTTTGATTTTGATATTTTTTTTACGGATGAACAACCACCACGACCTTTCTGATTTGATTGATTGATTGATGGCTCCTCTCTCTTCTCTTTCGATTAAAAGAGACAGAGAGCAAGAAGAAGAAGGAAAAAGTTTTGTCGTCGTCGTTTACGGTACTATTATATTTATAAATATATATAAATAAATAAATAAACGCGAGCGACTTTTTAGCGAGTGTATTCAGCAGCAGTAAGAGCAGCGAGCAATGAAGCAGCGCGGGGAAGAAGGAGAAAAATGAGATTTTGTGCATTATGTCTGACTCATCATGCACCCAAAAAAAAAGGAAAAAGGGGGGATTATATGGACAGAGAGATTTCAAATCAAAAAAGAGCTCCATAGGAGAGATTTTCTTCAATTTTACTGCAGTAAAATTCAATTCACATTTTTCAACAGATTTTTTAATCTCTCTCTCATCAATCCCAACAACAACAACGCGCGTTTAAAGCAGCTTGAAGGAGTTAAGAGAGAATCATCATTACTCATCGTCATCATGGGATTCTTTTCCAAGTTTAAGACGAAGAAAGAACAGCCGTCGTCTTCAGACAAAGCGCCCGCGGGGACGACGAGTGCTGACGATGACGATGAGAAAAAAGAAAGAAAAGCAGAAAAACTCGCCTCGGAGCAACCGGGGAAACAAGCCGCCGCGTCACGGGAAGAGATCGATTACGTGCAAAGCACGTGGCAACAAATTTTCCCAATGTCCGGTCCGAATAAACTGTCCTCTGAAGATTTGGACGCGAAGAAAACTGCGGTCGGCGTTTTACTCTTCAGAGAGATTTTCTCGTTGGCGCCGGGAGCGTTGGCATTGTTTTCGTTTAAAGACGTGGAGGATGTGTACGAATCGCCGATGTTGAAAGCTCACGGGAAAGCAGTGGTTGGCGCCGTCGATGCCGCCGTACACTTACTGGACGACGTATCGAAGTTAGTCCCGATTTTGGAAGAACTTGGCCAATTTCACAACAAAAAGAATATCGTCGGGGCGCACTACGACGTTGTCGGGCAAGCCGTAGTTAATGTTATCGGGTCTGCGTTGAACGGTTTGTCCGAGGCGCAAACGAACGCGTGGGTGAAGGTGTACTCGACGATTAAATCAGTAATGTTAGCCGCCGGTAAGTAAGGCTTGCGAGAGGAGTGAAGAAGAGAGAGAGAGAGAGATTGAAGGAAACGAAAGTACCCGTATGTATTATATTCTTGCATGAAGATGCACAAAGTGAACGCTCTCATTCACAACACAAAACTATCTATATCTACTGCTACTACTACTACTTCGCTCCTGCTTTCATTTTCTTCCGAGCTAAAAAGCGCGCTCTCGCTTCGTTCACTTTCTCCTCTTGCTTGACTTTCTGTTGCGTCTTGTCCTCCTGCGCGTTCGTCGCATTCGCGGCTGTATCCCCATTTTCAGGACCGCCACCAGACGAGAAATCTCTCTCGTTTTCATAAAATCCACCGCTGAGCTTCTTCACGTCGATTGGACTTTCCAACCTCGGCAATGCGTCTTCAATCCATTCGTATTCCACTTTGCACACGTGTCTCAGAAATGGACGAGATGTCATGACCATCTCGTGATAGACAATCCAATCTGGCAACAATCCGTCTTCGTCCGCCAACGCTCGCGCACAAGACGGATGCACCTCCGTCAACGTTTTCGTTTCGAACGCGAACGTTTTGAAGCAATTACTTGCGGTACCTCTTCTTGCTATTTTAGAGATGAATCCTTTGGCAAGCGCTTTCCGGACATTCTTCGTTCTCGAACGCTCGCTTTTATTTTTGCTATGCCGTTGTTGTTCTTCTTCTTCTTCTTCTCTTTTTTCTTCTTTTCCTCGAGATCTCTTGGACAACCCGACGTCATTATCGTCCTCCAGAGACCGCAGGGAGTCTAGTAACTGTCTTCTCACGTCTTTTGCAAACTCCAAGCCCCGTTCAGATAACGAATACTCTCTCGCAAAATCTCTGCGATACCGTTCTCTCTGCCAACGCTCGAACGTTCTTAGAAACACGATGTGATCTCCGAGCGCGAAAGCATCCTCGGAGACAATCTTCTGTAAAGGGTTCCCTCGGTATTCTCTGCTCTTACTATGCGAAGAGGAATCCGCAACTTCCAATCTGTCTACCGATAACATAGCCGCTATCGTCGCGCACTCTTCGACGCACCCCAATTTCTTCGCCTCGAGCATCGCCCGCGCTAAGTTTGGTTCCAAAGGTAAAGGGGACATTTCTTTACCAATCTTTGTAATTTTTCCGTTCTCATCAATCGCATCCAACACGTATAACTGTTTCAAGGCGTCTTTCAACGCGGATTCTTTAGGGCGATCGAGGAAATCAAACCGTAAAACGTCCATATCCTCCAACTCTAAGGATTTCAAGTATAAAACGACGTTCACGAGAGACGTTCTTTGGATTTCCGGTTCGGTGGCGTCAGCGAAATCGAGCTGGAAATTTTCTTTCGTGTATAAACGATAGCACTTCCCGGCTTGCGTTCGTCCAGCTCTTCCGGCTCTCTGCGTTGCCTGAACTTTAGAGATTTGCTCGACGTCTAAAGTTTCGATGCCAGTCGCCGCGTCGTATCGCTTCAATTTGACCACCCCGGGATCGACGACGTAGACGATTCCAGGTACCGTCAACGACGTTTCGGCTATGTTTGTGGCGATTACTATTCTTCTGCACGTAGATTCTAAACTTTCTGGTTTTTTCGAAAAGACTCTCGCTTGCATTTCCGGCGTCAGCGCGGCATACAAAGGTATAATTTGAGCCAATTTACCTCGCATACTTTCCGAATCCATCTCCTTGACACGTTCGTCGAGAATCTTACACGCTCGGTCGATTTCACTCTTACCCGTCAAGAAACACAAAATATCTCCGGGAATTTTCGCAGATTCGTGTATTTGTAAGACCGTATCGATGGCGGCATCGAAATAAGCAATGCTACTCTTCCCGTTATTCGAAACCGTCGGGGGTCTTTCCAAAGCGTGCGAAATTTTCACCGGAAACGCTCTCCCGGGAACGTTGAACACTGGACAGTTGTTAAAATAAGCGCTAAATTTCTCCGAATCTAGCGTCGCGCTCGTTACTACTACTTTCAAACCATTCTTGTTATTATTATTACTATTATTCGATGTTAACTTCTTCAATATCCCAAACAACACGTCCGTGTTTACGGACCTCTCGTGCGCTTCGTCCAGGACTACGACGCCGTATCTTTGCAACTCCGGATCCGACAACACTTCTCTCAGCAGCATCCCGTCCGTTAAGTATTTAATCTTGGTATTCTTGGACGTGTTATCGTCAAATCGGACGGAATATCCAACCACGCCTTGGCCAAACCTTTTCTTCGTGTTCTTTCTACTTTCCTCTTCTTCGTTCTTCTTCGGATTCTCGTTATTCTTCTTTTTGTTCTTTCTCTC
>JACLAB010006001.1_pt1 | contig 15901 bp, 8 predicted proteins | sample 8027921 | NCBI WGS metagenome assembly JACLAB01 (sample SAMN15725117, study PRJNA655200) | protist metagenome | isolation source: fluorescence activated cell sorting (FACS) single amplified genomes of... | place: USA: West Boothbay Harbor, Gulf of Maine | collected 2000-07-19 | reverse complement strand
GTGGAGAAGACGCCGTTGCCGATGAGGATTGAACACGTGACCGGGTTGAAAGCACTGGTGACGTGTAAGTTTCACAAAAAAGAAGAAGAAGCGAAGGAAAAGATGAATAAGAAGAATAAAGACGATGTTCACAAAAAGAATAACAGTTTTCGACCGACGATTGAGAAAGGAGTGTTTTCTTGTCCTCTGACCGGGTTGGATTTCAACGGCAAGACGAAGTTCGTCGTGTTGCGACCGAGCGGCGTCGTCGTCTCTGAAAAAGCCATTCGAGAGGCGAAAGAGAGTTGCGAAGAGATGAACGATGGAGTGAGCTTGAAAGACGCTCCACCATTTATTCCTATTAATCCAACTGGAGATGTTTTGGAGGCTATGAAAGAACAGTTGGAGAAGGAAAACTTGATGAAGAAGGAAAAGAAGGAGAAGAAGAACGCGAAGAAGAAGAAGAACAATAAAGCTGATAATGTGGGTGATAATGACGTAGAAGAAGATAGCACGAACAATAACAATAAAAGAAAGAACGGATGCGACGACGTGAGCGCAGAGCAGGCAAAGAAATCGTTCAAAGCGACCGATCCAAAGCACATGCCGCAAGGCGCCACCGCCTCCGTGTACTCCTCTTTATTCACTTCGAGCACGAAACCGGAAGATCAAAGGAAGGAAACGTTTCTGGCGAGATCCACGCGATTTTAAGTTATAGAGCTTTCGTGATAGTTATTATAGGTACTAGTGTTGTAGATACATGCAGTGTGGATCGGATTTTGATTCATTAGGTTCTAAGTATGGTTAATATTAAAATGTGTGTCTGTGTTGTGTGTTGTTTTTACGTAATTTTTCTTTTTATCTGAACACGATTGAAATCAACGGAACGTCGATATCTTCGCCTTCGGTCGTTTCCGTGGCGGCTATTAAATCAAAGTGCTTTCGTTTCGCTGGGAACGTGATTTTCCCAACCGTTTGTACCAATTCAGAGAGTTTTTGATCCATGCGTTCTTTGTGTCTGGGAAACATGGCGTTGTAAATCAACGCCGGGCCGTAGGAAACAGAATAGCACTCCAATTCCTTGTCCTCGAAGTATTTTAAAAGTTCTCGCACGGTGTAATCTTTCTCGATGATCCATCGCGACCACAAGCTCCACATTTCGTCTTTGTACGTTTGGAACTTTGGCGCGATTGGTTCAGCCATCGCAAACAACGGCAACGCCAAGTTGGCGAAAGTGTTTCTAAAGCTCTCCAAAGGAGCTTTGTGAATGACTTTGTACAACTCCAAGCAGACTAAACCAGTCGCCATAGCAGTGGTCGTTGCAATAGCTGGAATGATTCTACCAGCGATCAACTTCGCTTGGAGCTTGTCAACTTCAGCAATGTCGTAGTTTCGCGCGCGCATGTTCGACAACCCGGCGATGCATTCCATGTGGAAGTTCGTATCGTCATCCTTTTCAAACTCGATGACGGACAAGCGGTACTCCGCGTCGCCTTTCAAGTCACTTGTACGCACGTTGTTCAATTGCGTGAGCAAATCGTCGATGATTTGATCGTCTTCGACGCCACCCATGCCGTTATCATCGTTGTCGCCTTCTTTCTTGGTCGGATCGGTTTCAATCTTCACGCCGTCTTTCGGTACAAACACTGGGACTTCTACTTTCGCCGCCATCTCGACAACGATTTTATTCATCGCTTTCTCATCTCCTCGAACTTCTGCGGATGGAACACCGACGGTAACGCCGTGTAATTCAGCTTTCAAAATCGCCATGGCTTTGAGCAAATTGACGTGCCCGTCGTCCTTCTCGGAGAAGATGACCGGTTTCGGAAATCGTTTCGGCGCGGACCAGAACACGTTCCCGGTTGACGTCACGGCGTCTTCGGGAAAGGTGAACGTCAATTGCGCGACTCTATCGTGGAAGTATTCTTGAAATCGTAAGCGCGCCCAGTTGATGCACTCTTGAAATGTCGCGCACCGCGTGTGAATGAGACACTGCGAAATTTTCTCAACGTTTTCGCGCATGCTCGCGTCCGCGTTCGCGCGCGCGTTCGACTCGTATTCGTCCGGTTTGGAAAGGTACGCGTTCGCCTCGGCAGGAGATTTTTCAAACAAGCCTTCGAATTCTGATCGGGCCCAAGTTAAGCAGTGATCGATGTTGTGCGGGAACGAGTGCAAAGTGCACATGGGCGCAGACTTCTCCGGGGGATCTCTGGACGCGCCGTAGTTCTCCGTCAAGTGCGGAACGACCATTTGCGTGTTGCACTTGGTACCTAAGGTTCCAGACTCTAGCAACGGCTTCTCAAAGTATACGCATCGAGAGTCGACGTATAAACGCGCGTTGACGTTATCCAACGCGTTCACGACGACGTCTAAACCACCCCAAAACTCATCGTCAAAGACTTCTTCGGTATCTGGACTCACTCGGTTTTGCAACGCGGTGACATTCAACTTCGAGTTGATTTTCTTTGCCGCATTCGTCGCGCACGTCGATTTCGGTTGTTTAATGTCCCAATCGCGAAACAAGAACTGTCTCGATAAGTTGGACTTTTCTATGATGTCGTCGTCGGTGATGGTGAGTTTACCTTCACCCGAGGCGCCGCAGGAAACGCCCATCAACGCTAGGTTCTTGATGAATTCACATCCTAACGCGCCCGCGCCGACCAAAAAGACATTTTGCTTCTCCATGATCGCCTGCGTAGCTTGTCCAAAACACTGGATTTGACCGTCGTATCGAGAACCAGTCGGTTTCAAATCCGCCTCTTCTAACTTTTCCGGCAACGATTCGCACGAATCAAAATAGAAAAACTGATTCAACGGCGTAAACTTCCCGGTGCACGCTTTGACGACTTCTTGACCGATGATGCCACCAAACATAGCTGCCATGGGCGAAATGTCGCCTCTGCACGTCTTTGCAAACGTCGCGAATAATTTTTCGTCCACTTCTTCGACCGATTTGTACTGCGCGTTGACTTCGTCTTTCGCCAACGCGACGAACACGGCAGCATCCGCATCGCTCCCGGGTTGCGGTAACTGACCGCCGTTCTTGCTTTTCCACGCCTCTAAGGTTAAAAACATCAAGTGAATTTGCGGCGAGCGCTCCATTTTTGCGAAATCAGACAACAAAAACTCCCCCGGTTCTTTCAACGAGTCCGCGAAAGATTTGAATTTCATCTCTTTCGGCAACTTGACTTGCGTGGCGATGCCTCCACCCACGTATTGCGAGAACTTACTCGCGTCGATGTCCAACTCGAACCCGTGCTTTTTGACCGACTTGATCTTCACTCCTTCCTTGATTGAGTTCAACTCGTTCATCCCTTTCACCTCTGAAAATGTGACCAAATCCCCTTCCTCTAACTCGACGCGTTCGTCGTCCGTGCACGTAACCAACGCCGGATGCTCGTTGGAAATGGAAGCGATGATGCACGTCTTCGGCTCTTCCCCGTCTTGATCGACAACCGTAAACGAATCCCCGAAATCACAAAACACCGACCCAAACACGCCTTTCGTGTCGCCTTTAATAAACGCCTTGCCTTTCTCTTTGCGTAAAATCTCGTCCCACTTTTCGCAGTCTTGTTGCGAGTGCAACGACGAGTCGCACACGACCACGACGTCGTGCGCCAACAGCACGTCTTCCGTGACATCTTTAGTCATTACCGTCACCACTTCCACGGCTGGATTCAACTCTTGCAGTTTCGCTGCGCACGATTCCGCTCGATTTTTCCCGCAATCTTCCTCAGTCAAATAAAACTGACTCGCCAGATCGCTCATCGTCGCGTCGCAATCATCGCTCAAAGTGACCTTCTTCACCCCGGCTAAGATGACGTTCTTCGCGACTTCTGCGCCTAAGCCGTTCAAACCGGAAATTAATACTTTCGCGCCCACTAGTTTTCGAAAGGATTCGCGTCCGTACACGGCCAATTGTCGAGAGTGTAAATCCTCATCGATCTTATTTTCATTCGTATTACTCATCGTCGTGACGACGACGATGTTTTCTTCAACCTTCTTTTTCTTCTTTAAAGCGTCGTCGTCGTCGTGGTTTTTACTACTATCGTTCAAAGATTCTGCCTCTCGTTTTGCTCCACCAGTCATGTATTAATCAATGAGAGAGAAAGAGAGAAAGAGAGAGAGAGAGAGAGAGAGAGAGAGGTTTTGATTGGCAAAACGTATATACAACAGATACGAGACGAGAGTCTACAGAACACGTGTGTGGTATTTGAATATTATTTGTGCGATGAAACAAAACAGAAAAAGAAGAGTTCCCTTTTCATCAAAAGAGGAGCAATTTCGGCACCACTTTTTTTTTATTCTTTTTCTCTCGCATGAATGTGCTCAAATTTGCAAAAATCAATGTTGGAGGTTGGAAACAGGACACACACGATGCGTACATTAAGGATCTAAAACCAATCAAAAGAAGCGATGATATATGTTACCGCTACTACTGTTGTTGTTGTTTGTTGAAGCATGAAGCATGAGCGAGAAACTGGTGGTCAAAAGTCGAACTTGCGCGCGGAGAACGGCGCTGGTGTTTTTTATTTTCTTTGGACGAAGTGACACGTCTCTCTTCCATCCATGATTAAGTGAGAAGAGTTTGAGCGAAAAAAAAAGAGTTTGGACTTTGGTGTATTTTTAGGCCCCGGGATAAAATATCCACTCATACACGAGAGCACCACATTAGTATCATCATTATCAGCAGCAGCAGCAGCATGCGATGCTTTTGCTTATCTTGCCGAAGAAGAAGTGACGCCGCCGCCGCGAGTGGTGATGATTTTGCGCGATCATCCGTCGAAGAAGTAAAAGAAGACAAAGAAGAAGAAGAAGAAGAAGTGTGGTTCGACGCCAACGAGGTTTTCGTCGAAGAGAAGGAACACAACGGAGGAAGAGAGGCTGCCGCTGCTCCGTTTTCTTCTTCGTTCTCGTCATCGAAACCAGCGTTGTTCAGAGGAGGAGTTTCTAAGTGGACGCATGGACCTTTGCGGTTGGAAAACGCTCTGTCATCGGCGACGATCGATGAAGAGTTACCGATAAACGATACGAGGGGTATTGAAATACGCACAAACGCGTTCGCGGGTAAACTTTTGGTTCGATGTCGAGACGTTCCATCGAGAGAAGGAGATGAAGAAGGCAATGACGTGACGAAGAAGTATTTCGCGAATAAGAAACGCACGTTTCAAACAGTCGTGCAAGGAAGATTTTTACGAAAAGGCATCAAGTGCTCCGAGGTAGTCACCGGGCACGAGTTCGAGAGCCGGTTTCGAAGAATACCCGCGAGATGGCTCGTGTCGACCGCTTTGAAAGTAATTCGAAAACTGACGCCTGGTTTGGAAGCGAATATTACTGGAAATAAGCCTTTCATTTACGCGCCGTTGTGCGCGACTGCGCAGGTTTTGCGAGCAGATGTTCCTGGGGAGGAACCGGACGTGACGACAGCCACCTCGTTTGCGGAAAATACTCGATTATTAGGAAAGGCGTTTGATCGTAGTGAGAGTGCTATTTCATCAAAGCAGAGGAAGAGACTCTTCAACAGTCCAGAGTTTGGTTCTAAATACGAGTTTTTGCCAGAACTCGTGTATACGTTTGATTTTTACCAGCACATTTTCGTTCCGTCGACGTTTGGTCTTCACATAGGACCGATGCTCAACGTAAATTTACTCGGACACTTGCCGGAGTTTGAACCGCCTCAAATTATGGCCAAAATCATACGAGAAAAGAGAGGAAGCACAACAGGAGTTGGGGGAAAAGAAGGAGAGTATCTCTATAGAATAAACATGTATCATGAAAAGATGTTTGATGAAAAGTTTACGAGAGCGTCGTCGCCGGATATGTTGTTCAATATAGGCGCGCGACACTCTTCGTACGTCGATTCGTTCGCTGTCCGCCTCTCGGAGTTTGTTTCTCATAATAATAGCAATAATAGTAGCAATTGTAACAATGAAAATAAATAACGTTCTATATAGTAAAGTCCCATCCCTCTAAAAAGTCTGTCTGGTCCATCGATAAACTCGGCTCGATCACCTCCTCGCTTCGCTCTCTTCGTAAAATTTTTGCTGGAATTCCTACCGCGACGGAGTTATCCGGAATATCTTGCAGCACAACGCTCCCTGCGCCAATCTTCACGTTCGTACCAACAATCACTGGTCCTAAAATGGTCGCTCCGGCACCTAAAACTACCCCGTCGCCAATTTTCGGGTGCCTATCTCCGTCCGTCGTCCCGGTCCCGCCTAACGTCACGTTGTGTAAGATAGACACGTTATTCCCAACTACCGCCGTTTCCCCAATAACTACCCCAGTCGCGTGATCAATCATAACCCCTTTTCCAATTTTCGCGGCAGGATGCGCATCGACATGAAATGCCTCCGAAACCCTATGCTGCAACAACAACGCCAACGACTGTCTCCCTTTCGACCACAACGAGTGCGCGATTCTTTGCGCTTGCAACGCCTGAAAGCCTTTAAAATACAACAAAATCATCACGTACTTATCGCACGCTGGATCTCTTTCCAACACCGCTTGCATATCTGCAATCGCGCATTGTACCAACTCCGGATCTTCCCGATAACACTTCGAAAACAGCTCCAACAGTTGCGAATCCAACAAGACAGACGACCCGAGTTTGTTCGCCAACACAAACGCCAACGCGTCCGACATCTCCTTATGCGAGAGGATCGTGGAATACAAATACGACGCCAACGCGGGTTCTAATTCGATCTCCATCTTTGCTTCTTCGCATAACTTTTCCCATATCCCGTCTCCCAACAAACATGCCTCGCCTTCTAGCACGTCCTGCTCTATCGCGTCTTCTTTTTTTCTCAACTTTCTCGTAGAACTCGTCGTAGGATTTGTCGCATCACCTCTGCCACTCTCTTTTTTACTCACAATCGTTGGCGAGTCGTTGGATTCTCCCGCCCATTTCTTCGCGGTTTCGTCCTCGGTGAGTTCTGGAAGTTGTTCGAATGAAGAAGAGGACGATTTCTTCTTCCCCGCTCGAATACTAACAACACTACTCTTGTTGTTGTTGTTGTTGTTGTTGTTGTTCTTTTTGTTATTAGTATTATTGAAGCGCTTTAATCCCATTCGATTCTTCCCCGTCGACAAAAAGGGCAACGAGAACGACGACGACGACGACGACGACGTCGAACACCCGAACGAACTCCTCGCTCTCATCATCATCGCTTCAAGAGGAGAAAAAGAGCAGCTCAGATAGATCGCTTTTTCGAGCGAAGACAAAGACAAAGAGGAAGAAGAAAGAGATACAACACACAGGAGTTTAACGTTTATTTATTATCCGTGTGAAGTACTAAAATGACGAATTTTTCCTCTTTTTGTGCAAAAAAGGCAGCCTTTTTTTTTTGGCAGGTGTTTTTGGCGGCTCGAAAATGCTTCATTCACTCTAAAGCAAGAGCGGATATATAAAGGAGCATCTCACTCACATCTGTCTTGTATCGTTAGCATAACATCGAGATCATCGATAAACGACGAGTACTGCTCATAACAGAGGAAAGAGCTTGTTTGTATACGCGCGAAGTTTTAACGAAGATGGCAGAAGTAGAAAACAACATTACTAATGTCGCCCCGGAGGAAGAACAGGAACAAAATCAAGGGAAAAAAGGACGGTACCGACGCGAGAAACCGTGGGACCACGCCGGGATCGATCACTGGGACGTGCCAAAGTTCACGAAAGAAGATAACCCGCACGGATTGTTGGACGAATCCTCGTTCGCGACTTTGTTCCCGAAATACAGGGAGAAGTATTTGAGAGACGTGTGGCCGTCGATAACGAAAGCTTTGAAAGATGTCGGCGTCGGGTGCGAGTTGAATTTAGTGGAAGGGTCGATGACGGTGCGGACGACGAGGAAGACGTGGGATCCGTACATTATCATCAAAGCGAGAGATTTGATTAAACTTTTATCTCGATCGGTTCCTGCTCCGCAGGCGTTGAAAGTTCTGAGCGATGACACGCAGTGCGACGTGATTAAGATTGGAGGTTTAGTGAGAAATAAAGAACGGTTCGTGAAACGAAGACAGCGTTTGGTCGGCCCGAACGGCTCGACGTTGAAAGCGATTGAGATGTTAACGGATTGTTACGTGTTGATTCAAGGGAACACGGTGAGCGCGATGGGGTCGTTTAAAGGTTTGAAAACGTGCAGGAAGATTGTCGAAGATGCGATGAAGAACGTCCATCCGATTTATCACATCAAAGAGTTGATGATTAAGAGAGAGTTGGAGAAAGATCCCGAGTTGAAAAATCAAAGCTGGGATCGATTTTTACCAAAGTTTAAGAAGAAGAACGTGAAGAGAAAGAAACCAGAGTACGTGAAGGAGAAGAAAGCGAGAAGTGTCTTTCCGCCGGCGCAAATGCCTTCGAAGATTGATTTACAGATTGAATCCGGGGAGTACTTCTTATCGCAAGAGGCGAAGCAAATGAAGAAAGCGCAAGAGAAGTTGGAGAAGCAAAAAGAAGGCATCGAGAAGAACAAGAGAAGGAGAGAGGAGGCATTCATCGCGCCGAAGGAGGATTTGATGCGAGAGGAGGATTTGAAGAAGAAGAAGAAAGACAAAAAAAAGGATAAGAAGGACAAGAAAAAGTCGTCGAAGAAGGACGACGACGACGAAAGCACCTTAGACGCAGTCAAGCGCTTGAAGAAAGACGCTTCGGAGAAGAAGAAAAAGAAAAGCAAAGAGGACGAAGGCGACGAGAAGTACATGATGTAAAGAATTTATTCGTGTGCGCTCGCTCGTTGCTACTGTCGCTGCTGCTTAGTGTATCTCTAAATGTAACTACTACTACTACTACTACTACTACTACTAATTACTTCTTAATCCATGTCTTCGAACAAATCTTCCTCGTTTTCTTCTTCCTCCTCCTCTTGTTGTTGTTCTTGTTTTTCTTTTTCGTTCTCTTTATCCGCTTCTTCTTTTCGTCTTTCTTTCAATTGCTTCTCAGCCGAAGCCATTGCAGGTGAGATCTTCTTCTCACCGACTGTTTCAGACGACGGCCAAACGGTCTCGGATGGTTTTGGTTGCGTCAAGGGAACCTCTTCGTCGTCTTCCTTTTCGTCGTCGTCCGTATCTTCGATGAGTACGATTGCCGCATCACCACCGTCGACATCGGCGGCAGCTTTCTTCGCGCCCTCGTCGTCTTCGTCGTCTTTTGGCTCTTGGATGGTAGGAAGAGCTGTTGTTTCTTTCTTCTCCTCTTCGTCCACGAGTTCATCTCGACTGATTAATTTAAACGACGTTTTGATTCTCTTCGCAGCGTTTTCGGCGTCCGGAAGTTGACCGATGGCTGAATTTCTCGGCAAATGTTTATACTTCTCCGCGAAGTATTCGTCCGCTCCGGGCAACGAGTGCGACTTTTTTACCGTTTTAAACGCAGTATCCGGATCCAAAGCTTTTTCAGCCAACATTTGGCTCATTCGCAACAAATTCGGGTTAGCCATTTCCCACGGTCGCATCACGCGGATCTTTTTCTTCGCTTTTTCAACTAAGCCTTTCACAGAAACGCCCTTTCGCGTGTTTGCGTTTTCGCTCGGCGGCAAAGTCATGGAATCGATTAGACTTCCGACGATGTTCAATCTGTGTTGATCGATTTTTGGTAACTCTTCCAACTCTTCGTTCTCTCGAAACACTTGGTCCGCTCGCCAATCTTCCGCGTACGGTAACGGTGAAAATAAGAGAAAATCGCCCTCGGGAAGGAATTTAGGCGTCAATGCGCCAAAGTGTATCCCGCTACCCTCTCTAAAACACGCGCGGCACAATGCGCACTTACCTTTCTTATCCAACGCTCTCGCAAACGCCGACAACGCTTGACACGCTTTCTGATATTCATCCGTATGTATCCCAGCCTTTTCGTCTTCCGTCAATTCCGGCCACGCGCAAAACATCATCGGCTCTTCCGTGGTCAACCAAAAAGGCACATATTTCAAATCGACGGTGCCTATAATTTCTACTCCTTTCTTCATTTTCTCTGCTCCGAACTGTCGCTCCACGGACTCGTCCATCGGTATGCTTTGCTTTCCGTACTTGTAACACCGAACCCGTTGCTCTGCGGGGATCTCGTCGCCGTCAATCTTTGAAATGTTCTTATATTGCACATCTCGCAACAAATCTTGGCCTTCAAACGCGCCGTACGGTTTCATCGTTTCCGCAGTTGCCTCCATGGTTTGCTTGTACGCCCAAATTGGAATGGATAAATACGACTCTTTCCCAAGTTTACCGAACGATAAGTTCCCGCGAAACGTCGTCGTTGGCGTTTTTGTGCGCATGAGTCTTCCTATAATCGCATCCATCGCCGGTTCGATTTGGCCGTTGGTTTGTTTAACCATCTCGGCGAGAAGTTTCACTACTTTTACTTTCGGTTCGTTCGTATTGGTATTCGTAGAAGTATCTCCTATTCGCTTCTGTTGTTCTTCTTCTTCTTCTTTCCCACCACTATCGACAATCCCGACGCCGACGCTCAACGTGATCTCCTTCTCCTTCATAACGCGCACCAAGTCTCTCGCGAACTCGTTCTCATCCAGCGAGCCTTCGCCCAACGCGTCTTCCGCGCACGGCGAGAGCAACAAAATCTCGTTTGCAATCTTCGCCGTTTTCCCTTGCATCGCTTCCATTCTTTGCGCGAGGATATCGCACGCGATTGTCAACGCGTCTAAAATATCGCCTCTGTGTTCGTACTTTTTGTTCTCCTTCGTTTTGTTCTTCGTTTTTGTGTTTACATCTTCTTCCTCGTCTTCGTCGAATTCTCGCGCTCGGTCTTCGACTTCTTTCGAATACTCCATCGACGAGTGGACTTTTAATTCACCGAGCACTTCCACGTTTGCGTAATATTTATCTTCGTCATCTTCGTCGTCGTTATTCTCTTCGTCGTACAATCTGTTTCTCGTCTCAGAACTCCCGATAAAAACAACCACCACTTCGTCCGTTTTCTTGTGCAAATGAAGACTGGCGACGATTTTACTCGCAGTGACGACGGAGACGAATCGAGATCGGTTCGACGCGTGGCCGATGGCCCCGATGTCCACTAAGAGTACTAAGCGTTTTTTCCTCGGCGGTGCCATTTCAATCAATAATAATACTCCTCCTCTTCTTCCTACAAAAGTTTTGCACTCCAAGCGTGTTTTTAAAATCTGACGATGTAAAAAGAGCTGAAGAAGAAGAAGAAGAAAATTTTCTCTTCTTCGGTGATGAGGTGAAGGGACTGATGTACTTTTTCGGGGTACTGGTATGTATGTATGTATGTACACTGTTGGTCCTATGATGAAAGAGCTAATGTTGAGTACGCATGTGGTATTTCAAACCACCAGAATGACGATATCTCTTCTTGCACACATCGCAATCGTACGGTATCTCGTTCGTGTGAATACGCATGTGCTTTTTCAAAGTACCAGATTCACGAAAACACCTCTCGCACACATCGCATTCATACGGTCTCTCTTTCGTGTGAATACGCATGTGGCTTTGCAAACCACTAGAATGACGAAAAGCTTTATTGCACACATCGCATTCGTACGGTCTCTCGTTCGTGTGAATACGCATGTGCTTCTTCAAAGCACCAGATTCACGAAAATCCTTCTCGCAAACATCACATTCATACGGTCTCTCGTTCGTGTGAATACGCATGTGTCTGGCCAACTTGGATGGATATTGAAACACCTTCTCGCAAACATCGCACTCGTGCCCTCTCTTCCTCTTCACTCCTTTAGCAAGAATAGTAGTTTCTTCTTTCCTCTTCTGATGATTCTGTTCCACACCATCGTCACACGGCACGCACATGAGCATCCTCCGCAATCGCTCCACGTCTTCGTCGTCTCCTTCTTCTTCTTCTCTCGCACCACCACTCGTTTTCGTAACCACCACCACCGTCTTTACGTTTTCCGCGCGCTTCGGATGTTTGTTCTTCCGTCTGCTATTCGTCATTTTGGACGAGGATTCTTCTGAAGCGAAAGGCGAAAATCTCTCTCTTTTTGAAAAAGAAGGACTCTTTTTGGTCAATCAAGGGAGGACTTACTCAACCCTAATTTTTACCATTGGAAGCAAAACCTTTTTGTGTCTTCCTCTCTTCACTTCTCTTTCCTCGTCGTTCTAAACTACAGAAGAGGGGAATACGAGAGAAAAAGGAGTGAAGAATGAGAGGAGGAGAGTTTTACTGCGTACTGTTCTAGTCTAAGAAGAAGAAGAAGAAGAAGAAGAATGGTATCAAAAGGAGGAGGCACTTCTTTGCCGTATTACACCGGGAAGAGGTACTACAACGCCGACGGGACTTCTGTGATACTCTCGAGGAAGAGAAAACAAAAACCCGGCTTCGGCACGTGGTGCTTAGCCATTGCGCTCGGTTTTGTCATACTGCTCGTGTTGAAAGCGAACGGCGACGACGACGCGAAGACGATTTTACGGAGAGATGACTCGGACGTGTGGGTGGAGATACACCCGGACTTGTCGGAGAAGAACACCATGCACAGAGAGTTGCACAAACGGTTTCATCCGCACGCGGAAATCAGAGGGAAGAAGCAATGGATCGTCAGTGGGAAACACGGCGACGGGTACGCGCACATGGCAATGGCAACCGTGATGGCGAACGGGACAGTGTTAGTGGCGTTTCAAACGAGTAAGGAAGGTGAAGGGAAACCGGACCAACACATCGCGTTCGCGTACGGAGAGAGAAAATCAGAGGACAAGATTAGTTTCGGTAAAGTCGTGAGAGCGCCGACGGCGGGAGGAGGAGGTCCCGGGTCGAGCGAGTTAGGAGTGGTGTGGTCGCCGGTGTTGCACACGTGCGCGGAAACTGGGAAAACGTTTTTGTTTTACTCGCAGTCGACGAAGAATTGTCGAGCACCTGGAGGGGACGTCAAGGTTATCGTGCTGGATCCCGAGACCCAGAAATGGTCGGCGCCGGAGACCATATTACCGTATTCCAAAGGGAACATTAATAAAGTGATTGCTAATACGGTGACGGTGACGAGAGACCAAAAGACGTGGATATTACCATTTTGGAGAGAGAGAGGTAGATGCGACAACACGGAAGTGTCTCCATCGGCTGGGGTGTTGATTTCAAAAGATAAAGGGAAGACTTGGAAAGCGCACGGGTCGATTACGTTGCCAAACACGTGGTTGATTGAGCAAAGCGTTGTAGAGTTGACTTCGAAAGCGACGAATAACGGTGGCGGCGGCGGCGGCGATGAAAATGATCACAACAATAATATTAGCGTGAATAGAATAGCGATGTTTTGTCGAACTGCCGCTGGACACGTTTTTAGAATAGACTCGAACGATTTAGGCGCGACGTGGGAACACAAAGCGAAACCAGTCCTCGCGTTGCCAAATCCAAACGCAAAGTTAACGATGAAAACGTTTGGACCGAGTGGAAGATATCGAGCGGATGGTGGAGGTAAAAACTGGATCGTTGCCGTGATGAACGACCACAAAGAGTTGCCGCAACCGTATCGAAGATCGAGGTCTAAGTTGCGTTTGATCGTTTCGCACGATAACGGGAAATCCTGGACCCGACTGGCATCGATCGAAGAAGGCATTAAACCAGGATTGAGACATCATTACCCGACGCTAATTCCTTTGCCAAAGTTTACGTATAGCGGTAGAGAATCGAGAGGTCAAGATATAGTCGACGAGGAAGGAGAAATCGAGTACGAGGCGTTGATTGTGTATTCCACGTTCATCATGAAAGGTTTCGATAGTAAAGGCGTCACGGAAGGCATACGCGCCACGTTAGTTCGCATGCGTCTTCCAGATTAATTGAGTTATGATTAAATACTGGTAACGGTATATTCAACTGTAATTAGAAATAGTAAATTTAAGCTACAGGAAGTCCCGGTGGGTTCGCTTTCCTAATTTCTTCGCCGCGAGCGAGCTCGTTTGGCGCCACATCGAAACTTGTTCTAACGCCACATCAATCACTTGAAACAAACCTCTAATATATTTTTTACACTCGCTCAAGTAGTGCTGATTCGCTGCGCGCCATTCCTCCGGCGCCCGATGCTCTATCGCGTCTGTACTCGACATGCTACTTCGTATCGCGCTCAAAGCCGTGAAGAGCGCATCGCTCGCTTTCGACTCAGATAACATCGAAATCTCTCTCGCTTTCGGATCGCCATCGTAGAGAAATACGAGCTCTTTTTCGCAACACAGAATGCGAATAGTAGCTATTAAATCTATTGGTAACTCTGCGTTTTTACGTATCGCGTGATTGAGCGTCAAATCGTGTTTTACCAAAAGCTCTTCTCTTCTCTTTCGTACTTCTGGTTTTTCCACACCGTTCAGCGAATCGAAATCTAAGGTGATATCGATCGAATCGTACGGATTATCGTCTATGCAAAATCCATAGAATAGCAAGAGTTCTCCATTGGATTTCGCGCCGTAGGAAAGCATAATCTCTTCGTTCTTCTCAATGTCTCGCATGGCTGGAAATACCAAACACTCGTCCGAGAGTCGCAACTGGGAGTAGTGCACGCAGTGCGGATAGATCCCGTGATTACAAAAGAAAGCCACTGGCGATAAGACATCGATTGTTCCCGAATCAGAATTATGCACCGGTTTCACCGTCATTGCATACGACATCCACAATTCTAACGCAGAAATGTACTGGTCGTAGGACCAAAACTCTTCCTGGTTTCCTTCAAATGATTCCGGGCAATTGGCTAAAAGCGAAGGCAGTAAAGCGTCGTAGCCATTGCGCACTTTCTGTCTCTCATGCATGACGGTTTCAAAAATTGGCGTGTTACCTAGACCGACTCTCACAATTTCTTCCGGCCAAGATAACGGCGTCAGCTTTTGACTCCCATCTGGAAGCGAAAGGAAATATAAGCTCCAAAACGTCTCTTGTTTCGTCTTCATTTTCATTCGCTCCTTCATAATCCACAACGTCATGATGGTATCCGCGCCGCACCGTTCTAGTATTCTTAATAAGTCACCAAATGGTCCTTGCTCGCTGATACATATCGTCCCCGCGTCTAAAAGCATTCGTCGTGGAATTTCTAATATGTTCTCGCCGGCCGGAATATCTTCGGTCGCGCATAAACCCCTAGCGTCGTTCATGGAAGAAAGTAAACACGGTGCAACCTTAGACACGTTCGCATCTTTGCCTTGTAAAGCGGCCCACTTCGTTAAAGCTACCGCATACCCTTCTGTTTCAATCTTACAAACCACTGATGCCGACGTGGATGTGGGAATTCCTTGCCTCCTCGCTCGTTCGATGTCTTCAAAGTCCTTCGCGTCTTTCTCCAGCGTCTGTACTCGAATACTTCTCAACTGTTCTAAAACGCGCTGTCGTAACTCTAGCGGTGGTAACGGATATTCCTCGCTGCTATTGCTATTATTGTTATTACATTCGTTCTCGTTTGCTGGCATCAACAGAGTCTGCGCCATGGCGTGCGCTGACGTCTCGTTTCTCGGCGATACGAAAAAAGTTTTGTTATTATTGGAGGTTGTTGGCGGCGAATTCTCTTGTTGTTGTTGTTGTTGTTGTTGTTCAAAAGCGATCCTTTCTCCTTTGTCCCCGAGAATGACTTTCCCCCACGTCTCTCTCGGTTCAAAATACATCTCTTTCTCATCCAAACAAGAAATCCTGCACGCTCTGAGGAGCATTTCGCAACTGTTCGCGGTCGTTAAATCGATATAATTCGTCGTCTCGCATTCGGTTAACATTTCCATCTTGCGCTGCCAATGCGGGGAACCGACTTCATCCGTGAACGGGACGACGAGTGTAGTAGTAGTAGTAGCATACATCATTTTCTCATTGGAACAACCGTGTTGTTGTTCTTGCTGCTGTTGTCTGGCGGCAGCCTCGCGAGCCGCTTGTCGTTGTCGCGCTAAAATAATGGTTGCTGCTTTCTTGATTAAACGAGAGTTAGGTGTGTGTTTGGAAATGAAGAGATTTTGATACTATTCGTATATAAACAACAACAACGGTGAAGAT
>JACLAB010013473.1_pt1 | contig 15917 bp, 11 predicted proteins | sample 8027921 | NCBI WGS metagenome assembly JACLAB01 (sample SAMN15725117, study PRJNA655200) | protist metagenome | isolation source: fluorescence activated cell sorting (FACS) single amplified genomes of... | place: USA: West Boothbay Harbor, Gulf of Maine | collected 2000-07-19 | reverse complement strand
ATACGCATCGGCTTCCATTCTCTCACCATTCCTTGCCGCCAATTGTTCTTGATATTTCTCCCATACCACAATAGCGTGATTGCATGCGATTCCATAATGTTGCCAGTGTCCGCATCCACACGTGCGTTTGTTCAAGTTGACACCATAATGGATGAACTCGTTGGGTTTCCATTCTTCGGCAACCATCGCAGCTTCAGCGGGATCAATGATTACTTCTTCGCCTATCCTCACGCGCACCGTTGCATTCGCCGCGTCTTGATACTGTTTATTTGCCCATGGTGTCAGAATAGCTTCGTTGTCTTTTAGCTTCTGTGCCGCCTGTATAATTACTGCTTCCATTTCGATACACCCCTCGATCCACGCGTAAGCAAACTTGAAAGGATTCTGCCCGCGGTCCTTCAATTGCTTCGCATGTAGTTGCTCCACGGGGTTATTCGATCCTTGACGTCCAAACATGCACATACCTGCTTCGATATGTTTCAGGAGAGTCCACGAGACCTGATTATTCTCCTCCTTTTCTTTTTGTCTTGCGAGCGACCCGAACGCTCCGGCGGGCAGGACTCGACGGAGCTCCTCCCAATGCCCGTCCCTCTCAAATTGCGTCCGCGCGCCTTGGTACGGCCAAAATAACGTTTTCTCGTCCCAGCCTTTCCCTGCTTTCTTCGCATTGTTCATCATATGCCACGAGCACGTCGCGAATCGGCGATCATTTCCCAATTCCTGCCGCGCAATGCGTTGAAAAGCGGGGTTGTCATCGGATATCAGAACCGAACTTTTCTTCTTCATAACTTCAATGAGCGGAGATTCGTTCTCTCCATCCTTTATTACATCGAATAACAAGTTGTACAAACCTCCGTGCTCCGAGTCGTCCGTGGATAGTGCAAAAGCACAGTTCGTCAGCGTCGGATCTTTCGCGTCAACTTTCGTGTCAACGAGCGCCACGACGTTACCGAACACCCCGCGGTAGTACAGGTGATACGAGTGACACGCGTCAAACGAAAAATACGGCACACCAGCTTTAGCCAGGAAGTCTCGAAGTCCTCTCGCACACAACGCATATCGAACAAAGTATTTGATATCACCATCGTCGCCTCGTTGATCCACGGGGAGACGGCGCAGCTCTGCCTCTGCGTCCGACCAGAAAACCGTTGCCGCGCAGTTCCCACGCAAATCCAACCATTTGATCAGATGGTCGAGTCCTGTGAAGGATTCCCGGAAGTCCTTCGGATTCGCACCATTACCCTCTTTCCGTGCTCTCTTGGAGTGAACGCTGGTAACCTTAACTTTAGAATTAACTTGAATGCTTGACATCACTTCCCGGCCGCGCGTTTTCCGGTAAGTAAACGCGCGCACCGTGTCCAGATTTTTTAAGATTCTCTTTTGTACCGTAGTGTTGCTAGGACAGTGCTCAGTACCCAAACGACACCAGGCGTTGTGTATAAGCTTCGTGTGTTTTGGATCGATGATCCAATGATAATGGCCATCCTTCGGACGGATTTTTCTGATGTGCGCACGGTACGAGCAAATGTGCGCATCGTTTCCGTTGGAAATCGGTTGGTGCTTCTTCAAGCCTTTGTTCCACTTAATTCGACCTACATCACCCCTACAGACAACTCTGCAAATATTACCGCCTCTGGCTAATTGAAAAGTACCATTTACTTTATTATTGATAAAACTTTCTAGTTCAAGCGTTGCATACGCGTCGCTGCAAGTTTGAAATGGATTCCATAACAGACTCTTGTCGAACTTTTCACTGTTTACCAATTTGGAATTAAGAAATTCTTCTTCTCGATGTATTGGTGCGCCTTGATACCGATTCGCTTCGCCCAAATCAACCAAACCTTGCACAGCACCATCCTCGTTTTCATTATCGTCGTTAGCTTGCATTCTGACGCGTATCTGAGGTCTTTAACGCTTTCTCACAAAATAGGGGGAGAACAAAATGTGCGGGATCAGTACAATTTGGCGAAAAATGTGCGGGATCAGTTTTTTTCTCTCAAAAAAAGGCCGATTTTACAATTAGCTCCCCACTCTAATTGTAAAATCGGCCTTTTTTGCTGAAAATAGTTGTAAAATTCGCGATTTTTTTTTTGCTAAAGCACCCTATTACTTGAAATTGTTTCATTACAAAGACAGAATTTTCTATTTTTTCCTGATCTGTGCTCTAAATTTTTTTCGATTTTTCCTTATCGTCAAACCGAACAAAACGAGAGAGTCGAGAGAGAAGAGACTCTCTCATCGCTCACGTTTCATTTTTTTCTTTACGTCGTCGGAGACCGGGGCCACAGATGATTTAGCGTCAGTAGAACGAGAAGAACGTAAGGTCCGTTTGGGAGCAAGCGCCGCCATCGGGACATCGGGGAAAACATCGTCGTCGTTATCGTTGAGAAAAACGTCATCGTTGTTGTCGGGGAGAAGAGTAAATTGTTGCTGAAGCGTGTGGACCAAAAACTCATTTCTGGGTTCAAATTTTCAAAAAAAGTACTAGACTTAATGAAGTGTAAGAGTGCATGTACAGCTGTAAAATTGTAGGGTCTATTTAAAGAAAAGAATCATCAGATTTTCCACTATGCCATGTTTAGATGTATGTTACACTGGACAAACTCTTTCCTGCAATACTCTTTCGTCAGATAGGATTTGAGAGTGTTCTTCACTCACACCAAATAAGGAGAACACTGAATGCTTTCCTCAGCGAAAAATTTATTCTTTCAGAAATCTGCTTCTGAAGCAACTTAAGTTAAGCCACACTAAGATTTAATTAAGACGACTCTGGAATGCAAGGTTCTTCATCCTTGTATTCTTCGCCAATATCAAGATATTTTTCTATTCGATTATTTCTAAGTACTGATATATGGTCATATTTCTTCGAGTTTGGAAATGAGTGAACAAAAAAATCACGAGTTGAACTAATGTTCCAACGAATCCCTACACCTGGTTTCGCAGTCGGATTCTTGTATGCTACTCGCGAAACTCTATTCCAATGTGTCTTATGAATACCATTTGCTGTGTATGCCGCCGTAGTTAGATTATGTACCTTATAATGCATGTAGGATGGATGAACAGATAGTTCTCTTTTCAAATTCAAAGGGAGGAGCAAGCCTTGCCTATTATTCCACTGGAGTTCTGGTTTGCTAAAGAACATCCGTGACTCGAGAAAGGCTCCCTTTTGAGGTCCAAAATGATAATAATGCTTGAAAAGCTCTGTCACAGGAGCGCCAGGGTGCTGTAGATAATATTCATATTCACTTGGATTGGGTAATATGTGCAGGGCCTGCCATTTTACGAAATCTGCATTTTCCCTCTCTGCCTTCTCTATGATTTTCAGTGGACTGTGGTAGTAGAACTCGTCACTGTGTGCCATAGTAATCCAGACATCGTATCCAAACAATTTTGTGACCAACTCATGACCAAGAGCTCGTAACTCTCCATCAGAGTATACTTTCAGCTGAGTGAAATTCGATTCGTGGTAGTAAAACGCACGCTTACAATTGGAAAAGAGTTGCTTGGCTAAATCGCTTTCTATCGATCCGTCCAAAATTACTAGTGCTGAAAAGTATCTACTGTTCTTCTCGAACCAAACTCGAAGAATGTCTCCATCGTCTTTCGTAAGTAATAGCCCGATGTTCATTTTTCCAGACTTTCTGCAACCAAGTAAGTTCATCTGTATGCCGGGATCGCCGGGGTCTCCCAGGAAATTACGATTTATTGCCATGTACGCCAATAGCCAACTAAACAATAGAGCCACGCATAAAAACTTTGGAAAAAGCAGGATACTCAACTTTGAACCACGCCGCTTTTTTAATTTTAACATCGCTAAGGAAGTCCCAAAGTTCCACTCTCTAAGTTGTGATCGTAGCAAAAGAAAAGAAAGTATCTCACGAGAAAGCATGAAAAAGAACACAGGTACACGGCGGAAGTAGCGTAGGATAAGCACTCATTCTCATCTTGGCTCTATTATTCCTCTGCGTCCTCTGGGTGCAGGGGTCTTTGGGTTCCCGTGGAGAATATGCTCAGCAACTTTACAGTGCCTACAAAAACAAATTTACTATCCCTAGAGTTGTAGATATTCAGCGAATGCACAGCTGAATGAAGAGGCGGGAGAGGCGGCACAGGCTTATGTGATATCGAGGTTATTCGATAACGAAAGTTTCGAGTTATTTCGCAGTTTAGTCTGTATGAGTAAATAGATTTTTCGAACTCGTAATAGGGTGCTCTAAAAATCGGTTTTTGTCTTTCGCTCAAAAATCGATGTGACCCCCTTGCCTTGAACCAAAAACGAGAAAAAAGCGATTTTTACATCCACTCCGCAGCCTTAAAAAATTTTTCTGGAACATGCACACAACTTTTCTCAACATTATCATCGTCAGAAAATTACATGTTGAGATGTAAAATGAAATGAACCAACTCGATGAAACGATCGATGGGATATTTATTGTTCATGTTCGACCATCATATCGCTATTCAATCCGTTCAGAGGCGCGCGTGAGCAGTCATATCGGTTTTTGGCGAAAATCACTGGTTTTGTGAGCAAAAAGCGCTTTTTTCCAGAAAAAAAGCGATTTGAAATCGCTTTGAAAATCGATATGAAAAAAATCGATTTTTCATTTTTTGAGTTAAGGGATCCCATCTTATTTTAGGAGGTCCCTTAAACTGGGCGGTTGAACTTGAGAATAAATTCATTAGTGGTACCCTACTGAGTGCAGGAGCGCGCGCGAGTAGCTAATGATGAGAATCAGTTTGTTCGCTTTCGTATTTTTAAGTATCAACATAGCGCGTGTACTTTCTGGTATACCTGAGGCTAAATTGCGTTTTGGTTCGACCTGGGGAGAAAGATTTTGTAGTGGGGGTCAAATATCACTTCCGACCACTTTAGTTTCGGAATACCCAAATGTTATAATAGGGATGGCTACGGGACCTTCTTACACGTCTGATAAAGTCATTCCTTTTTGTAAGAGTGCGCGTTCCTCGGGATTCCGCGGCAAAGTTGTTATTGGAGTATCAAAATTGAAAGGAAGAGGGGAAAAGAAAAGGGCACACATGTTTGAAAAATTCAATATAACAGCAGTTCATCTTGAAAGTTTAAAAGGCGCTGAGTGGGGTCAATCAATTTGCAGATACTACGCATATTTACTACTTATTTTATCACATGCTTCTGAAAGTGACACTGTGCTTTTAAGTGATGTTCGTGACGTGTTCTTCCAGGATGATCCATTTCTCTCTTATCCTTTTGGCTCAGTCAACTTCATAAATTCCACAACGCAGCTACTTCTTTTCAGTGAAGGTTTGAATGATATATCCAGGAAACAAGCCACACTGCGAAATACGAAAGGGAATTTTCGATGGATAAAAAATATATATGGTTACAAAATATCAAATTTGTTCGGAGACAACCCTGTGCTCTGTAGCGGAACGACAATGGGAACAAAATCTGGAATGGTTTATTATACAAGAGCCATGCTTTATGAAGCGCATCTGTGTCTCAGAAGAAATGCAAACAAGTTCGATGGTAAGAGAGGTCACGTGTGCTCAGGAGGAGCTGATCAAGGTTTTCACAACTACTTATATTGGAACAATAAGCTAAATGCATCTGTGGCACTTTTGAATGCAGCAGGACCTGTTTATACAATAGGAGTATTCAGAGATAAGCCTGTTCGTTCCCTAAACTTCGAGAGAAATGCTCTTGGGGATGTTATATCTCCGCGTGAGAGAGGCTTACAGAGCCCGGTTCCAGTAATTCATCAATGGGATCGACATAGCGATCTACTTGAGCATGTTTTCACCAGATTCAACCTGAGTTCGGAGGGTGTCTCGAAGGGGATTTTTAGCTCGCACTTGTTGGATGGAAGTTTCAGTGGCAAGGTCCCTAGAAACGTACGAGGTATGTGAACATATTCCGCGTATAGAACAACGTAGACAGAGTTTTCATTTTCACTTTTATCTTGACCAAAGAATGTACTCTTTCAAGATCATAATTTGACTAAAAAAGTAGTTTTTTTTACCTAAATATGGTAGTTGTATTTCTTCAACTCTATGCTGTGTAAGTAAATGTTGTTTGAGTTCTGCAAAAGTAGGAAAATCCGCGGAACTTAATGATCCAACGTATCCGTCTTTAATCAGTTCGAAATGATGTTCTTGCATTTTGACAGCAGAAAGCTTGTTTCCTGTAATAAAAGATGTAATTTGTGAGTTGCGATAAGTTGTTTCATTACAAAGACAGAAATACTAATTTTTCCTGGTCTGTCCTAAATTTTTTCGATTTTTCCTCTCGTCAAACCGAAAGAGAGACGAGAGAGAACAAACTCTCTCACCTCTCTCGTTTCTCGTTTTATTTTTTTCTTTACTCGTTGATTAACCAAGGATCTGTCGGGCAGTTGAGTTAAATCGTCGACGACCGGAGTCTCGGATGATTTAGCGTCAGTGGAACGAGAAGAAAGTAACGTCCGTTTGAGGGCGGGCTCGGCCATCAGGTCATCGAGAAAAACATAGTCGTCGTTGTCGTTGTCGGGAAAAGGGAGAGGAAACGATACGAGCGGAGAAGAAACGACGCGCGAGGAGCAGAAAGGAAACCTGGGAGGTCTGCTGACAGCTCGTGATCGAAGGCTAAGGCGCGTGGCGAATCCTCACTGAAGGGATTGGTTATTGTTGCCGGTGCTGGGTCTTCAAACGCGATCAGGAGAACGTCGCTCGCTGGGATTTCTTTTTTGTTCGGGTGGAAGTTGTCTTCTTTGCAGTTGGAGCGTTACCTGTTTTTCTTTTGAAGGAGACGGGAGAAGGGAGATCGTTAATGGAGATAAAAGAGCGCTTACCTTTAAATGGCGTCGGAGCGGAGCGCTCGAAAGCGGTGTTGGTGTTGTCGGTATGTGCAATGTGGGTATGTACAGGATTTTGCGCATCAGTGCGCGCAGCGGCGGTGCTCGTAGAGCGCATCACCGAAGTGGCGGCGAAGGCGTTTCCATCGACGCCGCAGCCGGGACATCGGCAGCCGTTGGTGGAACCAAGCGAACATCATCCCTGGATAGGTAAACGGAGATGGGAGGCCCCGTAGGAGCAGAGGATGGAGGAGATTCCGTTTGATCCGGTTGGAGTTGGTGTTGTTGCGTCTCGGAAGATATCTTTTCTCGGGATCGTCCGTGGCGTCCCGAAAGAACAGACAGCGATCGACGGCGTGTTATACAAAAACACATGATATACAAAAAAACATCCATTTTCCCCAATTTCGGCGACACTATGTCTCTTAGAATCCTCTCTACTTTCGATTCGATTCGCGCTATTTTCGAGGCGTTTAAGCGCGTATAAAAATGTTGCGAAATTCCACCGTTTGTTGTCATTTTCCACCGTCCAGTACACCCCTTAAACACAGAAAAATGACCAAAAAATCGCTTTTTCAAAATCGATTCGAGCTTTGTCTAAAGAAAAAAAAAGGAGATCACAATTCAATTTATCAACCTTTGTGCCCCAGAGCTGCAAGATAAGAGGGACATGCGGCTGACAAACAACTCTCTTATATTTTATCTCTTTCTCAAAACAAGGAAGAGAGTTTTCAAAACCACCTGTGCACTTATTATCGTGGCTGTCTTGTTAGTAGTTGTCTTCCGGATTTACCTTGCTGGATTCCTGTATAATAACGTCAACCTTTCCAGCTCTGACTCAGATGGAAACGTGAGAGCTCATTCATTTACACTAAGAGGCGAGCGAAAGTGCTTTCCTTCCAAAACTAAACTTAATAAAAAAAAGTTTAGAAGTCAGCGGATGGAAGATGCAATACTAGATCATCATATATTCAAGGGCCGAACGGGTGGTATATTCTTGGAAATTGGTGGGCTTGATGGTCTGAAATTCTCAAACTCGTGGTACTTTGAGCAAAGTCTCTGCTGGCGAGGGATATTGATTGAAGGACTTCCTTCGAGTTTTGAAAAGATGAAAGCTAATCGCCCGCTTGCTGTAAATATTGGTCAAGCAGTATGCGCGCAAGCAGGGGTTGTTTCATATGTGATGGGCAATAACTCTGCGACAGCTGGTTTAGAGACGCACATGGACGAAGATTTCAAGCAAATGTGGCACAAATCAAGTAATAAAGTTAATGTGTGTTGCAACCCCATGAACGATATTCTTCAACCCATCATGGTTCCATATTTGAATTTATTGTCTATTGATGTAGAGGGAGCTGAAGAAATTATTTTGAAAACTATGGACTGGGAAAATCTTCCTGTTGAAGTGGTTGTGGTAGAGACAGATGAAAGGTTTATGCAAGAAGACAAAGTTGATCGGATAACGAGTTTTCTTCAATCGAAAGGCCTAACAATAGAGAGGACAGTGAAAATTAAACACAGTACAGTTTATAGGAATTTTTCTTTCAATCTTGATAGAATAGATGTTCATGCCTGGTCGGAGTATGCAAGGACTCAGATCTCCAACACCTTTGGTGCTAATTGCAAATTGACAAAGTAGTAGTCTGAATTGGCGTTCGCCTCTTTCAAACGTCTTGTTACATATAGTGCTGTTGCTCGTTGTTTGTCCAAAGCTGCGAGTGCTCTGTGCGGCACTTCGGAAGTGGAAGTCACCACCGGACGATTCAAAAGGGCTTCAATCGAAGGTCATCAGCGAAATCATCATTCGACAATTTTATCCCACCGACTAGATCGCCCAGGACTTCTTGAGGAGTCATTGTAGTAGCTTTTCAAATACACGCGAGAATCACAACTTGTCAGGGAGGGATCTCGTGTACCTTAGAGCATTATTAATATCGAAACTTTAGCGTCACTTTAAAATCAATCAATCACTTATTATTATGAATATTATATTCAACTATTCGAGTTGACGGGATTCGAGTTTCTATCGTCAAAAGTTGCAAAATTGACAAGTCAAAAATGTCAAAAATGTCAAACACCAACTTGCTCAACCAACAACCCTTGGTAACTTCACCCCAAAACCGAAAGGTTGTTCGCATAAAAACATCCCTTGAACACAAAACTGAAAAAATCGATTTTTTTTCTTCCATCCTCTTATTTTTGACATAAAACGCGGCGCACTTTGAAACACACGTCGCACTTTGAAATACACGCTCATCAAACTACTTACAAACTCTCGCGCATAACGATGGAAAAGGAGAAACCTCCTTCCGCGACACTCGACGATGAAGTCAAAATCGATCAAGTTGTATCGAATTCCGCACCGCGATCGCAAGAACAAGAGACGAAACCTGTGAAAGGAGGAGGGCAAGAGACGAAACCTGTGACAGGAGGAGGGTGGTGGTCAGAGGAAAAGAAGGTGGCGTTTATGCGCATAGTGGAGTCCCAAAAGCTTACGCGAGGCGAAAGAACGACCAATAGCGACGAGTTCTGGAGTGAACACGTAATTCCCGCTCTACGTCAGGACGCCCTTACGAAAGATTGCGCTGGTAATACGCCGGCGAGTTTTAGGACGAGATACAACTCGTTAGCCAAGCAACTCGAAAAAATAAACAGAGCCGTCCAAACCAAGATCAACCAACAACTAGGCAAGGATGGAGCCGTTTATAAAAACTTACAAGGCGACTTCTACAGCGGTAAGGGCGAAGAAGAAGGACGCGCTCTTGTCGCGCAGGTGTACCACGACGATTTGCATGAAGGCAAAAAGAGAGAGAAGCCTTTCGTCGTGGCAGCGTACGCGAAAGGGACGTGCACGTCTCCGCTCTTCGAATATTTCGTGACGGAATATATCGTGTGGGAGAAACCGACGGGGAAGACGTTGAATATAGTCGACTTGCATTTGGCAGAAGCGAAGAAGCGTAGAAACGAAAAATTCGCTGCAGGTGAAGAGCGAAAGACGGAGAAGACGGAGGTGGAGGAGGCCCGCGCCGATGGACCAAGAACCGTCGAGAAAAACGAACAAGGTAGAAATACCAAAAAAAACGAAAGTGGCCGAGAAGAAATCGTTAAAATCGGACAAGGAGATTGAGATTGCAAACGACATTCTTCTTCGAAGGCAAGAGACGGCGGCGGCGAGGCAAGAGTCGGCGGCGGCAAAAAGAGAAGTGGCTGAGGCGCTAACAATGAAAAATAAGATTGAGGTGCTCTCAAAAATCTTGGAAAGTCCCTACACATCCGATGAGGCCAAGGAAAAAGCGTCGCGGGACTTAACTGCCTTACTTTAATAGCATATAAAAGCGGCGTGCCTGAAGAGAGAGACACCTATCGATACGATACTATACCAAAGAGAGACACCAATATCTTCCAATATTTGTAATACACAACATGTACGAAAAACATACAAAACTAAAAATTACGCCTTTACTCATCGTTGCTCTCATCCTTCTTCAGGATGTCGCCGCGCTATACGCGTGAACGTTTCTTCCTCTTTGTAATACTATTCATCTCTTCTTGATCTTCTTTTACTTTTTTTGCAGCCGCAGTGTTCGTGTTAAAAGGAGTTTGCTTCGATGCATTCAAATGTCCCAGATTCTTCTCAATGTTCCGCAAGGCTGTAGTTTTTAAATCTCGTTGCGAATACTCGACTTGTTTCTGCGCTTTATTCTTTCTAAAACTGCCCTTGGGTCGTCCACGTGGACGTTTATGTGCTATTATTGGTACCTCAACAGGAGCCTGAGCCTCAGGCTCAGGCACAGTTTTTTTTTGGTTTTTTTGGTTGAGCCCTCGTTTTCAAGTCTCTCTCAGCCTGCATTTTCAATCTCGAGTATGTATTGTGGCCTCTTTTGTTCTTCTCCTGTGTTGCAACACTATCTTTTTCTGCGACGTTCGTTGTTAACGCTGCTTTTCTTTTCTTTTCTTTCGTTGTTGTTGTTGTTGTTGTTGTTGTTGTTGTTGTTGTTGTTGTTGTCAACGTCAGTATTCTTTCCTTTTACCGTTTTCAATTGTGTTTTTATAATTTTTGTCGTACTAATGATTACCACTCGTCGCGCGACGCGATTCAGCGTTCTTCTTTGTACTCGTCGTCGCACTCTTCGAAGAAGAACTCAGAAACTGAATTATTCAAAGCTTTGCTACTGCTGCTATTCACGACTAGGGAGGAGTGTTATCGACGCAGTTTAAATCCCGCTCGGTTTATTTATGATGAAAACTAGAAATCTTCGTTAGTTGCTCACATTTCTTTTTTTTTTTTTTGAATTTTTGCCTCGAAAAAGTCGTTAAAAAAGTTAATCTTTTTCTTTCTCAGCAGTAAACGACGGCTTGAAGAAGGAAACACCGCCACAGATTGTCGCGCAGTAGTAGCCGTGCACCGCGAGTTCATGACACACTACTTCTGCGAAAAGATGGTAGTGTGACTCGAAATCGAAATCGAAATCGAATTTTATATGTAAACGTACGACCACGAAGATGATTTGTTTACAGTGTGAACAAGGTGGATCGTGTACCATGAGATTCCACGATCACAGATCAAAGAAGAAACACGAACGCACATGCAAACGAAATAATAAGCACAATTTGAATATGTGCGATACCTGCTGGTTTACTAAAAACAACGGGTGTATTTGTGCCAACAACCAAAAGAAACGAAACGCACTAGTAAATTCCAACTCTACTGGTGTTAAATCCAGCGGTGGGAATTCTCCTTCTTCTTCTAAAAAAATCCGCGTTGATTATACAAATCATGGCCCCGGTGAAATAGAAATGAAGAACGCTCAGCAAACGAAATCAGAAGATACTGGTCAGGAATATTATGATGACGATAACGATGTAGGAAAATATATTAATCATAGCAACGTTACTGACAACGGTGATGAGAATAATGTTACGTTTGAAACACAACTCGGTCGGGAAGAAAGCAGTTCACTCGAGCGAAACTTTGAAAATTTTCAAATTGCAGAGACTCTGGACAACGAGCAACGGACACACGGAGATGAGAACGAACAGAACGCTGCTCGAACTATTATAGAAGATTATGATGATGATTATGATGATGATGATGATGATGATGATGATGATGATGAAAAAAAAGATGATGACTTTGCTTTTGTTAACGGTGTCAACTTCTCAGTAGAAGCAGATGAAAGCGATACTAACAATAACGAAGATTTAGCTGAGTACCTGGAAATTGATTACGTCCCGTTATTATTTAACAACACAAAAGATGATAAGCTCACTATTCTGTACAATCCGAATAAGATTACATGCTATGAAAATTTAGAGTCTTTGGTGGAAGGAGAATTAAATAGAGTTGATGCTCGCAAGAATATGCGAGAGATTACAAACGGCAGTGGACAGAAAATAGTTCAGTACAAAATTCATTGGAAACCTGATAGTAACAGTAATTACATCAACTGTCCGGAATATTTGACATCTTTGGAAATTCGTTCGCATTTGAAACCTGCTTCTCACAGCATAAATACAATCCCAAAAATTTATCACACGGCAGGCTGCCAACAAATCGATCAGGAGAAACCATTAACAAACTGGGAAAATCACATTTTATCTCTCAAATCTACTGGGATCGCAGACGGCGACATCGGAAAGCTTTTGGATTTATTAAAGATAGATTTACCGAGTAAGTGCAGATTCAGAACGATAGAAGAAGTGCGCGATTTCACCGGACGGAAAACAAATATTCGAGGAAAAACAGTCACAGTTGATGACATGGAAGAAAGCATCCTGAGCGAATACTTTCTGGGCGAACCCCCTAGATACATCGAGTGTCAATCACTATACAATGCTTTGCTGAGTATTTATCGAATGCCAGACCTTAAACCTTATTTTACGCCAGGATTCCGCAGAGATGTTTCAACAAATAACAAAAATGAAACAGAAATGTTGTCCAGCCATGCCTCTGGAAGTAACTGCGCGTATATCAATAGCACAATAGAAGAAGGAACCACGGCAATTTTCTTTGAAGTGGCCACCGATGCTGCGCATTATAATGGGACTAGTCCGCAATCGTTCAAACCTGTGACTATTAGACCTATGAACGCGTCATCTCAAACAAACTTTAAACGCACTATTGCGCACCTGGCATATTTAGATAAAGATGCATACAGAAGAAAGCTTGAAGAAGAAAGAGGTATCTATTTATCAAACACAGAACTGGATAAAAAATACGTAACTTACAAAGATGAATACACAAACGCTTGTTTGATTTCCATCCTCGGTGATGTATTCAAGAGTCAAGAAGCTGAATCTCACTCACTTCCAAAAATTATAGACCCATTTGGAACGGTAAGACCAGTTCGATATTTCATCTCTGGTTTTTCTCTGGATTTAGTCGAAGCGTGGAGTGTTTTAAAGATGAGAAAAGGTGGAAATCGCTGCACTCTTCAAAGCTTGCGCACCAACGATGAAATCCAAAAAGAATTAATACATAAAAGTAATTCTTCTAACACCAGAGAAGAAGAAGAAGAAGAAGAAGAAGAAGAAGAAGAAGGTTTTTTTTTCTGCAGAACACCTCTCGCCGAGCGAACTTTTCATAGCATTCAAACTGCAGAAGAAAATCTGAATAGTTTGGTAGCAACTCGCATCATCACAAAGGCAGATGCGATTAAATTTATGATTGATAATTTTGGCATGAATGGTTTAACTGTGACCAGAGGTAACTCCTTGTTGCAGAAGCTGCGGACTAAATTTGTGAGCAATCCATTCAGGTTGTTTCGACCAGATCTATTACACGTGAAAGCTGGAATATTGCGACATCTCATGAAAGATTTGTGGTATTCCATAGCCGTGAGATGCGCAGACTTTTCGAAATCTAAAGGAGCTTTAACGGCAGTCGGAGGACGCCTAGCTGCAACTGTGGCGAACTTGATAAACGACGAGTTGAAAAATAATATGTCTTACTACCCAAATTTGAAAATTCCAAAAGGTGGAGTCACGGGCATGAATCCAAGCTCTGTATCATTTAAATTTCCTACGTTTGAAGAAAAACAATACACATTTTGGGAAGTAGAGCAAGTTTTCTACTGTCTTTGCGCCGTGATAAATGCCTTGGATTTTCAGAAGCTTCTCGAAGAGAAGTTAACAAATTTGGGAGCAGCCACGCTCAAGATTGACAAAGAAGAAATCGAAAGATTATTCAACGGAAAAACCGGTCAAGATATGTATTCAGAAGCTAAGGAGGCTCACGAAGCAGCAGAGGTGAAAAAAACAGAAGAAGATCCAGATTATGAAATTAAAGATTTCGAGGAAACGCTCAACTCAACCAATAACAAAAACATCCAAGAGCAGATAAAAAAATACAAATCCACGGGAACGTTTGATGACCTCGTTGCCGCTTTAGTTGCCACTGGTGATGTTTTCAAGTGCATATCCGCTCGTCGTAATTCAGTTGATATGGTGATGAACAAGTTGCCTTTGAAAATTGCGCACATGTCAGCTCTCATAGATAAAGCTTTTGGATCCTACGCGAGTAAACCAAAAGTGAGCGCACTCGCTTGCTTTCCCAGCAATCTTAGAGAAACTGGACGAGCAGATAATACGTCGACGCAAGCGAATGAACGTACGAATAAGACTCTCAAAGTGACTGCGAAATCTACGCGAGGAGATCCTTTCAATAGGCAGTTCATGCAAGCGGCAAATCAACAATCATTATTAGCGTTTGCTAATCGTCAGAGTCATTTCAACGAGTGCTCAAATCCGAACGACAACAGGTATAGCAACATGAGAAATAATCGCGAGGATGGTTTCGCGCCAACTTTTTTAAATCGAAGTTCGAATGCAGATGCTCTTAGAAGTGTTGTTAAGGAGCATTTGAAATTAGTTCGAGGTGACGATGAAATTGGTTCTTCTGGAGAAGCAGAAAATGTATTAGTGCGTAAAATATGCGACACTTGTTTGAAAGATTTAAGGTTGGCATTTCATGATGATGGCACACACGGGAATATGAATTCAGATTCAGTGCGCGTTCGATTGATTCTTTCGTGCAGAAAACACCTAGAAAATGAAAATCTTCAGTTGAGTTCAAATCGAAACGGCGGGATGCACGTTTTTCACGCGAGAAATGATCACTGTGGTAAAGCTACTTGTTTTCAGTTTGTCAAACTGAGAGATGGTACTTTTGCTCAAATCCGAATGATGATGGAATTAGATGACAATCAGCAGATTATGGCTTTGGTGAAAAAAACTCAGAATGATGATCAAGAACCAAACTCTGTGCGTAAAAAACGTTTGGGCGAGCTCGCGACTAGTAAATATTACTCAACCGTATTCTGGAGAAAAAATCAACTAGACGCAGAATTTGCTTTGGTGCGCATGGAAGACATAATCGAACCCGTTGTCGTACACAAAGTTAATCCAAAATATAATTTGCTCTCTGTGAATGAAGTCAAAGATGAACAGTTTGACTCGTTTGTCACGAATGAGTTTTTAAAACCAGCCGGCGATAATTGACGCCCACCCACCGCCGAAACGTGCATCACAGATGTTTACGAGAAATAGCAAATAGACAGCCCAATCCGAACAGCACAAAGTCCTTCGCTTAAATAGAGCATAAATAGTTCTAAATCACTTGAAATTACACATCATGATATCAAATCGCGCGAAAATAGAATATATCATAAAAGCTAGGGTGTGCATCCCTCTTTTATACTCGTGCACCCTTCACGAGATGCACAGAGTAAATGCGTGCTTTGCACATGTCTCAAAGGATGTACAGTGCAGCAGGGAGAGATGCACACCTCTTGTAATAATTTAGGGTTTTAGGGTTTCAAATTTCATTGGGGTGCACACCATGAAAAAGCAGAAGGTGCACCCCTGAAAGATTGTGCAAGGTAATAATTTTAGGGTGTGCATCCTTCATACACTTTACAGTGATAACGTCACTTAATTACTCAAAAAGACTTAAATACTAAAATACTTATTTACACACATATTTAAGAACACAATCTCACACCTCGATTTAGGGTCTTCTCAGTGTTAGCCACGACACCGTTTTCATTTATAAATATCTATTTAGCGCTAAAGACGAGTCGTAATAACGCTGTTGTTGATTTATCTGAG
>JACLAB010010219.1_pt1 | contig 15925 bp, 13 predicted proteins | sample 8027921 | NCBI WGS metagenome assembly JACLAB01 (sample SAMN15725117, study PRJNA655200) | protist metagenome | isolation source: fluorescence activated cell sorting (FACS) single amplified genomes of... | place: USA: West Boothbay Harbor, Gulf of Maine | collected 2000-07-19 | reverse complement strand
ACATTGAATACGTCACCGTTTCTGTTGTTGTCAAGCTCACATCGACCTATGAGTTCGACTAAGCCAGATTCTTCGCTTTCGACACCATACAAAGCATTTTTCTTCATTTTGCTCGTGCAAATAACACTGCTAACACAGTTCTTTGCTTGTTCCTTCATTAGCGCTTCCTTTTCTTTATCTTCGTCCTCCGGTCCTTGGAAGAAAGCCCCTGCACTTCCATTGTTAGAGAACTCACATCCAGTACATACAACCCGAACCCCTGGCAGGACCCAAAGCCCATTGCCCTTGCATTTCTCTGCAGTTACGTTCTGTAGAGAATGACCAAGCTGAGACAGCAGCATGTAATCGTTTTCTGAAATTGGTTCTGAATTTGGCCAGTCTAGAACAATCCCATTGTTGTCACTGCTTTTCACGTTTACTTCTTTCAAAGTGCAAGGTGCTGCATCTGTAGTCATCATGGGAAGGGAGAAATCATGCCACCAGCATGAATGTGAGAAGATAATGTCAGCAAGTCGTATATCATAAAGGATTCTGTGTCACATCAAGAATATGTCTTACCAATCCAAATACAAGTGTGCCCACAATTGTCAACTTCAGTCTCGATGATGTCACTCGTTGAAGCTCCTTTAAGCCAAATACCAGTATCAAATGTGCTTTGGATTCCGCATCTGTCAACCCGAATACTTGCCGAATTACCCTCTGCTATTATAGCCGAATTACCAGCACGAATCGAACAGGATATTAATCTTGTATTCATCTCATATGTCTTCAACCCGATCGCTGAACTGCCATAAATCTCACAGTCGATTAATTCAACGTCTTGTGCTAGAACGAGAACAGCAGGGACAGGTTCTTCGTTTGTTTGCATCGCGCCCGATCCTTTTATCTTCAGGCCAGAAAGCACAACTTCATTTGCATCCACAGTGATGACACTTAGACTGTTTTCACCTCTATGACTGCAGACTTCAGCCTTTCCTGACTTCAAAGCACGGATTGTTATCCCTGGCACTGTGATGGTTATGACCTCCTCATACTTTCCATTGGCGAGCTCGATTATGTCCCCTTCCTGGGCAGTCGAGAGCGCCTCTTCGATCGTTGCGTATCGATAGTCGAGAGGCCCTCGGCTTGGCTTACGGTTCACTGTTAGGATCTTCATGGAGCAATCTTTTGAAGCAGGTGAGTTGTCTTCAATACATCATAATTTTGACAGCTGGAGTCTTCTTCAGATCTTGTGAAATATTCACAGCAACGGTATCCACTTCTTGACTATTCCGACCGTGGGCCACCGCCCATCGTGGGCTCAATACCCGTTGCTCACAATGTCCACAATCGCTTGTGGGAACGCTGCGCCCTATTGTTGATCACAAAGTCCTTTTCCAGAGCAAGTACCATACCATAGTACACATAGCGCGTTGCTGGTCACAATGTATTACTACTCTCAGTTCTATCTTTTAGGTATGGCAAATTACTTGCTCGAAGAGAGTGTCCTTCAAGTTTACGATGCTCTTGAAATCTGTCAGAAAGACTTCGCCGTCGCTGCTAATCTCTTTCATCAGTTGAACTGCTGGATCGTCTTCACCTGTTGGTTCTATAAAAATAGGTATCACAAATGTACCCTTGTTCTTTGCAGCAGAGGCTGCAGCTCTTGCTTCGCCTTCTGGATTTACTTGCGGCATGGTGGGGCTTCCATCCGTGATTATGAGAAGCAGATTCTTCCTTCCTGCAGCCGATGAATCCAATGTTTGTTGACAAAGCTTTATGCCCTCTCCAAGGTTTGTGCTTCCGCCTGTATATTCAACCTGGTGCAGTGTTTTGATTGCTTGATTTGCATTCTGCAACGTAGAAGCAATTGTTGCACTTGTTGCGAAGTGAACTAAGGAAAAGTCCTGTTGTGTCTTCAAATCTCCCAATTGACGCACGAGAGCTTTGGTAAACTCAAGCACATTGTCAAAATTGTTGCAGCATCGTTGTATGTTTATACCAAATGAGTTACATGTGCTCAGGGGTTCGCAAAATGCACACTGTCCGCCCCCGCATACACTACCACTCATATCTATCGATACGCAGAGATTAAAATCGCCATTCTGCGGTGGACAAGTGGGCATTGGTACTATTACCGGCTTGATGGTAGGGAATTTGGTTGGATTTTGGCTTGGCTCCTTTGTTGGCAGAACTGTCGGTTCAAGCGTGGGCATATCTGTTGGCATTATAGTGGGAAACAGAGGTGCAAGAGTGGGCATAGTTGATGGCGTCTCGGTTATCACAAGAGACGGTGCAGTAGATGGCCCTGAAGTGGGTTGAATAGTGCCTTCACATGCACCCACTATCACCCAAGTGTCTCTCCACCAATCAGATGATGATGCTCCTGGTACAAGCCCCAGGCTTCCACAAAATTGACTTATGCATTCGTAGACTATTCCATCAGCTGATATCTTTGATCCAATGTCATACGTATTAAAAGATTGAAACTCGTCCGGACAACCTCCAATGAATATGATTGGCTGCTTTGTCGGTTTTGCCGAGATTGAAGGTACCGGGGTTGGTTCTAGAGAAGGAAATGCAGTTGGTGCCAACGTAGGTAATTTCGTCCCATCACACGCTCCCACAACTTCCCATGTCTCTTTCCACAAATCAGATGACAATCCACCAGGTGCATATGTCAAGCTTCCACAGCTTGTGCCAATGCACTGGTATATTATGCCATCACGAGATACCTCTGTTCCAATGTTGTAGGATACGAAAGGTTGAAATGGTTCCGGACAGCCACCAACAAATATGATTGGTTGCTTTGAAGGAGATGTTGTTGTTGGGTGACTAGAAGGAAAATATGAAGGATGATTTGAAGGATTGTGAGAAGGTGATGAAGTTGGTTCGAGTGAGAGCGAAGGTTCGGCTGTGCCCGTTATAGTCGGAGAAGCACTTAAGCTAGGTAATTGAGTCGGTGATTCTGACGGCATCACGCTGGGTGATATTGAAGGATCGGATGTAGGATCTCTGCTGGGCAACACAGACGGAGCAAGTGATGGCGCTATACTCGGATTTGAGGTTGGATAAAAAGACGGTTTTCTTGATGGGTCTACTGAAGTTAGGTCCGAAGGAATTTTACTCGGGGCTGAGGTGAGTGAAGGGCTAGATGATGGCTGACTAGTCGGAAGAAACGTTGGTCTAGAAAACAGTGGCGAGGCATTGTTGGTATCTGCAGAATTTGCAAACATTGAAGGAGATTGTGATGGCGAACTTGTGTCATTCGCTGCAAATAATATGACTCCTTGTGATAACGTTGGCGCAGTATTGTCTTCTTTGGAAGATCTCTTCTTCCCAACGATGGAACCAACAATTATAGCGAAGAATAGAAGCAGAGGAACTAATAGCCAACGATATCTTTTCCAAAGCCGCCTTCGTGTAGGTGCCGACTGCGCTTTTCCACTCTCGTTCATATGAAAATCATCAACTTGGCTACTTTGTTCAAAATGATTGTCACCAGTCGATTCGCCACCGTCAGATATTCCAGTGGTTGGAATTGAATTACCCATGTACAAGTGAGTTGGTGTTGGTTTTGTGTTCTCCATGAATTCTCCGTTATCAAGACTGATTGAAGAATGTTCATGATTGTTCGAGTCGCCATCTAAGCCTACACCTCTTGCGGCGGTGGTATTTTCGTTGTAAATGTTTGACGATCGTGTTCTTTTGGGGATAGATCCCTCAAAATTCTCATGCATTGAATCAGGTGAGTTGAATTTAAGCTTCCCTACTGCTCGGTGTGTATTGTTTGGTGACTCATCACCTGGTGGGCAGTGATCAAATTGAGGAGGAACTTTGGGATTCGGAGTAGGATCATGCTCATAGCCAAACCATTCTCCTCCGTCTTTTCTAGCAAATGGAGTTAATCCTGGTGTTGGGGGGAAGGCTTGCTTCCAGCTCTTTGAACCTGTCGCTTGTAGTGACGAAATTTCTGGTTGATGATGAAATTCACCGTCACCGGCAAAGTCTTCCATACTCTCATCATATTCACGCACTGCCAGTTGTCCTACATCTCTCTCCTTCTTTTGCTCGGGCTGGTGTTCTTCTGGAGCTACAAGTTCAAACTTCTCTATTGTTCTTACTTTCACATCTTTAGTGATCTCTGGTGCAATGTATGTTGCACCCAATTCCAGAGAAGATTTGCCACGCACAAAAACGCCTGCGTGAGTAGAAGAGTAACCTAGTGTAGACTTTGCCTCCTTTACAAATCTCCACTTCGGTGGTGCAGGCGTGAGTTTATCTGGTGATTTAGGTGCACTATCATTCGTAGACGTCTCCGAAGAGTTTTGGTTTGTGCAATTGTCCTCAATAATATTGGCATTGTTTGACGTGATTTCCTCAGAGATACTAGCACTAGCTGAAGCGGACTCATCAGGTCCATCATGTTTGGCGTCGTCTCTCTCCAATTTGACGGCTAGTTGCTCCATTGCTTTTCTCAATCTATCCTTTTTCGATAGGTTGGAAATTGATGCATCAGTTGCAGTGTTTGATGGCCCACCACCATCATCCACTGGATCGCAGAGCTTGTCAGCGTCCATGTCGTCAGACTGCTCTTGAACCACTACTCGCGTCGCATCCTCTATCACACGATTGCTACTTTTGTGGAATCAAGTTCCATGGTTCCAAGCGGTGTTGCACACAAACGATTTTGAAGATCCCATGTCAAGTTGATCTTGTACATCCTTGCATGCAGCTTTTGAGTGAGGCAGTATGCAAAATGAGAAGCCCTTTCTCGATTCTGAGATGGCTGTCTCATCTAATTGACTGAATGAGACACTTTTAGTGTGGTATTACTTCGTATTTGTGACAAGTACGTCACACCTCACACTCACCTCGCGAAGGGACAATCAGTGATAAGCAAGTCATCTATGCAAATCAACCATGACGGTCAAGCGGACGCGTCGGTCGGCGGTGTCTCCACTGGGGTTCATCATGGCCCTGGCGGTGTTCCTTGGTTTGTGTTACTCCGCTGCATTAGTTGACGCCGCAGCAGCAGCTCTCACAGATGCAGCCACGAAGATAAATTTTGATGACAATCTCGGTGGTTTGCATCTCTTCGGTGTTGGTGTGCGTAAAAAGGGCCCCATCAAAGTTTATTCAGTTGGGATGTATTCAGATGAAGCAGCCAAATCTAGTATTGCATCACTGCCTAAAACGAAAAGCGCTCTTACGGCACTTAGGAAATCTCTAAAGTCATCCAAGACAACTTCCTTCCTACTCAAGATGAATTTCAAGGTTGGCGCCGAGAAGATGGCCGATGCAATTGCCGAGAGCGTTGATCCGCGAACTTCGGATAAGGGAGCAGTAGATGCACTCAAAAAGCTAATTATGGACGGAGTTGCTGCCAAGGGGGCGGCTACGCCTGGTACTACTTTACAATTTGATTGTTCAAGCGATGGAGCAGTCAAGGTATCTGTGGATGGAAAAGCGGTTGGGTCGGCACCAGGTCTGAGTGAACCATTTTGTGATGTATTTTTAGATGACAATGGGGTTAGTCCAGCATTTAGGGAAAGTGTGATTGAAAATTGCTGTGGACTTGCGTCATCATCATCAAGTAGTAGTAGTGCACAGCAGACTTCAACTCATTCCTCGCACAATCCAATTCACCTTGTTGGCAGTCTATTTTACCACAAACTCAAATTACCAAAACTACCATACAAGTACAATGCACTACAACCTATCATAAGTGAGAAAACATTGAGAGCACATCACTTGAAGCACAATGCCGAGTACATTGAATCAGTCAACCAAATAGTTAGCGAGGGTGGTGCATCACTGAAACATCTCTCACTGGAACAAATTGTCAAGAGTAAAGCAATCATGGAGAGCAACGCTGTTCTTTATAATAATGCTGCGCAGTGTTGGAATCATCAATTCTTCTGGAGATGTATGTCTGGATCAGGTGGTGGCGGTGAGCCTAAGGGACTGGTTGCGAAAATTATACGACGAGACTTTGGTTCATTCGACAATTTGCGAAAAGAAATGGAGTCTTCTGCGATGAAGGCATTTGGTTCTGGTTGGACATGGCTGGGATATGACAAGAGAAAAAAGAAGCTTGTAGTTTCTACAATGACAGGGGCAGGTAATCCATTGCTCGAAGGCATCACTCCTGTGCTTGTAATTGATATGTGGGAACATGCCTACTATCTTGACTACCAAACAAACCGTAAGGATTACATTGATGGATTTTTCGATAGACTAGTGAACTGGAATTATGCACAGCAAAACTTGAAACATGCAATGGGGAAAGGCATCGTTCCAGAAACTGTTCATCATGTTTCCCATCATGGATTACCTTTGGTGGCTGCACTGTTCTCGGCGAATTATGCAAAGAAGGCAGCTATGCACATGTTGTTCCAGCAGAGTTAGAAAAGTTAGGCAACGTGAAGTTCAGTTGTGACTATAATATTTATAACTTATAAACCGTATTGACGTGATAATTTACTTTTGAGGCAACCCTGTATTCGTTGATGTTTGAAGGTGGACTCCATTTCCTTTTTGGCATTTTGATATTTTCTCATCAGTCTCTGGAGCTCGAGCGCTCTCCGTTGTAGCAGCTCTTCCTTACTGGTATTGATTCGTTTTTGTAGAGCACTCAGCTCCTGACGTTTGCTGCTCTTGAATTGACTCTCCTTCTGAAACAACTCCTTTTGTTTCATCTTGTTCCATTGCTCTGTCTCTTTAGCTTGCAACCGATCGGCCTTCTCCTTGAGTTTATAGGCCTGAGAATAGTTTTTAGCCCTAGCTAGATGTTCTTCAGTCTTTCGATATGTAAGCAGCACTGGCGAATACTTTGGCTTTTGCTGTCTCTCAAGTAGCCTTTGCTGGAATTCTTTGAGCTCCTCGAGATGGCGTTCTCTCATGGTGCTCAGTTGGCTTTCGCATTGTTCCTCATAGTCCTGACATCTCTTCTCCCACATTGAATTGAACTCTTGATATTCAAGCATGTGAGCTTCTTCCATTCCAAGTCGCTCTTGTATTTGTTGCGCCTTCATCGACTCTCGCCGACGATTGGCTTCATGAGACTTGAGTTCGTCGAGCCGTGATTTCGCCACTTCAGCCTCGACATACTTTCCCTGCTGCTCGCAATTCTTTCGATGCTCCTCCAGAATCTGTAAGAAATCGGCAATTGCATCCTCTTGCGTTTCATTCATTGGTTATAACAACAAGGTTGTATCCATGATCGTCTCCTTGATAAAGCCGGACAAGAGAGGTCGGAGTGTGGAAGATGCGACTTTAAATTCTTTCAAGAGGGCAATCTCAAACTTCGCGGAAAGGTCAAAAGTGTCTATAATACTGCTTATGATCGATGTAGTGCCTACCTATCGTGAGTATTGTTTCCACTGCTGCTGCCACGTGCTTACGCTGCAGTCTTCTTGAATCGTTATGAGCCCATCATCATCATAGCTCCGCCCAAACGTCTCTGATGCTGTTGAACTATTACTGCTTGAACTACTCGAACACTCTTCTTCATCGTCATCATCAATTTTTGGTAAGTTGAATAGCGACGTTGCAGCCATGAAGCTTCCCTCGACGATAAATTGAGGTTTATTTGTTGATGACGGTGTTGTTGGTACTGGATGTCGTATGGCTGCTCTTGTCAGTGTCTGGTTTGAAGATAATGATGTGTCATCTTCTTCAAAAATATCAAGCTCATCTTCTGATCCCGATCTCTCTAATAATTCATTCCTCTCCTCATCACCAGCTAAATCATTAGATATAAACTTTGCATCATGCGATGATGTAGATGCATTTGTCGTCGCCTTGTCGCTATTACTATTTCCTTTCATCGATTGGTATTCATCAGCCTCATAGTATAGTAAATTCACAGAGAATGAACCCACACTTTCCATCTTTCTTCTTCTTGCCAAATCTTTCTTCTTTCTTCTTCTTTCAAAGAATGCTTGCTTCCTTGATATATTCATCCTCCTTCCACCTATTGCTGCTGCTGCTGCTGGTGATGATGAAGATGTAGATGATGCTGATCGCAAAAGCAGTTGCTCTTTTCTATGCAGATCTTCTGCTAGAGCAATGATTGATTTCCAATCTATATCACCAGACTCTGCACCTGTGACTACAAGATCTCTAAGACGCTGTTGCCCTTCTTTTCTTTGATGATCTAATGAATCAGCTGAATCACTTCTAGAAGAACCTGCTTCATCACTTCTGTCATGACGAGACATTGGCGAAGAAGTCGACACTAAAGACACTGGAGTTTGACATGCAGCAGTAGTTGCAACAGATGAATCGGATGATGCTTTGATAGGTGTCGTCATCATACGGCGCCGCTGCTCCCGATCATTGTTGTCCCTACTTTTAGGAGATGCTGCCGCCGATGTGAAATTCATGCAGTTACCCATGATGAAATTGTATGGGCGTCTTCGCAAATACATGCAGCTCTTGCAAGAGTGAAGCCGCCTATAGTTGATGCCTTTGACATCATACAGCTATCCAGGCACGACTCTGGGTCAGGTTAGGAAGACTTCAATCTCTGCAACAAAAACAAAAAGGAAAGAGGAGGTTTTCTCTCTTGTCACTCCCTCCAGGATTTTCGAGAATTTTCGTCTATTTTCACTTTTCACCAAGCACACACCGAGCCCGCGAGCAAACAACCAACTACAAACCCCGAACGCACTTTGTCAGTAAGTAGTGGCACCATTCCCAACGAATGGTAGAGGCAGTAATAAACCGCAACACATGAGTCGGAGAGGTCGAGGGCGGGGACGCGGCCGTTCATTTGGTAGAGGAGGACGCTTCTTCCCCAACCAATCCTTTGTGAGAAAAAATAATGAGGCGCCAACGTCAAGTAGCAACAAGTGGGTTCGGCCTGCTACTGCTACCGATCAGCAACCTGTCGACGATAGTGAAGCAAATAACGTTAAAGAAATAGATCAGGATGTCAAAACTGAAAAAACAATAACACAATCATCTTCTGATGTCAAACCATCAGAAAATCTTTTAGAACGACGAGGGAAACACAAATTAGTTATGAAGAAGGATGATTCTTCAACATTATCAAATAAAAAGAAATCAGTCACTGGTGATAGTGGTAATTTTTCATGGAAGCGAAAGTCCGCAGACTCATCACAGGAGCCACCCACATCAGCGGTACAAAGAGAAACCAAGAGCACAGAGACAATAAGCAAGCCAAGTCATCATCTCAAAAGAAAGCGCTCAGATAAAATACCACATGGCCCTAGGCGTATATGTTTGTCTTCTGCCACTGCAGGTGAAGGAAAAGATGCCGATTTCCAAATAATAGAACAGCCAACACAAAAGACATTGACAGATTTTCAATATAATAATATAAGTGCAAGGGGGAGTGGAGGCAGAGGCAGAGGGAAAACAATGGGTCTAATACGTGTGAAACCCAAGAATCCATCTGATACACCAATTTGTCCAACTTTCAGCCGTGGTCTCCCATGCAACAACGCAAAATGTACCTTGCGACATGACGTAGCAACAGAAGCATCAAGGCCAATGTGTGTCTTCTTCCAAAGGAATGGAATGTGTTCCAAAGGTGATGACTGTCCTTTCAAGCATGTCAAAATTAGCTGGGATGCCGAAATCTGCCCAATGTTTGATAAATTAGGTTATTGCGAAGATGAAAGCTGTGTCCTGAGACATGTTGCTTCTAGCAAGAAGTCAAAACCAAATAATGCAATTGATAAACGGTGAGTTCACTCTTCTCTTTTACGTGCTGTATTTGTCACTTGATATTATGTGATAATAGTAGACGGTAAATATCATCAGCTCAAATAATAAAATAGCCAGTTTCAATCTAAAAAGACACTCAACCCTGACTCTTAGTAATTACATGAGAGACACACTGTCAGGTCCTGGTGTTACAAGTCCCCTTTTATAAAGCGCAGCTACTCCCTTCTTGAATGCACTTTTGCTTGCACCAGGAAATATAGCATTTATCTCCTCTGGAGTACTCTTGTCACCTACATTCAAAACTCCATCCTCAGATTCTTTCAGCTTTTGTAGTATTTGTTCTCCTAAATCTTTAGCTTTTGCTTTTCCACCTGGTGGACGAAGTGAAACATCCAAGCGCATCTCAGCTTCACCATCATCCTCAAATTCTTGCTCTCTAACACTTTCGACATATGCTGGTAATGTTTCGAATTTCACAATGTCAACTCCACCCCTCCCTCTTCGAAAATAGTTTATCTCTCGCTGCAATATCATGCCTCGACCAAGTGCTGGTTCATCAGGACTGATGCAGTCGGCTGGATCATGTGACCTATGAGCAATAACATCAACAGATGCTCCCAACGGACCAAAATTGATCACTTCTACTTGGATTAGATCACCCCTGCGGAACTTTGGCTGATATAGCTCACCATTATTTTCTGATGAAGTAGCTGTCAGTGTTCGATGGACAACTGATGTTAATGGTCCTCTGTTGACCTGCTTTGAAGAAACGAAGTTGGCAAAGGCATTTACAGTTGATCTACGGAGAAGGAACGACATGATGATGACATAAAATAGAGTGCAGTCAATGAATTTCGTAGGCATATTGCATGTTGTTATAGGGTGTTGGTGCTGATGGGTGCTTTAGATTGTTAGCTTTACTCTTGCTAGCTCGAATGAAGTGGAGGCAATAAGAGAGGCAGAGGCAGATTGATGGTAAACATAAGTACCCGTTTTGATCACAAGAGAGAAATAATGGGTATTCTTGAAGGTTCTGGTGTCCAATCTTAAAAAAGCACTACTGACTAACCAACACCAACACCACCAAGCCCATCACTTCAATGATTAGAAGAGTTGGAAACAAAGAAGGCCCATAAAAGCCTCGCTGATAGAATATGCCTCCTCATCCGTATCACGCGTCAATAGTAATAATTGCATCACTGCAAGCATTTGCTTGGCTCGCATCACCGCTGTTGTGTGTGGCTGCATTTGCATCATCGCCATCGTCGTCAAACGACGTCAGCCATCGATGCATGCAGTATCAAACACTCAATTTGGCACCTCAACAACTTGGAGAATTCAAATCAATCAATCTTGTCGTCAATAAAGATGGTGCCGATGAGGAGAAAGATATAGATCGATCGAGAAGGAGAGTCTGGTTGTATGACTTTGTTAGCAGTAGCAGCACACAACAAACTTCTGCAGATACCATACCTTACAACAAAGCGTGGGATCTTCAGAAACGTTTGATGGAAGAGCAATTATTACGGATTGGTAAAAGACCAAAAGATCCTCCTCTTTATGATCAATTTATTCCTATGGATGTGAATGAGGAGAACTTTGATAATAAATCAATGATGGGATGCGACTCAATTATTATGCTACAGCATGATCCTGTCTACACACTGGGCACTGTATCAGACACGTCATTCATTCATGGTTATGATGATGACTCTGATGAAGAATCTCGAATACCAATTGTAAGAATAGAGCGAGGTGGTGAAGTTACTTACCGTAAGTCATTCTTGAATAAGTGCATTGCTTCTCTCGCTTTGCTCAATCACTCACAATACTGAGTCCTCTTCAGATGGTCCTGGTCAAATAACAGTCTATCCTATTCTTGATTTACGAGGTTACAATCAGGACGTTCATTGGTATATGAGAGCACTTGAGGAATCAATATTATTGGCATTAGAAAATGCAGGTGTGAAAGGGGCTACAAGAGAGGAAGATTTGACGGGAGTTTGGGTATCAAACAAAAAGATTGCTGCATGTGGAGTCAAATTAAAACGATGGATAACAATGCATGGTGTTGCTGTAAACATTGATGTAAGATCACTGGAAAACTTTGATGGCATTGTCCCTTGTGGTTTGGAGGGCAGGAAAGTCACTTGTATCAATGATGAGATTGTTGACAAGCAGTATACATTGCAAGAGTTTGCTGTCTATATGAAACTGGCATTGGAAGAAATCTTTGGCATCACATTGATAAAAATTTGACCTGTAATCATGTGTTCAAGCCTATATGGCTGTGCTGTTGTGTTATTTCCTTATTCACCCTCTTGACCTTTGTCCTGTTCATCCTCGTCACATGTATTTAGTCCATTTTGTTGGTTTTAAGCCATTCCAAATTCTTCCAATGCTTTGCCCCAAGCTTCCTTGGTCATCCCTTCAGGACAATGATAGCACTTTACCCCCAGCCTGCTTACTGATTGAATATTCCAGTATTCATTATCAAAGAACACCATATCTTCAAATGCAATCCCAGTCTTTCTATTTAAGGACTCAAAGTGTTGTGATTTGTCCGAATAACTAATCTCAATTAAATTTTCATCAAAACACTTACTCAGGGGCATGCCATCAGAAGCTACCAACCACTTCATTAGTTGCAATGCCCAAGATGGTTCGTCTGTTCGTGAAGAGATTGCCACCTGTAATGGTACCTCCTTCTTCATACGATTGATCTCAGATAATGCATGGGATGCTCCATCAAATACAGTGATTGGGACACCACTCCTATCAGTTGCAATTTTGTTTTGATGTATAGTTGTAGATCCAAGAGGAATTGATCTCGGAGGAGCACGTGACTTCCGTTTTTGTTTGCCCTGAAATTCGTCAACACTAACCAACTTTGGCGGCCCATCAATCTGATACATCTCTGGCTGCCAAATGGTATAGTCGAGATCAAACACTACTAGCTGCATGGTTGATCCTATTGTTAATTTCTACCATGCATACACGGTGATGGAGGTGAACTTTGCGGACTACATAAAGTTGAAAGTCTACCACCAACATTCAGCACAAAACCGGCTGGACCAATAGAATATGTGCAAGAGCAAAGGGCCGTTAACGTCCGATCCGAAATGTAGGAATTAGTACAAGTTTGCAATGGGATTTGAGCGAGAAAACAGCCGTTTCAGTGGGATTTGATGAGAAGAGGAGATTTGAAGTCTTTGCAGTACTTATGTGCTGCCGACATGACAGAGTAACACTCCCATGATGCGTTGCAATCCTGTGTCAAACGATAGGTCTTCATGATCTCTTCCTCCCTGCAATCTCAGATGGATTGCGCTTGTGGCTCGGCATAAGTTTCAGATTGACATAACGAGGGCAAACAATCATGAGTGCTACCAAATTCAACGACGCGGCTTCGTTCCCTTCACTTGATATCATTTACTCTCAGGAAGAGGATGAAGACAGCTATATTAGTCCAGCTAAAGATGATAGGACGAAGAATGTAGGTATGTTAGAAACAGATGCAACTCCACGAGCCAAGAACATCTCCTGTCTATACGCAGAAGCTGAGAACTGCCGACCACCTGATGATAACCATGAAGTGGTAGTTACTCAGTCTGATGTAACCATGCCTACTGAAAACAAAAGGCGCAGTTTTATGCAGCTTGTTCGAGTATGCTTATCTAAAGACATGACAAGAGAAACTGGCTTGTGTGCCAAGCCTAGCACCACTGTAGCAGCCAACACTACTGCTACGGCACAGAACACAAAGAATAATGATGAATCATCCTTTCTCGCCACGACGGAAGTTAAAGATGTACCCACAACTCAGTTAAGACTAGGCATTGCTGAAGACTTGATGAATGACGGTAGTGATATTGAGGATGATTCTTACAATCCCTATCTTTCCACATTGAGCCGAGCAAGTGGGTCTGTCGGTGAGATGCTTTTGAACGATTCCAAGATTGCATCTAACATGGCGAGAGCAAGGGCTACCGGTATGATATCTGACAATATTAAAGGAGAGGAACAAAATGATGAAGATGACGGCCAAACTTTGAGCACTTATTCGTACAGAAGAGCATACGCTGACAATGTTACTCTTGGTTCAGCGCACACATCAAATTTATCAACCATAACAGATGATTATAGCTATGAAGCTAAGAGGAGGGTTGGAGTTGCAGAAGCTATTGCTCCGAAGCCTGTTATTAAAAGGTCACCATCTGGTCCTGTGGATATGGATACATGTCGACCTGTAGTTGAGTCCAAAGATGAGGCCTCTGCAGCATCATACCCTACTGCAGGTTCATATCCTATGCCTCCACCAATATTTCGAGTCAACGATGCAACAAACTTCAACCTGTATGAAAATCAAGAAAACTTACAGAGAATAGTATCTTTTGGTGGCGGAGAGGGCTTCGTTGATGAAGAGGCAGCTGAACGTTTTGAACCTTTGCGACGTGGACACGGCAACAGCAAGATCTATGGGTGCTGCAATTGGTTTTCATCAGCACCACGAGAAGTCAAACTGCTCGTGTTTGGCTCCATTCTTTTGTTGCTAGTCAGTGCGATAAGTGTATCTATTGGAATATTGCTGCAACAAGATGCACAAAGTACAGGTGCATTTGTCGCGAGCTCGAATTCTATTGCAAACGAAGATGGCGGCGATAAAAATATCAACGCAGTCATCGTCGAGACGCCAAGCATGACACCCTCACTCACTCCAAGTAGTGTCGGGCCTCCCTCCGAATCAAACCAATTTCCTTCTAGTGTCGCTACAATGAAACCAAGTCGTCCAAGTGCTTTGCCAGTTCCTACCCTGGCACCAGAAGCCACTTTGATTGAGAACCCCACACCTGCTCCATCTGTGTCGACAAACAAACCCATAACTTCACCTCCGTCTGCTAGTCCATTCAACAGTCCTACAACCGAACCAACAGAGGAACCAATGAGTCTTCAGCCTTCGCTGATAAGCCAAGCTTCTCCTACTCGCAAACCAACAGTTGCACCGACATTGGTGCCTTCGCCCAAACCGACTGTTATACCAACACTGGCACCTTTGTCCATGCCAACGAAGAGTCCTACAGACCAACCACAAGTAAGTCCTACGCTCGGTCCGAGCCGCAAACCCACGAGAGTTCCCTCAGTTTCACCCAGTACTCTGAATCCTTCTGAAGCACCAGCTCACACGCAGTTTAGCCATACAATCAAGATTAAAGCAGGGCAAGACACTTACATTGATCAAACCGCAATGTGGCAAAACTTTGGGACTGCAGCTCGGATTCGTGTCGATGGTTCGCCAGAAAGACGCGCCTTCATCGGGTTCGACACGGCGTCGCTCGCGGGGACTGAGGTCGAAAGGCATGCATCTCAAATTAGCCATAATGAGCCACGCAATTTGAACGACCTTCGAGTATTGGAAGTGAAGCTAAGGCTCTATTCAATCGACGATGGAGGTGGTGGCACGGTATATGTTTATCCAAATGCAGAGCAATGGGAAGAAACTGAATTGACATGGATTGGGACGAATCTTGGAAATGGCCCAGACTCAAATGATGTGCTTCAACTTGGGTCATTTGGCGATGTTGCAGCTTATGCATGGCAAGAGATTGATGTGACAGAGGCTTTTAGAGGCACCATCTCAGACTTCACAACTTTCGTTATCAAGTCGGAGTCATCTGATGGAGTAATCTATGCGTCAAGGGAAAGAGCTTCAGGAACTTATGCTCCAGAGATTGTCTTCACACTGTCTGGTGTCGGTGCTCCTACAAGTTCTCCAGGAATACCTACCTACGCACCAACTGATGTGTCATCTGATGCTGATGAGTCATCTGAGGCTCCTACGCCCAAACCTTCGAGACAGCCGACTCAAAAGGTGAGTTTTGTCTGATGAAAGTAGTTTTGTAACCTTCATCTTTACTTGCAACTTTCTCTAACATTCATTTTGCTTTTACAACTCTAGCCTACTGAAATCCCCACGGCGGTACTTGGAACGACTACTAATGCTCCAACAGATGTGCCTTCTGCTCGTCCGACAAAGAAGCCAACGAGCTCTCCACAGAGACAATCATTAGAGCCTTCCGAAGTGACAAAAATAGGTGACATACAAGGTATTCCTACGATGAGCCCAGTGCAAAATCATCAGACTTTCCCTTCAGCTGCATGTCAAACCTGTCCTCCCACAGGAACATTGTTCGTAGCAGGATCAAACTGCCTTGGTTTTTATAGATGCCTGAACGGAGTTAGAGATCAC
>JACLAB010013573.1_pt1 | contig 15934 bp, 8 predicted proteins | sample 8027921 | NCBI WGS metagenome assembly JACLAB01 (sample SAMN15725117, study PRJNA655200) | protist metagenome | isolation source: fluorescence activated cell sorting (FACS) single amplified genomes of... | place: USA: West Boothbay Harbor, Gulf of Maine | collected 2000-07-19 | reverse complement strand
TACGATTGGCGTACGAAAAAGCCGACGATTTTCCGAGCCACCGAACAGTGGTTCGCCTCCGTCGAAGGCTTCCGTGAGAAAGCGCTCGAGGCGATGGACGGCTTGACGTTCATCCCCGAGTCTGGTTCGAAGCGCATGCGCCCGATGGTGAGTGGCCGATCGGATTGGTGCATTTCTCGTCAACGCGCGTGGGGCGTCCCCATCCCAGCGTTTTACCACAAGGATACCAACGAAGTGTTGATGGATGAAGCAATCATCACGCACTTTACCGAAATCGTCCGTAAGCGTGGTACCGACGCTTGGTGGGAAATGGAAGTCGAAGAACTCTTGCCCGCGCAGTACAAGGACAAGGCGGCGGATTACGTGCGCGGCTCGGATACGATGGATGTGTGGTTTGACTCTGGGAGCTCTTGGGCTGGCGTGGTCAAGTCTCGCGGTTTATCGTTCCCGGCAGATTTGTACTTAGAAGGTAGCGATCAACATCGTGGCTGGTTCCAGTCGAGTTTGCTCACTGGCGTTGCCGCAACTGGCGAAGCGCCGTACAAGACCATTTTAACGCACGGCTTTGTGCTCGACGAAAAGGGATACAAAATGTCCAAGTCGTTGGGTAACGTCATCGACCCGCGTTCGGTGATTGAGGGTGGTAAGAATCAGAAGACTGAACCGGGTTACGGTGCCGACACTCTTCGACTCTGGGTGGCGAGCACAGATTACACGGGTGATGTGAATATTGGCATGAACATCATCAAGCAAACGAGCGAGTCGTATCGCAAGCTCAGAGGCACGATTCGCTTCTTGATGGGCGTGTTAGATGACTTCAACCCGGCTGAAGCGGTGGCGTATGAAAACTTGCCGGCATTCGACAAGTATATTTTACAACGATTAGATGAAACCATGAGCGATATTGAAAAGGCGTATGATTCGTACACGTACAGTCAAGTTGTGAGCGCGGTGACGTCGTTCACCACGTTTTTATCAAACGTGTACTTGGACGTCAGCAAGGACAAGTTATACATTGGCGAACAATCTGACATCGAGCGTCGTGCGTGTCAAACTGTCGTGTCTGCAATCGTCGAACGGCTGATTGCCGCCATTGCGCCGCTGACGCCGCACATGGCGGAGGAGGCGTACCAAGCGCTGCCGTACGACAAGCCGGATGGCGCGATTTCCGTGTTTACGCGCGGATGGCCGAAACGGCCCGAGGCGTGGTCTCAGTTTCCCGCCAGCGAAGTCGCGTTCTGGGATTCTTTCCTTGAAATTCGTGACACTGTGAACAAGGTGATTGAGGATTCACGCACGGCGAAGCTCTTGGGGGCATCGCTCGAAGCCAAGGTTACCGTGCACTGCGCCGACGCCGATTTCGCCGCAAAGTTGGCGAGCGATGAAATTAAGCGCCAGTTGCGCTATTTATTCATCGTCTCTGACGTCGAAGTCGTCTCCTCGGGCGACGAAGCTGTGGCTGGATGCGATTTCAAATCTGTCGTCGACATTCCGGGTGCGGGCGCTGTTTCGGTCGGCGTCCGTCGCGCCGCGGGTCACAAGTGCGCGCGATGCTGGAATTTCTCCACCCTCGTCGGCGCTGACGCCAAGCACTCCCAATTGTGCGAGCGATGCGCGCCTATTGTGTTGAAGAACCACCCTGACTTAGTCGTTGCCGCTGAACCCGTGGCGTCGGCGTAGACCCGCTTTTGCTCTTTGCTCGCTCGCAAAAATATAAAAGCCTTTGTAATTTTCTACTGGAAACAAACAACGCAACCGTTAAGCTCGAGCGCCTTCGTCATAATACGCCGCACCGCAGTACGCGGCCGCGCACCACCCGCCCCTCCCGCGCGCACACACACAGACGCATATAGCAAAGCGCGCCATGGCGGTCTCGATAACCAAGGTCGTCGTCGCCCCACCCGCGGTTGAAGTCTTAAGCTCCTTCCTCGTCTGCGCGGCGTTGCTCTTGGTCGAAGTCCAAGTCGAGTTACTCTCCCGCTTGCCCTGGTATATCATCGGCGTCAACAACTACAACAATCAGATGGCCTTCTTGACGATGATCTTCTTGTGTCTCGCGTTCGTGTTCTCGCCGTCCTACGTCGCGGTGTCCCGCGGAGCGTTCAACAATCCATCCGTGTACGCGTTGCGTGGATTACTCGGTGAAGTCGGCGTCTTCGCGAGCGTTGTCGGCGCATTCGCGTCGATTCTCGGACACGTGATGGCGTTTGGTGCGCTCGCGTACGCCACGACGGCGTATCCGGCGTATTTCCCGGGCATGACTGCGTTGAGCGCCGTCGTCCCGGCGGGGTCGTTGCGCGACGCGACGCTGGCTGAAACCGCCGTGGCGACTTCGAATTTCGTATTTGCCGGTCTCGCGCCGGGAATTTTCCCCACGGCGCTGCTTCCCATGCTTGGTTCGGCGTTCTACGTCGCCACGGCTGTGGCTGAAGGGTGTGCGTACTCTTGCGGCTACATGAACCCGGCGACGGTGATTGCTTCGCACGTGGTGATGGGCGACGCGACGTCCCGGGAGGCAATCGATGCCATGGCGCCTTACGTGCTCGGTAGCGCGCTCGGCTGCTTGAGCGTGTGGTTTATGGTGAAGTTCTTACTTCCAGAGCCGAAGAGCGCGAAAAAGGCAAAGGCGCAGGGAAAAGCGGCGGCGAGAGGCGTGAGCATGGCGCGCGAACGCGCCGCCGCGATGGAGCGCGCAAAGTCCATGGCGAAGTCGTCGTCCAAGAAGAAGGCGCAGTAGTCGCATTAGTCGGAAAACATTATAGCGCGCGCGCAGCCAAGGAAACGCATCATTCGGAGTTTGTAATCGAGTATTCAAATTCAAAATCTGTTATTTTTTGTAGTGCAACCAAAGAACGAAGAGCGCGCTGGAGAACGCGCGCACGTAATCTCGATCTCAATCGCGCGTTAAATTAAAACGCTGGATCTACTTTAATCCTCATTCCAACTCGGGCAAGTCGTCCTCGTCGCCTTCCTCTTCGATGGCGCCCAAACCGCCTTCGTCCTTGCTCGATTTCATGTTCGCGATCAACTTCTTAAGCTCATCCATGCTCGGTTCTTCCCCGCCGGCGCCGCCACCGCCGGCGCCGCCGCCCATGCCGCCCATCATGGATGAGAAATCCGGCGCGCCACCGGCGCCACCAGCGCCGCCCATCATCGCTTGCAACGCCGCCATGTCCATGCCGCCGCCTCCGGGCCCGCCGCCGCCCATCATCCCGGGCATACCGCCCGCACCACCGCCCATGCCCGCCATCATAGACTGCATATCGAACCCGCTCGTATCGATATCTTGTGCTTCATCGTCATCCTCATCCGCCCACTTGTCAAAATCCACGTGCACGTTGTTCATCTTCCCGGCAGCCGCCGGAAGCAAACGAGACCACCACTCCGCGTCCTCCTTCACGAGCACACAAAACACCTGCCGAGCCGTCACCGCATACGTCGACTTCTCGCTCGAAATCGCCTTATAAAAAGCAATCGTCTCCGCGTACTGTTCCCCCCCGCTCGAAGCGCTGAACGTAATCTTGTCCTTTTCGATCGCAATCTCCACATCCTTCGCATCGGCGAGCTCGAACGTCATGTACACCTTGTCCTCGCGTTCGGCCCATTTCACGGATGGGTGTTTGGCTGTCATGCTCGCGTTTTGGGTGTTGGTTTCTCCTCTCGTCCGTTCTCCGCGCGCGGCGTACACACGCACGAAGCGTCGTCGAATAACGCACGACGACGATGGTTTTCTTCTCCAAGCGTCCATCGGCGCTGACGTGACTGCTTGGGGTACACACGTGGTCATGATTCGTCCATGATCATGGTATGTGTGTACCCTTACTCCTACTCACGAATCCCCTGATCACGATTGGTCGATCGATTGCAAGCTCGGTTTGCAAACTCGGAGCCGAATTGACGGTTCGCTCGGCGTCAGTGCTCGGCGCGCGTACGCACGACCGTACCGTCGACGACCGACGTACGCGTCGCGAAGCGCACATCGAGACGACTGCGCGCGCGCGCACGCCGACTCCGCGCGCGAACGCGAACCATCGACGCGATACAACTCAACCAATCGCATTTGCGCCGAGGCTTTGACGCGGCACGGCGCGGCGCGGATGAGCGACGACGCGGCAGGTTCGCTGGACGGCGCGCGGACGATGTCGATCACGGATATGGCGGATGCGAATGCGGTGCGTTCGCGCGCGTGATGGCGGCGAGAGTGTGCGCGCGCGCGACGCGGCGAGATGTCATCCAGCGCATCGGCGCGAAGAGACGTTTAAACGAACACTTTTTTGGAATTTCGTGTAAACGTGGCGACTGACGATAACGGGCGTTGTTGCGTGGTGTGATGTCGTAGGTGTATGAGACGTTATCGATTGAAGGCGATCCGAATGAGGTTGGACACGTGATATATACCGGGGTGACGAAGGATGGCGCGCCGACGAGCGCGACGAGCATTAGGTGCGTTTAATTTCAGCGCGCGCGCGCGGGCGCGTCGCGTGATATCGCTGTTGCCTCGAGCGCGTTGTGCGCGCGTTGATTGCGTGTGTGTGTGTGTGTGTGTGCGATCGTGCGGGGATGTGCGCGAGACTGACGCGTGTGCGTGTAAAATTTCGTAGCTATGAAACCGTGCGCGTGGTGGGTAACGGGTCGTTTGGCGTCGTGTACCAGGCGCGGTGTCGGGAAAACGATGAAACGGTGGCGATTAAAAAGGTGTTACAAGATAAGAGATTTAAGAATCGAGAGTTGGCCATAATGAAAGCGTTGGATCACCCGAACGTGGTGAAATTGATACATAGCTTTTATCACACCACGGAGGAGGATGAGGTGTATTTGAACTTGGTTTTAGAATTCGTCCCCGACACCGTGTACCGCATCGGCAAGCACTATCATAAAAACAACCAACGTGTGCCTGGGTTATTAGTGAAGTTGTATACGTATCAGATGGCGCGCGCGCTGGGGAGCGTACACAAGCTTGGGATGTGTCATCGCGATATCAAGCCTCAGAATTTGCTGGTGAACACCCAGACGCACGTGCTTAAAATTTGTGACTTTGGAAGCGCAAAGATTTTGGCGCCCACAGAGCCGAACATTTCGTACATTTGTTCAAGATACTACAGAGCACCCGAATTAATATTTGGAGCGACGCATTATACGACGGCGATTGATATTTGGAGCACGGGTTGCGTCATGGCGGAGTTGTTGCTCGGCTCACCTCTCTTCCCTGGCGATAGCGGCGTCGATCAGTTGGTGGAAATTATCAAGATTTTAGGAACGCCCACGCGGGAACAAATCAACAGTATGAATCCGCACTACACAGAGTTCAAGTTTCCTCAAATCAAGCCCCATTCGTGGTCAAAGGTGTTCTCCAAGAACACCGACCCGTTGGCCCTCGCGTTGATTGCTAAAATCCTCGTGTACGAACCAGAGTATCGTTTCGATGGTTTGAATATTTGCGCGCACGAATACTTTGATGAGTTACGCGAGGAGGACACAAAGTTACCCGATGGTAGTCCGCTACCACCGTTGTTTAACTTCACGGATGACGAATTGGAGGGCTTGAGTAGCGAGTTGAAGTCTAAACTCGTTCCAGCGCACGCGCGACGATAGACGACGACGACGACGCGCGACTCCATATTTATTCCTGTTCCTGTTGTACAAATGCATATACCATCACACAAGTAGACGTGAAATTAGATGAACTCGCTTTTTTTTTAATCACAAGGGAAATCTATCAATCATCATCAATAATATTAATCCATCAGTTGGTTTTCAGCGCGGCGCGTCGCGACTCGGCGGACATTTTCAGCGTCGAGCGAATGCGTAATGTAATCGCAAATCACAACTTAAACGACGAACGGCTCGAACGCCGGTTGGTCAAGAAGTTGCGCTTGATCCACGCACGACAACACCTTACCATTCGCCTTCTCCTTCAAAATGCACTTGATAACCAACGCCGCGACGTCTTCGCGATGAATGGCGCCGCACACGCGTTTATCCTCCGTCAACACCGCCGTCCCCGTCGCGGGCTCACTCTTCAAACCTCCAGGTCGAACAATAACATATTTCATCCCCGTCTTCGCGCTCACTTCCATTAAATGCTTCTCCGCCTTATCCTTTTCAATCAAAACCGGCTTCAACGCGTCGTACACATTCGGCGGAGGCGCCCCAGCCGAATCCCCAACCCCGATGCTCGTCACCAATACAAACTTCCCGCACCCCTTCGCCGCCGCCGCATCAATCAACGCGATATTCGCCGCGCTATCCGCGATTGGATCCGCTGGTGTACCACCAATCGTGCTCACCACCGCATCGTACTCATCGCTTTGATTCATCGCCTTGGCCACATCCTTTGCGTCCATCGCGTCGCCCTTCACCAAGAACCCTCCCACGGATTCAATCTCCTTTCTGTTCGTCTCGTGTCTCTGCAAGCACGTCGCCCACGTACCAGCCGCGGTCAATTGACGAAACACATCCATGGCCACGCCGTTACCGCCGCACACGAGCACGGAGATGTTATCCGGCTCTAAATCCCCGGCGCGAACGACCACGACCGATGGGCGCGATCGCGTCGTCGACATCATCGATCGCGTGCGTGACGACGCGCGCGCGCCGACGGCGGATGCGCGCGCGGATGCGCACGGCTGGGCGAGCATATTGAGTTTTTTTTTCTGTGCGAAGCGTCGCGTGCGGACGCGAAGTGGTGTCGCGGCGAGAGGCGCAAAGTGCGGCGATTAAAGTGGATAACGAACGAACGAACGAGGGAAATCTCGAGGTGGATTTTTGACATTGCCATGGACCGACGCGTTTGACGCGAGAGACGACGCGTAGGGCGCGCGTGGTGCGGTGCTAGTGCATGCGGGTGACGCGCCTGCCTTCGGCACGTTCCTGGACGTCGCCGCGCTGGGTCATGATGAGTAGGGCGCGGGTGACGGCCCATTCGTTGACGCCGACGCGGGCGAGATCGTCGATGAGGTGACGCTTGGACGTCGTCGCGCCAATGGCGAGCTTTTGTCGGATTTGAGTTTCGACGACTTGGAGCTCTTCGCGTTGTTCTGGGGAGAGCACGACCATGTCAGCGACGCCCGAACGAGCGGCGTCGATGGTGGAGACTTCGAAGAGGCGTAAAGCTTCTTGGACGTGTTCTTCGGTGACTTGGGATTGCAGGCACATTTTGGCGAGCGACTCGGAGATGCGCACGATGGCTTCGAGTTGACGCACGGTGATGGGTACCGCGGCGTGGCCACCCGTGCGTTTGCGTTCACGCATTTCCTCACGGTATTTCACGTAGGAGTCCTCGAGCATGCCTTTCGCGCGTTCGCCGATTCTCGGCGAGCACATCGCGCGACAGTACTCGATGTAGCGCTTTAAAAATTTGCGCTCCTTTTCCTGCTGCGGATCGGCGGCTGTTTCGCTTTCATCCCCACCCCCGGCGTGGATGTTCAACACGTGATCTGCAATGAGCATATCACGCTCGTATAGCCGTTCATCTCGAACGATGAAAATCATATCGAAACGAGACAAAATCGTCGTTTGTAAATCAATGTTTTCCTGCGCCGTCTTCAAGTCGTCGTAGCGTCCGCTCGGAGGGTTCGCCGCGGCAAGTACCGCCGTTCGGCTGTTCAACATGGTTGTGATCCCAGCCTTGGCGATTGAAATTGTTTGTTGCTCCATGGCTTCGTGGATGGCGACGCGATCTTCGTCACGCATCTTGTCAAATTCATCAATACACACACACCCGCCGTCCGCTAAAACCATCGCCCCGCCTTCGAGGTAAAATTCGCCGTTGGCGTCTCTAATCACCGAAGCGGTGAGACCCGCGGCGGATGAACCCTTACCAGACGTGTACACACACACTGGCGCGGTACGTTCGACAAATTTCAAAAATTGCGACTTTGCCGTGGATGGATCACCGAGCAATAACACATTAACGTCACCTCGCCGAGCGGTGCCGTCGGGGTGCAGCTTTCGCGAGCCGCAGAAGAGCAAGCACGACACCGCCGCCTTGATGTCATCGCTACCGTAAATTGCGGGCGCAATGCGTGAACGAATATCTTTGATCACTTCCTTGAACGGACGCTGCGCGAACGACTTGAATTCTACGTGTTCGGCATCCGTAAAGTGCGAGTCGCCTCGCGCGCCCTCTGTCTCTTCATCAATACCGATGACGCGCAAGTACGCGTGCTGTACCGCCACTTTACCACCACCACGATCGCGCTTACCCCCACCCCCGCTTGTGGTCTCATACACACCCATCACCTTGACGCGCGTGCCTGGAACGATGGATAATACCATCGCACGCTCAACTAAAATCGACATATGTCGCGGCATTTCACCCGCCGGCACGCATTCGGGATTCTCTTGCAACTTCATATTCTGTTGATCGATGAATGAACTCTTTTCGGGAACGACTCTGTACGGGTCCGTACCGCACGCGTTAGCTTGCTGCCCAACCTCGGTGTCACGCGACACCGCAGCATTGCAAAATCGCGGCACGTTCGCGCCGCTATACCCACCCGCGAGCTTCAACGAAATCGTATTCTTGCACCCTTTACATTCGAGCACCATATCCTTCGCCTTGGTTCTCGGTTTCGAAGTCGCGATAACAATCCCTGGAATGTACACCAACGTCCCAACATCGTTCGAATTCAAACTTCTCAACGGTCTAGGAGTCTCCTTTGACGTCAATTTCACCTGTACCGTCTCCTTTGCGCGCAACGGAGCGCCGAGCGCATCCGTCGCCTCCTCCTCCTCCTCCTCCCCGTTCCCCGCTCTAAACCCACGTATAACGTCCAACACCGCATCCTCCAACACTGGTAAATACTCATTCGGCTTCATTCGCACCTCTCGCGCTAATTCTCCATCGTGCGCAATCATATCATCAAAACATATCTTTAATTCCGTCGGCGCGTTCACCTGATCGAGCGCGTCCCGATAAATCAACCGACCATCCGCGCTCGTCGCGTCTGGCGCCGAACGAAAGTTTCGCAAGAAATCAATAAATTTCCCCTTGGCGCGCGCCGGGGTGACACGCGACGCATATTCTGCGTCTTGCGCCAGCGCGTCGCCGTACGACATCGGTTCGTCGTCGTCATAGTAGACGTTTTCGCCGCCAGCTGTGGGACATGAAATTCAAAATTCACAATCATCAGTCCAGCGAACTCCTGACGCGCGCGCGAGAGGCGATGGGCGAATGCGTGCGCGCGAGGTCACCGCAGTGTGCGTACCGTTCATGGCGTGCGAAGTGTGATTCCGTGCGCGCCGTTGCGGGTGTGCGGTGGGGCGTCTGAGAATGGCGATCGTGCGCCACTGAAACAGCTGCGGCGTCGAGCGCGGATGGGTCGGTTGACGCGCGCGACATGATGAGGCATGCCTCGTAAGGATGTACAGATGATTATTACGACGTTAAATTATTGAGCGGCGAGAGCGGCGCGCGCGACGCGGTGCGCTTGGTGAGGTCGGCGGAGTCGGGATGGATGTACGCGCGCAAGGCTTCGTCTGGGCGAAACGTAAAGGCGCTCGGAGTGACGGGTTCGGCGAGCAACGCGCGGGCGGAATCTCTCGCGGGTGTGGCGCCCGTAGGGACGTCTTGGCGCACCGCGCTCGTGAGTTCGGTGGAGAACTGTTCGCGGACTGATGTGAGTTCGCGCGCGTGCTTGGACATGAAGTCTGCAAAGCCGCGTTCTGACGTCGCGGCGACGGCGTCGGCTAAATCTGAAAACGCCGCGCGGTCGCTGTCCAGAGACTTTAAGAGCGATTCGACGGTTTCGTCGCATCCACGGCGAGAGGCGACGACGGCTTGGACGGCGGCTTCAGAAGTGATTTCTGCACCCGCGCGTAGTTCTTCAGCGGCGCGGGTGAGTAAATCCGCTTGCTTTAACATGCTCGTGCGCGCGTGCTCGCTCGCGCGTCTCGCCGCCGTTTCAATCACCGTCTGCATACTCGCTATGGACTCCTTAAGCACGTTCACCTCGGATTCTTTGCGCTTCATGAAATCATCTAACACACTTTTCATGTGTGCGCGTGAATCTCGCTCGACTTCTTGAATGCCTGCTAAACCGCTTTCAAGCGCTTCTAAACGTTCGCACATCGACGTGCTCAACGCGTGAATGGCGTCCATGTTGGAGCTCATCACGCTCTCCTTGCGCGAAATTTTTTCAAACAACTGTGTGGCTTCGGATTTGGCGGCGACTAAGTCACGCGCCATCTGACTCGTGGCTGTTGATAAGCCTTGGTGCGACTTTTCAAATTCACCGAGCAAGTAGTCCTTTTCAGCGGCGGATTTCCTAGTCGCGCGCAATTCACTCGTCGTCGCTCCTAAAGTTTCCCTCGTTTCACCGAGTTGCGCCTCAACCCCAGCGTGGTCTTCTTTGAGCTGTAAAAAGTTCTTCTTGGTCTTATCAAACATCCGCGTCACCTTGTCGTGCTCGGCTTGCGTGGAAGCGAGCGCGCATTCGAGCTCCTCTGCTCGCCGCCGCGTCGCCATGTGCTCATTCTGCTCGGCGTCGTAGTTGGTCTTGGACATGTACACCCCGTTTTTCTCGCGCGTGGCGTGCAAGTCACTTTGTAGACGATCTATTTCCGTTTGTAATTCTTGCAAGAAGACGTTCTTTGGCGTCTTCCCGTTCGTCACGGGTTTATTTTTGATGTTTTTGGCTCGGTGCGCGTATTCAAGCGTACTCAGCGTTTCCTCCACCGAATGTGACGCTGGCGATACGGTGGCAATGACCAACGTTTTACATTTTCCACCGAGCGCATCACGTAGTAAACGCGTGAGCTTACTGTCTCGATAGGGCACGTGCCCGAGCTTATCGACCAAGGCGGTGATGACACGCCCGAGCGCGACGAGAGACTTGTTTATTTCACCCGCTTCTCTTGCGCGCGAATCTTTCGCGCCCGACCTCGAAATGTTCTCACTCCCCGCTAAATCCACCAAGTTCAATTTCCCACATCTAATGAACTCCTCACCATCCGGAGACACATCTTTGATGTGAACGGTGACGCTAAATACGCTGTGCGAACGACTCGACTGCTTGTTTAGCAACGTCTCTTCAGTTCGTCGGCGCGTTGTCCCTCGATTCAACACCTTAAATACCTCTTGCATGCTACGTACGTACACCTCCTCCAACCCTTTCACCGTCACCGCACCTTTACCATCTTCCATCAGCGCGTGCTTCATCTTATTCGAACCATCCGCCTCGAGCGGCGGTCCGAGCAAGTCGGTTATCTCTTCATTGTACAATTCCAAATACGTCACCTTGACGTGGTACTCCAACTCAGCCCGCTCGAGGTACTCAAACACGTGCGACATTGCACGCGGAATAATCCCCGCCTCGCTACTCAACACATCACACTCCGCATCGTGCGCACCGCTCATCGTATGTGTCTTCCCCGTACCAGTTTGCCCGTACGCGAACACCGTGCAGTTGTACCCGTCGAGCACGTCCCGCACCATTGGCTTCACCGCCGATTCATACACGCGCTCCTGCGTCGACGTCGGACCAAAAACATCATCAAACGTAAACTCACGATCACCGCTCGATGTTTTCGACTTCCCCGACGCCGTCGCCGTCGACGTCACCTTTGCGCTCGAGCTCTCCACGACGAGCGCGCGCGACGCCTCATCGACAGAAATCACTTCAGGAACCTTTTCCGCACGCTCTCGCGCATTCAACGGCCTACATCGCGATCACACACACGCACACATCATCAGTACACGCACTACGTCACATCACACGCCGCACGCCCGTCGCCATCGACGACAAAACTCGCCCATCGTGTGCGTCATCGTTTAAAAAAGTCGTTTGAAAAGCCAACGACGCATCCATCTCACGCGCGTGTACGCCGCGTCGCGCGCTCGCAATCGCCTCGCCAACGCACCGGCATCGTAGAACGACACTCACGCGCACGCTTTCACGCGTTCGCGCGTCATTCGACGCACTCGCGGGCGCCATGCGGGCGACTAATGTCGTCATGAGCTGCTCACACCAGCGCGTGTTCCCCTCGACTGCAGAGGCGAAAAATGACTGACACCGAGTGGGATCAGCGGCATTGACGCGCGCGCATGGGCGCCACGGACCGCACACGCGCGCCTGGACGCGACGCGAGTGCGTCTGCGTCGACTGCGCTCGCGCGCGGCGGCGCTGGGGCGACGTCGACGGGGAATAATGGCAGCCATGGCGCGCGAGGTTCGAGCGCGCCGCAGCCCGGTGTGCTGAAAATCAATCCCTTTAAGCGCGCACCGAGCGTTCCAAAGACGTTTGCTGAGGATGCGCGGGGGATGTTACGACGAGCGATAGTTGCGGTGCAAGAACAGCGCGCGACGGAGGTGAGTTACGAGACGCTGTACCGCGCGGTGGAGAATTTATGCGTGCATAAACACGGTGATTCGGCGTACGAGGACTTTAGCTCTGGGGCAAACGCGCGCGCGCGTGAGGTTCTGCGCGCGCTCGATGGGCACACGATTGGTGATAATGAAGTCGTGTTGGCGAATTTTGATCGCGCGTTCGGGGAGTACTGCGCGCAGGCGTTGACGTTGCGGTCGATCTTTTTGTATTTGGACCGCGCGGTGGCGCACGGGGCGAGCGGCTCGGGACGGCTTTCGTTGTGGGATTTGTCATTGAAATTGTTTCACGAGCACTTGGAGAAGTGCCAGGGGGTTAAGACACGCGTCGTGCGTGGGTTGCTACATGCGATTGAGCGCGAACGGGTTGGAGAGCATATTGATAGAGCGTTGGCGAAGCGCGCGTTGCGGGCGTTGCACGCGCTCGGGGTGTACGGCGAGGCGTTTGAAAAGGTGTTCATCGAGGCGAGTCAGGAGTTTTATCGCAAGGAAGGGAATGAATATAGCGCACAGACGGATGTGTCGGACTATTTGAAGCACTGCGAACGGCGGTTGAGTGAGGAATCGGAGCGGTGTACGAATTACTTGGATGCGAGTACGGCTCGGGGGTTAATGCGCGCGTGTGAACACGGCTTGATTGAGGCGCACATCGGGGATATTTTGGACAAAGGATTCGTCGATTTAATGCGTCAACATAGAATTGATGATCTGCACCGCTTGCACAAATTGCTTGCGCGTATGGATGGTTTAGACCGCTTGTGTCGCGCGTTTGTGACATATTTGAAGCAACAAGGTACCGCCATCGTCAAGGATGAAGAAAACGACAAGGACATGGTTGAACGATTGCTGGCGATGAAAACCGCGGTGGATGAAATCGTGACAAAGGCTTTTGGTCGCACTGCCGCGGATGGGTCGAATGACATCTTTATCAACGGAGTCAAGGAGTCATTTGAGTCGTTTATAAACTGTCGCCAAAACGTCCCTGCGCAGCTCATCGCAAAGTACATCGACTCCAAATTGAAGACTGGAAACAAGGGCGCTACCGAAGAAGAACTAGAAGTCACGCTCGATAAGGCGTTGATGATTTTCCGCTACATAAGCGGTAAAGATGTTTTCGAGGGCTTTTATAAACGAGAACTTGCCAAGCGCTTGTTGCACGGAAAGAGTGCATCCATCGACGCCGAGAAATCAATGATTAGCAAGTTAAAGGCAGAGTGCGGCAGTCAATACACGCAACAACTCGAGATGATGTTCAAAGATATCGACATGAGTCGAGAAATTATGCACGCGTTTAGGCAATCCATCGAGGAAAATCCGGCGTTGCCAAAGGGAATCGAGATGAATGTCAACGTCATCACGTCAGGGAGCTGGCCGCAGTACTCCACCGTTGACGTCAAGCTTCCAGAGCAGCTCGCTATGTTGCAAGAAAACTTTCAAGAATTTTATTTGAACAAGCACTCGGGGCGAAAACTGACGTGGCAAAACTCACAAGGACAGTGCGTGGTGAAGGCGCAATTTGCCAACGGCCCAAAGGAGCTCTTCGTGACGCTCTTTTCATGCGTGGTCTTGATGCAGTTCAACGCCAAGCCGAAGTTGACATATAAGGAGATCGCCTCAGAAAGTGGCTTGGAAGAAAAGCAACTCAAGCACACGTTACAATCGTTGGCGTGCGGGAAAACGCGTATTTTGAATAAAGAGCCAAAATCCCGCGAAGTGAACGACGACGACGTCTTTGAAGTCAACTCTGCGTTGAGCGAACGCCACTTTAGAATCAAGATCAACTCGATTCAAGTCAAAGAGCAAGCCGAAGAAAACAAGCAAACATTAGAGAAAATCTTTGCCGGTCGAGAGCATCAGTGCGATGCCGCCATCGTGCGCATCATGAAGACCCGCAAGACGCTCTCCCACGCCTTGCTCGTATCCGAACTCTTGGCGCAGTTGAAATTTCCAACCAAGCCGAGTGACTTGAAGAAGCGCATCGAAAGTTTGATTGAACGCGAGTACATCGAGCGCGATAGAGATGATCCACAAAAATACAACTACTTAGCTTAGACAACGAGATGTTAATTTACACCATTCGCATTCATTCTTTTCCTCGCTCGTTTCGCGCGTAAAAATTTGAAAATGTGATGTCGTGGGTGCTCGGTTTTCACCACACCGCCGCGCGCACCGTCGCTCGCCATGGATTTCGACGACGACATCGATGACGAAGCGTTAGCCAACTTTGATTTAAACGCCGCGACGGCCAAGTCATCGCCAGCGATGCGTCGCGCGTGCGGTAAAGACGCCGATGATTCGCCGGCTGCGCTCAAACGACGAAAGATGGAGCAGCTCGAGACGCACACCGGCGCGCACGCCAGCGCCGGTGACGCCTCCGCGTTGGATGCGTCGCTGCGAAAGTACTACGGATTATCGTTTCGCCCTGGCCAGCGCGAAGTGATCACCGCCGCGCTCGCCGGGCGAGACACATGTGTGTTTTGGAGCACCGGGAGCGGCAAGTCGTTGTGCTACTCTCTCGCGGCTTTACATTCCGGCAAAATATCTGTCGTCGTCTCGCCGCTTATTTCGCTCATGAACGATCAGTGCATTGGATTGAATAATACCGTCGGTGCGGTGTGCGGGAAAGACGTGGCGGTGTTTTTGGGGTCGGCGCAGATGGACGCGCACGCGGAGCGTCGCGTATTTGAAGGCGAGTATAAAATTGTCTTTGTGACGCCAGAGAAGTTGACGGCGTCGACGTCGTTCATTAATGGATTGAAGCGCATGGTGGAACAAGATGATTCTATTGGCTTGCTTGCGATTGATGAGGCGCATTGCATTTCGAGTTGGGGGCATGATTTTAGACAGAGTTACACGCAGTTGAACATGTTGCGCGAGCAGTTGCCGACTGTGCCAATCATGGCTTTGACAGCGACGGCGGTGAATTTTGTTCGAAACGATATCATGAAGATCCTTGGGCTGAATAATCCATTCGTGGCGTCGAATTCTGTCGATAGACCAAACTTGCGTATTTCAGTAACGCGCAAAGTGGATTTTGGCAAGGATTTGCAACTCATTTACGAACAAATCGGCGGCAGTGGCAAAGCGGTGCCGACGATTGTGTATTGCGCGACGATTGCCGAGGTTGTAAAGTTGTGCGGAGCGTTGAAGCAGCGTCTTGGCGATTCAGTGGTGCAAATGTATCACGGATCCATGCCCAATGAAGATCGTCGTGAATCACACTTGGCGTTTCTTACGTCGCGCTCGCCCGTCATTGTCGCTACGACGGCGTTTGGCATGGGGATCGACAAGGGCGACGTTCGCCGCATCATACACCACGGCGCGCCGAAGACTATGGAGGAGTACTACCAGCAAATTGGTCGCGCCGGGCGCGATGGCATGGATTCTAATGTCACGCTCATGTTCGCCGACAACGACTTTACGAGATACTCGTCTGATTTCTACACCAAAGACTTAACTCCAGAAGCCGCGCGCACGCAGCAAAATTCAACAGACATGCTGAAGGCTTTTGCGAACGACAGAGAGACGTGTCGACGAGTGCTCATCATGCGTCATTTCGAAGAGAAACCTCCGTTTACTAGATGTGACGCATCGTGCGACAACTGCGCT
>JACLAB010011586.1_pt1 | contig 15938 bp, 14 predicted proteins | sample 8027921 | NCBI WGS metagenome assembly JACLAB01 (sample SAMN15725117, study PRJNA655200) | protist metagenome | isolation source: fluorescence activated cell sorting (FACS) single amplified genomes of... | place: USA: West Boothbay Harbor, Gulf of Maine | collected 2000-07-19 | reverse complement strand
TATTTAATTTCTGTTAATTTGCCAAACATTGCTTGAAAATTAATTGTTCCTTCCTCCAATTTAGTTTGTAAAAAACCTGATTTTGCCTGTCTTAAATGAATATGGCCAGCATGCTGAATTAACACATCTGTTTGATATTGAGTCCAACCAAGGCATGTGAAATGAGCATAATCTAAAACTATTCTCATTCCATCAGTTGCATTAATTAATTCTAATGTATGTTCTGGGCTTTCTAAAAAAGAATGGACATGAGGTTCAAATAAAAGCTCAATATTATTTTTTAAACACACATCTCTTAATTTTTTTAATGAATAAGAAGAATTTTCAAATGCATCTTTTCTAGATTGACCTTTATTAATTACTCCTGGTAGGACAAAAATACTTCCTATATTTAATTCTTTACAAAATTTTGATACAATTTCCAGGTCTTTAGAGTTTTGTTCCAGAGAATCTTTGATAGCAAGATTTCTGTCAGCTAAAGAACTTCCAAATAAATGATATAAATTGGAGTAATCAATTTCATATTTGTTAAGCTTGTTAATAATACTTTTATAATCTTCTATTAATTTTTTTTTATCAATCGATGACTTATAAAAATAGCCTAGGTCAATGGCGTTAATTGAAAGTAGTTTTGAAATACCTATACTCTCTTCCAAGCTACACTCAGGAAAAGACCAAGATGTTACAGATATCTTCATTATTCTCCGAAAGACCTACCCCTTACCTCTTTTTGATTTTCATAAATTGAACCAATAGAATTTGATGGCGGGTATGGCATTTTTATAGGATTTACCTCAACTCTTGCTTCAAGGCATGGCTCTCCTCTAACTATATTGTTAGTGTATATTTTATTAAAATCTTCTTGTGAAGTTGATGGAGATAAAGGTAAATCTCTGAAACCGGTTAAAGGCCAAGCATCTGCTGCTGCATATCCAATAAATAAAACTCTTCTTGATTGATTGGAATTATTTTTTTTTGATCCGTGCAAACTTCTTACATGATGGAAACTTACCGCACCTGCTTTTGCTAAAAAAGGAACAGCACTAGATATATCATAATTAGATAATGATGGATCAACAGCTCCAATAAAATTTTCTTTGTAGTGATGATCATCTATTGGACCTTTGTGAGATCCAGGAACTGCCATCAATGGGCCATTATCCTCATAACAATCATCTAAAAAAATACCTACTTCAACAATATTATCATTAGTATGAGGATAAAAAGCCCAATCCTGATGCCATTCAATTGCCTCACCTCCTTTTGCTGCTTTAAAATTAAGTTTAGTGTGATCACGTCTAATATTTTTGCCAATTAAATTTTCAACAACATTTAAAATACAGTCATCTTTTGTTATATTTTTATAAACTTCATGAATTAAATGTGGGTTTTTTAATCTTCTTAATTTTGGATTATCTTCTGAGTGATCATCAGAAAGATCATATACATCATCACTTAATTTTTTTATTGCAGATTTATTAACAAACTCTTTTGTTATATTTTGAATATTATAAAGAGTATCTTTAGGTATCAAATTTTCAACAACCAAAAAACCATTCTCATTATAATATTCAATTTGTTTTTTATTAATCATGTTTAATATTACAATAGACTTAATGTTAGTTGATAATATTTATTTAAAAATATTAAACCAAAAAATATTTACAATGTCAAAAAAAAATTATTAATAAGTAGCTCTTCCTCCACTAAGATCAAATACAGCACCTGTGGTATATGAATTTTCTTCTGAGACTAACCATGACACCATCGAAGCAAGTTCATCTACTTTTAAAAAACGACCTCTAGGTATTTTTGATAGCATATAATCTATATGTTCCTGGCTAATTTGATCGAATATTCTTGTTTTAGCTGCTGCTGGCGTTACACAGTTTACTGCTATATTCTTATCTGATAATTCTTTTCCAAGAGATTTTGTTAATGCAATAACACCAGCTTTAGCAGCACTATACGGCATTGCATTTGGGTTTCCTTCTTTACCAGCAATGGAAGATACATTGACAATTCTTCCATAATCACTTTTGACCATATGAGGTACAACTGCTTTACAACAATAAAAAACTCCTGTTAAATCAATATCAACAACATTTTGCCATTGATCAATGGGATACTCCCATGTTTTAAAACTAGGGCCAGCTATGCCCGCATTATTAACAAGAATATCTATTTTATTATGTTTACTTAATGTTTCTTTTACAGAATTCTCAACACTTTCATAAGAAGTAACATCAGTTTGAACTGCAGTGACATTCTTAGGAAGATTTAAACTTTCAATTAAATCCTTGTCTTTATCCCAAATAACTACAGTTGCTCCAGACTGAGAAAAACGTTCAACCATAGAATAACCAAAACCTTGACCTCCTCCTGTGATAACTGCAATTTTATTATTAAGATCAATTTGATTCATATATTTCTCCTTATTTATTTTTGTGATTTAGCATAAATATAATTTGTAAAAATAATAGCAATTATTAACATAGCTCCTAAAATAGTAAGCTGCGAGTCAATCTTTACTCTAGCAACATTTAGTCCACTTCGAAGAATAACAACAATCCAAAATGCGATAAACGTTCCAAAAATGTTTCCTCTCCCTCCAAAAATATAGGTACCACCTAACATTACCATCAAAATAATTTCCAACTCCGCTCCAGTTGCCACATTAAAACGCGCTACTGCTAGTCTAGACGTTGTTAAAACTCCTGCTACCCCACTAATTAATCCAGAAAATGTAAATAATAATAATTTAATTCTATCAACTTTAATGCCAGAATATTTAGCAGTTTCAGGATTGGTGCCAATTAAATATAATTGTTTTCCATAAATTGTTGAGCTTAATAAAAATCCAATAATTAGAGCAAAAATAGTAAAAATAATAACTGGAATAGGAATTATTCCAACATAACGATAATCAATGCCAACAAACCAAGAAGGATAACCGCCAAGAGAAAAATCACTAGCTAGAGATTGCGCTATTCCTCTGAACAACGTCAAAGTTCCAATAGTTAAAATAATAGAAGGAATTTTTAATTTAGTTACTAAAATTCCATTAAAAAAACCACACAAAGCGCCAGATAAAACACCTATTAAAACAGATAAAGGCATTCCAAAACCTGCATTGTAGACTGTTCCAAAAATTACTGCTGTTAAAGCAATCATTGATGCGATTGATAAATCAATTTCTCCCGATATAATTATAAGTGTTAGGACTATGGCAATTAATCCATACTCAACATACGGTGTTGCAGAGTCTAATATAAATGCCATATCTGCAAAAAAAGGTGACAGCTGAAGAGAAGCAATTATTGAGATTATTAATAAAATTATTGCAACCCACTCTGGTCTTATAATCCAATATCGGAGTGTTGGGTTCTCACTTAAATACATTGATATTTTATTAAACATTAGAGCTTCCTCTTAGTTTTTTCATTCTAAATATAATCAGTTGATCTAATGATAAGGCAAGAACAATGATTAATCCGTATATAGCTTTTTGAAAAGCGCCTGGAATATTTAGCACAGGTAAAGCAACATTAATTATCCCTAATAATAATATACCTAAGAAAGTACCAAGGACACTTCCAGATCCACCTGTAATGCTCGTTCCACCAATAATGACACCAGCTATAACAATAAATTCAATACCTACTCCCGTAACACCTGGATTTACATAACCAAAACGGGAAGCATAAAATAAGCCTGCTATACCTGCCAGCATTCCGCATACACCAAAACAAAAAAGAGTGACTTTTGTAACATTGATACCTTTAAGATGAGCTGCTTCAGGATTACTTCCCGTTGCATATATTTCTCTTCCTAAAACTGAGTGACGCATAATTACATGTGTAATTAAAACTATTATTGCAGAAAAAATTAATATCGCAGGAATTGAAAAGAAGAAGGATGTTTGGGAAAATGTAATTATATGGACTGGAATATCATTTCTATCTATTTGCCGACCACCACTTACTATAAAAACAAGACCTCTGTAAAGACTAAGTGTTCCTAAGGTAACTATGATGGAGTGAACATTAAAACGTGTAATAATTATTCCATTTATTAAACCCATTATCATCCCAACTGAACCTGTGATTAATAAAGCTAACCATAGAGGTGTGCCTGGATAATAAATAAAAATAAAACCAATTACTATTGCTGTAAAAGCTAAAATAGAACCGATTGAAATATCAACATGTCGACAAATAATGACCATCATCTGACCCATGGCCATAACTAAGATCAATGGTATAGCTAAAAATACTGCCCTCCAACTATCCATAGTTAAAAATCTGGCGTCAATAATTGAAGCAGTAATGACAACAATAATTATTATAGAGAATATTCCAAGCTCTCTTATCCTTAAAAATTTATCAAAGATATTCATTAACTAATCGCAAATTTCATAATGGTTTCTTGACTTGCTTCTTTACTATCTAAAATTTTTGTAATTTGACCTTCACGCATAACTACTATTCTATGTGATAGAGATAAAATTTCAGGCAACTCAGATGAAATTAAAATAATTGCAGTACCCATATTAGCAAGCTGATTAATTATTTCATACATTTCAGATTTTACTCCAACATCAACTCCTCTAGTAGGCTCATCTAATATTAAGATGCTTGGCTTAGATAAAAGCCATTTAGAGATTATACATTTTTGTTGGTTTCCTCCAGATAGCTCTTGAATGAGCTGTCTACCAGACGTTAACACAATATCAAACTTATCAATATATTCTGAAGATTTTGCTGAAACTATTTTTGTATTTATTAAACCAAAACTATTTGAGATATCATTTGGTATAGCTGAAGTAATATTATCCTCAACTGCTACTGACCCAAATATGCCCATTTGTTTTCTATCCTCAGGGACATATGCAAAACCTTTTTGAATAGCTTCATTTGGAGATTTATTTAAAATGACATTGCCCTCATATATAATTTCTCCTTCAGTATAATTCTCTGCTCCAAAAATAGTCTTGGCGACTTCAGTTCTTCCTGCTCCTACTAAGCCTGCAAATCCTAAAATTTCTCCTTTCTTTAAATCAAAAGAAATATTTTTAAAATTACCCGGTTGTGAAATATTATTAACACTCAAAATTATTTCATTTTTTTTTACATACTCATTTTCTATTACATCAATTTCTTCAATATTTCTTCCAATCATAAATTTAATAATTTCTTCATTTGTTATTTCATTTATTTTTTTAGTAGCAATTAAATCACCATCTCTGAATATTGTTACACGATCTGCTATTGCTCTAATTTCTTCAAGTCTATGACTAATAAAAATTATTGCCATACCTTGGTTTTTTAATTGATTAACAATATCAAAAAGTTTTCCTACTTCATTCGGCGTTAAAGGTGAGGTAGGTTCATCCATAATTAAAATTTTTGAGTTCTTTGATAAAGCACCAGCAATTTCAATCATCTGTTGGTCTGCTATTGATAAACCCTCCATAATATTTTTAGGATTAATTTTTAAACCTATTGATAATAAAATCTTTTCTGAAGATTTATTTATATCATTCCATTTTACTCTAGAAAAATTACTACCATCCATATGCCCCATAAAAATATTTTCTGCTACTGATAGATGTGAGAAGGATTGAGGTTCTTGATGTATTAGAGAAATACCATTTTTTTGAGCTGCTATTGGTGAGGCTATTTGAATTTTTTTTTCATCAAGAAAAATCTCACCCTCTGTTGGAGTATATACCCCACTTAAAATTTTAGCGAATGTTGATTTGCCTGCTCCATTTTCACCCACTAAAGCATGAACTTCACCAGGCTCTACATTAAAATCAACCTTCCTTAGAACATTAACTCCACTAAAAGTCTTTCCTATATTTTTTGTATATAAATCCATAACTTATACTTTAACTATTTTAGCAACTCTACTTATCAGTAAGAATAAGAAATAATATAAAAAACTATTGATTAAAAATTATTTTTTAGATTATATGAAATTATATATAAATAAGGAGGACCAATGTCTAAGTTACTTAAACTAATAAGTATAAGTATATTAGGAATATTTTTAGCTTCAGGAGTTTTCGCAAAAACTGAAGTTGTTTATATTCCAAAAAATACTGGCAACCCATACTTTGATTCAATAATAAAAGGATTTGAAGTTGGTGCTGAAAAATATGGTTATAATTTTTCAACTGTTGCTCCAGCAACAGCTGATGCAACTTCACAACTACCATTCATCAAAGCTGAGATTCAGCGTGGTGTAGATGTAATTGCAATTTCACCAAATTCTAATGATGCTCTTAATACAGTTTTTGATCAAGCTAGAAAAAAAGGTATCATAGTAATGGTTGTAAACGGTGATATACCTGGCAGTGAAGCTCACAGAGATTTAGCAATTATGCCAGTTGATTTCTCAACTGTTGGTACTGCACAAATGACTTTAATGGGTCAATTAACTGATCACAAAGGACAGTTTGCAATTTTAAGTGCTACAACTGATGCTCCTGATCAAAATACTTGGATCAAAGATATGGAAGATAATATTATTGGTACAGGTATGTTCTCAGACATGGAATACTTAGGTGTTGTGTATGGTGATGATGATCCACAAAAAAGTACTACAGAAGCTGAGGCATTACTTGCTAAATATCCTGACTTAAGAGGAATTATTTCTCCAACTACAGTTGGTATTGCTGCTGCAGCGCAAGTTGTTGAGTCAGCAGGTAAGTGTGATCAAGTTCAAGTAACAGGCCTTGGAACACCAAATCAAATGAGACCATTTTTAAAAAGTGGATGTGTAAAAGCATTTCAACTTTGGGATCCATCTGTTGAAGGTGAAATCGCTGGATGGTTATCAGTTCAAATGGTTGAAAATGGCATGAAATTATCTGAAGGGATGACTATTAGTGTTCCTGATCAAGGTGATGTAGAAATTAATGCAAATAATCTAATTTATGCAGCTCCTATGCTTGATTTTGTACCTGGAAATATTGATAATTTTAACTTCTAAATTATTAACGAAGAGCAATAGCAATATTGCTCTTCACTAAAATATAAATTATGGATAATATAAAAATAGTAGATGCTCATCATCATTTATGGGATCTTAATAATAAAAATACTAAATATTCTTGGTTAATGGTTAAAGAAGGTGAAGCTTTCTTTGGAGATTACGCAGCTATAAGAAAAAGCTATCTACTTGAAGATTATATTGAAGACGCAAAAAATCAAAACATAATTAAATCCGTGCATGTACAAGCAGAGCATGATGATGACAAACCAGTTAATGAAACTGCTTGGCTTCAAAATCTAGCTGATACTCATTCCTCTAAGTTACCCAATGCAATTGTAGCATTTGCAGATTTTTCAAAAAATAATATTGCAGAAATATTAGATGCTCATCAAGAATATAAAAACATAAGAGGGATAAGGCAAATTTTATCTTACAATAAAGATGAGCCAAAATATACTCATGCAGCTGAAGATTTTATGAAGAATTCTTCATGGGTAGAAAATTTTAAAAACATAAGAAATCGTAACCTATCTTTTGATATTCAGATTTATAAACATCAAATGCAGGATGCTGTTGATCTAGCTACTAAATATAATGATGTTTTATTTATCCTTAATCACACAGGTGAACCTTGTTATCAATCAGAAGAATATATCCAAAGCTGGGAAGAAAATATGAAAAAATTAGCAAAATGTGAAAATATTGTTACTAAAATATCCGGTTTAGGGATGTTTGATCCTAAATGGACAATTGACTCAACAAGAATATTTGTTGAAAAAACTATTCAAATTTTTGGAATAGAAAGATGTATGTTTGCTTCTAATTTTCCTGTCGATAAAATTTTCAATACTTTTGATAATTATTGGAATTCTTTTAAAGAAATAACAAGAGATTATTCTGAGAATGATATAAAGTTATTATTCTCATCTAATGCAGAAAAATACTATAGGATCTAAAATGACTTCTACTATTATAGACGTAAGAGCAAAATTATACACTTGGAAAGGTCCAGTTCAAAAAATTCATGAAAATTTTTGTACAAATGCAGCTGACTTAATCAATCAAGATAATATTTCAAATGATAGATGGGCTACTTATAAATTTCTTAGTTGGCTTGTTGTAGAAGTAGAAACTAGTGATGGTTATATTGGAATTGGGAATGCTGCATTATCTCCTAAGCCATGTAAATCTGTTGTAGATAATTATTTAAAGCCTGCAATTATTGGAGAGAGTATTTGGGATTATGAGCATATTTGGCAAAAAATGTATCGTCAAACACTTGCTTGGGGCAGAAAAGGAGTTGGAATGACAGCTATTAGTGCAGTTGATATTGCAATCTGGGATGCTCTTGGAAAAGCCGCGAAACAACCAGTATTTAAACTTCTGGGAGGAAAAACAAAATCAAAATTACCCTGTTATGCTAGTAAACTTTATAGCCAACCACTTGACTCACTTGCAAAAGAAGCAAAAGGTTATCTTGATCAAGGCTTTAAAGCTATGAAACTAAGACTTGGATGGGGGCCAAACGATGGTGCTGAAGGAATGCGAAAAAATATTGAATTAGTTAGAACGGTAAGATCTGTTGTAGGTGAGGATGTAGATTTAATGGCAGATGTTTATATGGGTTGGACTTTTGAATATGCAAAAAGAATGATGCGACTTATTGATAATGAAAATTTACGTTGGCTGGAAGAACCTGTTATTGCTGATGATATTGATGGTTATGCTGATTTAAAAGCTGGCTGTCGAACACCTATCTCTGGAGGAGAACACGAATATACTCTATTTGGATTTAGACAATTATTAGAAAAAAAAGCAGTGGATGTTGTGCAATTTGATACAAATAGAGTTGGTGGTATCACTCAGGCACATAAAATATGTGCATTAGCAGAAGCATTTCAAATACCTGTAATTCCACATGCTGGTCAAGTACATAACTTTCACATTTCAATGAGTAGTATCAATGCTCCGATGGTAGAATATTTTCCTTTTTGGCCAGTTGAGATTGGAAACGAATTATTCTGGTATATTTTTGATGGAGAACCACAGGCAAAAAATGGTTTCATTGAATTAGATGATACAAAGCCTGGTTTAGGAATTGAATTATCTGAAAAGTATCTTAAAGATTTTGATATAGAAATTTAATTACTTAAAATTTACCAAGATCATCAGCAAATTGTTTCGCTATTTTTATTCCAAAATTTGTTGGAATTAGTCCTGGAACTCTATCGTATACTTTCTTCATGCCCATTCTATAAGCACAAATTCTTTTTCCATAACAAACTAGGGAATCAATTGATTGCATAGAAAAAACAATTGATGGAAGAATTTTTTTATACAATCTTCTAGCTTCTTTAATTTTGTTTTGTTGATATAATTTATAAATTTTTAAAAAAATATCAGATCCTTCTAAAGATGGTATTATTCCTGAACAACCTGCTAAAAAGTTATCAATAATTTCTTGTCCTCCACGTCCATTAAAAACTTTTAAATTTTTTGGGTATTTTTTTATTTCTGTTTGAATAAGTGCAGCTGAGGCCTCTCCTTTAATTGCTCTAAAATTATTAAATTTTTTATATAACTTTAATATTTGTGATGAGTTTAATCCAACACCTATATACTCTTTTGCATTCTGAACTCCCACTAAGGTATTAGTATCAACATTTGGAATAATTTTATTAAAAAAATTAAAACAATCATCATCAGTTGTATTTTTTTTTAACAATGGCTGAAAGACTATCCATTTTGCATTATAAAATTGAGCAACTTCAATTAATTTTTTATATTCATTAATATTATTACCAGATATTGTAACTACAATAGGTAATCTGTTATTAGAAACTCCTGCAACTAATTTAATTATCTTTTTCTTTTCAGAAAAATTTAGCTTATTAACTTCTGTTGCAAGCCCTAAGCAAGCTATGCCATGCGACCCAAGTTGTTTAATTAGTGATATTTGATCACGCATTGCTTGCATGTCTATTGAATTGTTTTTATTAAAAAAACAATACGTCATTGGAATAATGCCTTTTAACATTGCACTTTAATGACTATGTCTTTTTACTTCAGAACCTCTTTTTCCTACAAGAAAATCTAAGTCGGCTCCTTTATCTGCCTGCATGACATGATCAATATACATTTTCTGATAACCACTTTTAATATCAGGTAAAATAGGTTGATAAGTTTTTAATCTTTCAGCTATTATTTCATCAGATACATCTAAATGGAGCTTTCCATTATTAACATCAACTTCAATTAAATCACCATTTTGAACAGCAGCCAAAGGACCTTTAATTGCTGCTTCTGGAGATGTGTGGAGAATGACAGTCCCATATGCTGTTCCACTCATTCTTGCATCAGATATACGAATCATATCTCTAATTCCTTTTTTTAAAATTTTCTCAGGGAGTCTCATATTTCCAACTTCTGCCATACCAGGGTATCCTTTAGGGCCACAATTTTTTAAAACTAATATAGAATTTTCATCTATATCTAAGTTAGGATCATCAATCTTTTCATGAAATTCTTCCACACTTTCAAACACAACAGCTTTACCTTTATGTAACATTAAGTTTGGACTCGCTGCAGATGGTTTTAGAATAGCTCCATCTGGAGCTATGTTTCCTTTTAAGATTTTAATACCACCTGCTTTAACAAGAGGAGATTCAAAATCTTTAATGACATCTTTATTCCAACATTCTGCCTTTTTATTATTTTCTTCAATTGTCATACCATTAACAGTTAAGGCGTCTTTATTTAGAAGTTTTTTATCTAACAATTGTTTTATTACAGCTGGCACTCCACCAGCATAATAAAAATCCTCCATCAAATATTTTCCAGAAGGTTGTAAATTAACAAGTGTTGGAATATCGTTTCCACATTTTTCCCAATCATCTAAAGATAAATCTATTTCTAATCTGCCAGCGATTGCAGCAAGATGAATAACTGCGTTTGTAGAACCACCAATAGCTCCATTAACTTTTATTGCATTTTCAAAAGAATCTTTTGATACAACTTTAGACATTATTAAATTTTCTTTGACCATCTCTACTATTCTTTTCCCTGTCATATGAGCAAGTGCGTAACGTCTTGCATCGACTGCTGGTATTGCAGCATTATGAGGTAAAGACATACCAAGCGCTTCAACCATACTTCCCATTGTAGAGGCTGTACCCATCGTCATACAATTACCTTTTGATCTACTCATAGAAATTTCTGCAGCTACAAAATCATCATTAGTGATTTTACCTGCAGTAAGATCAGCATCCAATTGCCAGACCCCTGTACCAGAACCTATCTGCTCACCTCTATGATGGCCATTTAACATTGGACCACCAGATATACCGATTGTTGGTATATCTACACTTGCAGCACCCATTAATAATGAGGGGGTAGTTTTATCACAACCCATTAAGAGAACTACTCCATCCATGGGATTTCCTCTTATAGCCTCTTCAACATCCATACTCGCTAAATTACGAAATAACATTGCAGTTGGTCTTAAGTTTGATTCACTTGCTGAAAAAACAGGAAATTCCAGAGGGAAGCCTCCAGCTTCATAAACACCTTTTTTAACAGACTCTGCTATTTCTCTAAAATGACCATTACATGGCGTGAGTTCTGACCAAGTATTACAAATACCTATTACTGGCCTTCCATCAAACATATGATTAGGATGTCCTTGATTGCGCATCCAACCTCGATGAATAAATGTATCTCTTCGATGAGATTTTGAATTATACCAATCTGATGATCTATATTTTTTTTTTTCCGACATTATTTATTTACTTTAACACAGAAACAATTGCTTGCAATAACACTTTAACTCAATGCAAGTTTTGATTTATTATCTTCTATGCCTTGGTAATTTAAATGAATAGAAAAGAGGCTTCCATCTATATCATTTTTATTTTCACTACTTGCAGTACTTATGAATAGTGTTTTCATATCTTGCCCCCCAAAAACACAATTAGTAATATTTTCTACAGGCATCTCTATTATTTGGTCAACTTTTCCACTTGGACTAAACCTTACAATACATGAGCCACCCCAGCGACAATTCCAAATACAACCATCAGTATCTATTGTGGAACCATCTGGAAACCCCCTGTCAAAACTAGCAAAATTTTGTTTATTTGATAATTTACCAATCTCTAAATTATAATCATAATTTAGAATTGTTCCAGTTAAGGTGTCAGTAAAATAAAATTTAGAATTATCAGGACTCCAAACAAAAGTATTTGGGATACCTAAATTCTCTTCAATTACAGTGATTTTTTTATTAAAATCTACTTTATACAACTTTCCAATATTTTGATTAAGTGAAATATTATTTCCATTTTTATCAAAATTATTCTGCATTGTGCCAAACCACATTCTCCCAAACGCATCAGAAGCTCCATCATTAGATCGAGTATTTAATAAGGATTTTTCTATATCTATTATTCTAGTATATTTATTAGTTTCAGTATTAAATAGGTTAATCCCATTATTTGATACAAGGGCTACTTCATTTTTAGATACAACTGAAGTGGCTGTTACAATTTCTGGTAACTGGAATATTGTTTTTTCATCTCTACTAAGATTAAGTTTATATAACTTTGACTCATTCTTAATATCTAACCAAAAAAGATTTTCGTCTTCAGAAGAATAAGTGATGCCTTCTCCAAGAGTATTATTACATTTGTATAGTAAATCTACTTTAGGCATAAATATATTTAAACTAAAAAATTAAGCATTATTTAAAAGATCCAAATGTTAATCCTTTTATAAGAGGTTTTTGAAATAAAAACACAAAAAATAGTACAGGAATCAATAGTAGGGACGCAGAAGCAGATAATTGACCCCAATAAATTTTTTGATATCCAACGAATCCATATAATCCAACAGGTGAAGTTCTAACAACAGAGTCTCCTAAAACTAATGCAAATAAAAACTCATTCCATGAAAACAAAAATGTAATTATACCCACAGCAGATATTCCAGGCATTGAAAGAGGTACTGCTATTTTATAAAAGGTTTGAAAAAAACTACTTCCGTCTACATAAGAAGCTTCTTCAATTTCCATTGGTATTTCTTCATAAAAGCCACGCATTAGCCATACAATAATGGATAAATTCAAACCTACATGAGCAATAATAATTCCAATATGAGTATCTAAAATTCCTAATTTCAAATACATTATAAAAAAAGGAATTAACATTGCTATAGGAGGAGTCATTCTAGTTGATAAAATCCAAAAACCAAAGTCAGCAGATCCTCTAAATTTAAACCTTGCCAAAACATAAGCTGCTGGAACACCTATCAACAAACCAAATAAAGTTGTACCGAAGGCAACAATTAAGCTGTCTAAAAAATATCCCCATACCTCATTATTTTTTATTACCTCAATATAGTTTTTCATTATTGGCTTAAAAATAAATGTTGGTGGTCGAGCTAAAGCATCTTTAGATGTTTTAAAACTTGTATTAAGCAACCAATATAAAGGAAAAAAACTCCACAAAGCAAAAGCATATAAAGCTACTCTTCTAAAAAAGACTTTCATTACTTTAGTGTGTCCTTTGGCTGAAGAAGTTTGTTTTTACGCAAAAAAATCTGCGCAACAACTATAGTAATTATTAACATCACAATAGCTATTGATCCAGCATACCCCATTGATAAATACTCAATCCCATGCTTGAAAGCATATAAATTAAGTGTTCGAGTCAAGATGCCTGGACCACCTGAAGTTAAAACATAAATAATATCAAAAGTTTTAAATGCATCAATAGAACGAAATAATAGTGCTAGCCCAATAAAAGGATAAAGCATTGGAATTGTAATTTTTGTAAAAATCTGCCAACTACTTGCACCATCTACTTTAGCCGCTTCAAATGGCTCGTTTGGTAAAGAAGCTAAACCACCAAGACAAATTAATAATATAAAGGGAGTCCATTGCCATGTATCAACTAAAATTAAAGAAAATAATGCCGTGTTAGGAGAAGCCAACCAAGCCTGAGGTTCTAAACCTAATAATTTCATAAAGTAATTTAAAACACCTAGAGAAGGATTAAACATAAGTCTGAATGTAAAAGTAGCCGCTATTGGTGTTATGGCTAATGGAAGCAAGTACAAAGTTCTTAAAAGTGAAACATTTGTATTCTCATTATGCAGTAATGTTGCAAAAGTGACACCTAACACAACCTGTATAAAAACTGCTAGAATTGTGAAAACTAATGTTACTCTTAATGCTATCCAAAATTCATCAGTTGTCATTAATTCTATATAATTATTGAGAAATATAAATTTAGTCTGACCTGGACGTAATAAAGAATAATCAGTAAAACTTAAAATAAAACTAACAATAAAAGGAAATAGTGTAAGTCCAACCAAAAGTATTGTGGCTGGCATTAACATTAAAAAAATAAATCTATTTCTCTCTTTTTTTAATTGTTTCATAAAAAAACACCCTTGCATAAATATGCAAGGGTGTAAAATAAAGTATTAAGCTCCTATAGCTTTGTTAATTTTAGCTGTTGCTTGAGTCATAGCTTTTTCAGCTGACTTTGTACCAGTAACAACTTCATTAATAGCTATTCCAAAAGGTGTTAATATTTCTCCACTTTGTGGGTGGAACCAACAATCTTTCATTATTTTACCATCAGCATTTTGCAGGTTTTGTAAAGCTGCTGTTGCTGCTTGGGCTCCAAATGCGGATTTAAAACCTTCTGATTCCCATGCCGATGTCCTCGTTGTAGCTAAACCTAAAGCTGAACTCATTAAACATGTAGGCTTACTATTTGCCCATGTTAAAAATAAAAATGCTGCAGCTTTGTTTTGTGACTTAGAATTAATTCCAGACATCCAATGCCACATATTAGGTTTTGCTGTCTTTCCAGGACCACTAACCATAGCTCCATAAGTTGTATGACCAGCGGCATTACTTTTCTCAGGATTTTCAATATCACCTGCAAAGTTACTTGAGTCCATACCTATAGCACAAACCTCTTGCATGTAATCATTAAGACATTCATACCAATGGTAATTACCTACACCTAATGGACCTGCTTCTTTCAAAATAGTTCCATAATAATGAATAGCTTCAATTGCCTCTGGAGAATCAAGCATACATACTCCGTCTTGAATTATCACTCCTCCATTTGAAAATACGAAACCACCACCTGGCCATGAACCTGCGGTTCCATCAGCTTTAGATCTCATCGCAACGCCAGAAACATCACCTGATTTTAGTTTTTTACCAGATGTTAAAAGTTCATCAAAGGTTGTTGGCACACCAACTCCAGCTGCGTCTAACATATTTTGATTAGCAAACATTGTTTGAGCTTCTGCAGTAATTGACATTACATAAGATTCTCCATCATTCCATATTGGGAATGATTTTGCTGAATCAAAAATATCATTAAGATCGTACCAATTTTTATCAAATAAATTTGGATTATCAAAATGTTGATCAAGTGATTCTAACCAACCAGCATTTGCTGCCTGACCATAAGACCATACCATATAAACATCTGGAGTAGGATTACCTGCTCCTAGCTTAACAGGAACTTCTGCTACATACTCAGACTCACTTTGTTTTTGAACTTGAACATCAATGCCTGTTAATTTTTTAAAGTGTGGTAAAAGTGGTTCTATAGAAGACATCCACGGATGTTCAAGTCCAGATAAAACTATTGAACTTCCTTTTTGTGATTGCCAATCAATATTTGCACTTTGATACATTTTCATCATTTCATCAACATTAGATGCTGCATATAATGGTAAACCATATGAACTTAAAAGTCCTGCACCAGCCAAAGCTGAAGAAGCTTTTACGAAATGCCTACGAGTTAAGTTTAATTGCTTAATCGGCGGCAAATGATTAATAATCTTTTTTTTCATTTTTAACCTCCCAGTTTTTTATAAAAATTAATATGAATATAAATTTGTGAAAAAAT
>JACLAB010014317.1_pt1 | contig 15942 bp, 11 predicted proteins | sample 8027921 | NCBI WGS metagenome assembly JACLAB01 (sample SAMN15725117, study PRJNA655200) | protist metagenome | isolation source: fluorescence activated cell sorting (FACS) single amplified genomes of... | place: USA: West Boothbay Harbor, Gulf of Maine | collected 2000-07-19 | reverse complement strand
CAGTTTTGTCGTGTTGTTTTGCACAAGGAAAAAATTCTGTGATTTCTGGGGGCAAAGATAAGGTTGTCCGGGTATGGGACGTCACCGGGGCTGTTGATGGGAGACACGTCGCGACATTCTATGGTCACACAGGTCGCGTCACCGGTATAACTTCATTTCCTGGTTCGGGTCCCTCATTTGTATCGTGTTCAGAAGATCGTTCCGTGCGGTTGTGGGACCTTGCTGAAGAAAAGAGCACTCGGTCTTTGACTGGTCATGAAGGGAGTTTAACTTCTATTGCAGTAACACAGAAATCTGCTCTTGTTCTGACGACTTCAATTGACTACATGGCGCGGGTATGGGATATCAGGTCTTCCACAAAATGTGGGGAGGTTCAAGCTTTGAAATTCAAAGACCAGCCTGTGTCTTGCACAAGTTGCCCTGTGCAAGAAACGTGGATTGGTGTATGTGCGGGAGATGGTTTATTCATATATGACACTCGCACGTGGCGTGAGGTAGCATATTTTCGAGGACTAAGTAACATATGCTGTGCGACATTTTCACCGCAGCGTGTGATGTGCGGAGATTTTCATGGCCGGTTTTATTCGTTAAATGTCTGGAAGGCCCCAGAAGGCAACTTGTTTTAGAGACCTTGCAGAAAGAAACGGTAGAGCTGCTCAATTTGGACTCGTTTTTCTCATCCAAAAACGGCCACCTGGATGTGGACTCTGCATAGACCGTGTCGTCTTATTAGCTTGCAAATCATGAACCAGTGTATTAAGAGCGAGCAGAAGTGTCAGACTTACAGAACAAATTTGAATCGATACTACTCTTTCATGATAAAGGTACGAGATGAAAAGAAAGATACAGAACAGTTGAAGCTTGTTTCCACATTTAGTAGTGACACTAGGCATTCTCATTCATCGAGTTCACAAGAGTTTACAAAAGTACTCTCCTTTCCTGTCATCATTTCACGCAGTCAGTTGATGATAATCTATCTGTATTTGATCATGCAAGTGAAGCGTATCCAGCACCAAATTTGTGTGTGTACAGTATCCCGATGAAAACGCCAAGAGCTGCACCTGCAAGTACCTGCAGAGGAGAATGGCCGAGGACCTCTTTCAGCTTGCGTTCACTGATAGATTGCCCGTGAAACATGTCATCTAATATTCTATTAAGAACTTCAGCCTGTTTGCCAGCGTGACGGCGGACGCCAGCGGCATCATACATGACAATAAGACTGAACGCCAAACTTAGAGGAAACAAAGTGGATCCTAATCCGTACTGGTAGGCTATGGCAGTAGTAAGACCAACCACGAGAGCCGTGTGCGATGATGGCATGCCTCCCGAATCAAACATGACGCGCCAGTCCCACTTGCCCTCTCTGTAGAACGCTGTGAAATACTTCATCATTTGAGCAGTGAGCCACGACAAGAAAGCACAGGTGAAAACAAGATTCCCACTAAGATCAGCCAAGGCAGTGCCAAAGACACCAGCGGATGTCGTGAGTCCAAGAACGTCAAACAATTCAGGCTTGATCTTGTCATTGTTCTCACGAATATCCCTGAGATAGTTCCTGAACTCAGCGTAAACGTTGCTTCCTAGGAATGTTTCGAAAACGCTGTACACACAGGTTAAAACAAAAGCCACCGGGAGGGCAGCTGGATTTTTCGGGTTCAACTTTTGAACCGCAGCCCGGTATTTTGAACCCGTATACAAGATCGGAAAGGGTACGTAATATCCTCCTTGCTTGACGGATTGATTCGAAGCACCGGTATTCTGGGCTGTACAGCAGAGGCGTTCATAGCCGAACACACTCCGTGTCGCAAACTTGTCGTTTGACTGCGACCGCGACCGGACCGCATTTTCAGGTGAGATAGTTTTGTGCGTGAACCGTCTCGTCTCAGCGAAAATCCGATTGCAGCGCTCGGGAGCATAAACCCCATATAAGCCGAACAGCGCGGTTTGCATGTTCTTGCAGTGGTGGTGCTGAGGTGGAACCTTATTTCTGCCTCTGAACGGCACAGAGCGAGAAGTATTATACGAAGGCACCTATCCGGAAGTACGAACAAAGGCACGGAAATACAACCGTTACCGTACACGTACAAAACACTACAGTACACGTACTGTACACGTACACAACAGTGCGAGTTGATTAGCCCTACACGTATCACTGCCCTATCTAGCTAGCATTCTATGTACGTGTCTACTAGCTGTCTACGTGAGTTGTACGTGTACGTGTAGTCGTGTACAGTACACGTAGACTAGATAAAGTTAGACAAGATATCTAGCCCTACGTGTACCGTACGGAACGTATCTAGCTAGCTAGTAGATAGCTAGCTAGCTAGCTAGCTACCTTCGTACGAAAGTACTAGCTAGCTACTACGAAAGTACTTTCGTACCTTCGAAGGTAGCTAGCTACTTTCGTACGAAAGTACAACTACCTTCGAAGGTACTTTCGTACGAAAGTATTTCCGTACTTCCGTAGCTACACGTACATGTACGTGTACAGTAATATCGAATAGTATCATTTACTTCTACGGAACATAGAATATCTACACTACTGTACCTTCGAAGGTACGAAAGTACGAAAGTACGAAAGTACTTTCGTACCTTCGAAGATAATATCTAGCTAGCTAGCTAGCTAGTACGTGTAAACTTATCTACAGTACCATGGATATCTATCTAGCTAGTACGTGTACACGTACTTCCGTACGAAGGTAGATAGCCTAGCTAGTAGCTACCTTCGAATTCGAAAGTACCTCGGAAGGTAGCTAGCTAGCTAGCTAGCTAGCTAGCTAGAGCTACCATCGAAGGTGCTTCCGGAAGTAGTAGATAAGTTGGTACACGTGTAGGGGGCGAATTTTTGGAGTGCTGAGAAATACGTAAAAAAACGATCAACCGATGAAAGGTGAAAAAATGCGAGACTTCGAGATTGCATCGGCCTCGAGCTGAATCGATCGAATCCGCTGTAATATTTGACCGCTGCCGTGTCCGTCCGCGGCTCCCCGGTCGAAAGATGTCGCGAATTCGTGCATCAGCAGCTCAAGATCGCGTAGAAACACACACGAAGGGCGCACCTCCCGAAGTACGAAAGTACAGTACGAAAGTACTAACGTTGTACCGAATGAAGTACGGAAGTACGGAAGTACTTTCGTACGAAAGTACTTTCGTACGAAGGTAGGGCTAGGGCTACTGTACAACTACACGTGTACGGAAGTACGGAAGTGCTTCCGTACTTCCGTACTGAAGTACGGAAGTACGGAAGTACGTACGGAAATAGAACAATATTATGCTCTCTGCCGTCTCTGCCGCGAGAGGGGTACGCGATCGTCGCGATTCTGGTCAAGATCTGCGCTTTCTTCGCGACGCGCGCGAAATACGAGAACCCACTACTAGGCGATGTGCGCATGTCTTAGTACTGTCATCATGCAAAGTTTCGCGCGCAGACGTGCATCGCGCGCGGAGGAGTAGGGCTAGTCTGTCGTGCGCGGGTGCTCGCGCGTACAATTTCGTACTTCCGGAAGTACACACTACAACGTTGTAGTGTATGTGTAGTTGTGTACATCTGTACATCGTATTTATATTGTTTGCGTTTTTTGTCACGAGTACACGTACAACAGTCGTACAACGTTGTACGGACGGAGGTAAAACTAGGGCTACAGTACGTGCACAAGCAACATACTGTACGTAGCCCACTCGTAGCCCTACGTGAGTCCTCCGTGTACAACCCTGTACAACTTTGTACACGTCCACTTTACTCCTAACTTTCCGGGCAAGTTTCTCACTGTCAATTTTCCGAGCACATGTCCGTACAAGAGAACTGGAAGCGAACAAGAGAAATGGAAGAAATAAATACCATGCCTTTTTTGAAACTTCAAACACGACTGATAGGAGGGACTATGTGATGACAGTTGGGGATTCCCGGCCAGTAAATTCCCTTAGTTTTGAAACGTCAAGTGCGACCTTGATTAAGGGTGCGAGCGCATCTTGTGCATCTTGAGTTTGTTTTGTGACGTCTGCCTCGTATTGCTCTATGTACATGCGAACCGTTGCACCAGAAGAGCCAGTGCCTGAAAGCCTAAAGATTAAGCGGCTGCCGTCAGCGAAGACGAATCGAACGCCTTGATTGGAGGAGACTGAACCATCGATTGGATCGGTATATTCAAAGTCGTCTGCGAATTCAAGTTCATAAGTGCCAAACTTATCACCTTTCTTAGCGGAAGCTGCAACGATACGAAGGTGCTCCACCATTTCATTACACGGGCCTGACTCACAACCCTCATAGTCATACCGACAAAAAAAGTTTCTGCCATATCTTGCCCAGTGTTCTTTGGTTATCTGTTCGACGGTGACCTTGGCTCCTCCAATAGGAACTTCCTTGTTTCGGTGCGCCAGGATCGATAGCCACGCCAACACAGCCCACGGGCCGTCCTTCTCCCGGATATGGTCAGAACCAGTCCCAAAAGATTCCTCACCACATATGGAGAGTCGTCCAGCGTCCATGAGGTTCCCAAAAAACTTCCAACCAGTGGGTGTTTCAAAACATTCAACGCCAAGGGCAGCAGCAACACGATCCAGAGCTGCCGCCGTTGGCATCGATCTGGCAAGACCCTTGAGCCCCCTGCTGCCTTTGAAATATGGAATGCACTCCTGTGCATTGGCAGCAATGATTGCTACAGAGTCCGACGGGGTTACAAAAAATTTATTCCCAAGAATCATGTTTCGATCACCATCTCCGTCAGAGGCTGCACCGAAATCAGGAGCATCGTTCGCATACATGACCTTAACAAGCTCCTCGGCATATGTTAGATTTGGATCTGGATGGCCACCACCAAAGTCCTCCTTTGGCGTGTCGTTCATACACGAAGATGGGTCCGCACCAAGAGCTTCAACAAGTATGGCATTCGCATATGCACCTGTGATCGCATGCATGGCGTCAAACTTTATCGTGAAATCAGGACGAGTGAGCAAAGATCTAATGAGGTCCATATCGAATACTTCGCTCGCTAGCTCTAAGTAGTCAGCGACAGGATCTATTACTTCAACCTCAAAGTCACCGAAATTCGTGGTGCCACAGAGAGACAGGTCAACATCAGGCAGATCAGCCATTTTTAAGACATCTACAGTCTGAGTAAAGCCGTATATTCTGTCCGTGATTTTCTCAGGTGCTGGTTCACCAGATGAATAATTGAATTTTATTCCCCAGTCCTCGTCTGGCCCTCCAGGGTTGTGGGAAGCTGACATGATGAAACCTCCACTGGCTTTGCGCGCACGGATGACAGCAGATGCTGCGGGAGTAGCCAGAAATCCGTGTTGACCTACAAAAACTTTCCCCACGCCGTTGCCCGCGGCTAACTTTATAATGATTTGAGCGGCCTCTTTATTGAACCAACGCCCATCCCCTCCAAGCACCATTGCAGAACCTACCACCTCTTCGCTTGGTAATGCAAGAAAGAGGGACTGTACCCAGTTCGCTAGGTAATTTTCAGATGCGAAAATAGCCGCTTTCTTGCGAAGACCGGAAGTACCGGTCTTTTGACCCTCTATAGGACTCGTTGAGACATGATTGACTTTAATACCTGCCGAAGATCTTACTACGGTCCGAGCTCGGTTGGTCGACAGATGGTTCATTCGCGTAGCAGCCGCCCTTGACGCCTTGAAAAACGGCTTTTTTGTGAAATGACCAGGATAGTAAGCGATTGGCTGCACGAACGTGGCGTTCATCACAGGGTAGCTTATCGGGGTTTTATGAGAGAGTCTGCAACAATACACGGGTCACGGACGAGTGGATAGGATATTTTCTACGGAAGCTTTATCCCTTCGTTCGTCTTTCTAGCTTTATTTATTTTCGTACGAAAGTACTTTCGTACTCAAAGTAGTGTACATTTTTATACAACGTTGTACGTGGACAGTGGACACGTAGTCCTACAACGTACACGTACTGTACAATGCGGAAGTACCGAAATAAAACACGTGAACGCGACGCCCTAGCTACGAAGGTAGCGTACACGTCTACTCTACGTGTACAATATGTATGTTTATCGTGGACTACATGTTCACGTACAACGTTTTTATACACGTAGAGCTACACGTGTACAACTGTACAGTGTACATCTACTGTAGCATTCATCTACGAAGGTAGCTAGCTAGTAGCTAGCTAGCTACCTTCGAAGGTACTTTCGTACGAAAGTACCTTCGTAGCCATCATAGATAGTCAGGCTACACGTAAGTGTACAGTACGTGTACGTGTACGTGTAGTATAAAATACCTTCGAATGTAAAATACACGTACGTGTACAACTACACGCACTTCAAACAAAAGGTCCGTGTTTCGCAATCAGCTGTTCTTTCTGCCGCGTATATCACGTACGTAAATATACCGCCGCGATGGATCCACTTTCAAGTATATGTGCAAATTTTGAGCAAGTCGGACAGGCGAGTGTGACAGCTGTTTACTTTTTTCAGTGCAGACATGTGCGCACGGCTAACCGTTCTCAATTTAACGTCTGAATTCTCGCTTTCTTTCTGACTTGTGCAGGCGTTTGTAGCTCATTATTATGCCGTTTTCGACACGAACCGGAGCCAGCTTGGATCACTTTATAAGGTACTGTTCTTTACGTTGCCAGCGCAGTCGCGGACGCTTTGTTTGTTCGTCTTACATCCTTGCCGCAGGACGATTTATCCATGCTGAATTTTGAGCACAACTCTGATCGTCCAGGGCAGTTCAAAGGCACTACGGCGATAGTACAAAAACTTGAGAGTCTGCCATTTCAACACGTGAAACACAATTTAGTGACTATTGACTGTCAACCTACCCCTGGAGGTGGGGTAATCGTGATGGTTTGTGGTAATCTTTTTGTCGATGCTGAGCAGATTCCTCAGAAGTTCAGTCAAGTTTTTCAGCTTTTGCCAACAGGAACTGGCTCCTATTATATATTCAACGATATCTTCCGTTTAAATGTTGGATGAAGGAACTGACTAGATTTTTTTCTTTCAATTCCTCTAAAGAGTTTCGTCGTTTCGAGAACGCCCAACCGCTGCTATAATGAACGCACTTCGTAGAACCAGCAAAGGATACCAAGCTCACCAGACCAGCTCTGCACGTATTTAAATGATGGGCAGTAGCAGAAATAGAAACTGAACTCAACGCATGCTGAACGAAAGAAAAACGATCTGCATTAGTAGGCGGACCACAAGAAAAAATGGTGCAACTTAAAAAAAGGTTTCGTATACCTCTTTCCCCGTGGGTTTTTTACTGGTGAAGTTCACACGCAAACCACACACGCAGCAGACACACTTCATCGGTGAGCAGGCTCAGTCGTCCGGTGACTCTCCCATTTAACCGACGGCGATACTCGAGGCGCTACCTGTAAACTTGACCAAAGTTCTTGAGTGAGGAAAACATCACATTTGGTTCGTGTCTTAGCACCGACGAACATAACATAGACAGTCTAAGAGATGAAATGTATAACGCGGCTTACATCAAGTGCCAATTTTCCCATCAAGGCACAAATCAACCTTCTCAATTATGTTAGCGTTTTCAAGAGCAGCCGCAACTCGTTCCTTGTCATTCAATTGCTTATTGACCGCATGCCCGCTCGAGTGCGTTCCAGGAGTTACACAGATGTCAATCTTGTAAGAACTTGGAAGAGCGCGCAGTAACTTCACACGGATACAAAGTCCGATTAAGGTTGCCATACTACAGTGTGGCACTGTTGGAGTGAAAGTTAACTGAATACGACTGTATTTATTCGCCACCGTCACCAAGCTTTCGCAAACAACGTTCAACTGTACACCATGAGGTACAATTACACCATGAGGTACAAAGAAAGTGAGGAAAAAGAAACTTACTTGCAAAAGAGTGTATGGGTGCTCTGGATCACTGATTTCTCTAAGGTGACAGAAAACCTCTTGAGCGTCAATCGTATCCGGCATGTCTCCATCGGATTCCATGCGCGTTCGGCGGAGAGACTTAAAAATGAGCGTCGTATTTCGCCTTCGACGGATAAGTGGTCTAGGATTCACCAGGCTGTTGTTTGCCATAGTGTCTGCTAAAACGAATTCAAAATAAATTTCGATCCGATCTGCACCGTTCCGTAACAGGTACAAATATGGTGTAGACGATGAATGGAATGCGTTTTCATGAAATCGGATTCGTACTTGGCACGAAAGCGAACAGGCGCGAACTCTGACACTCTCGTGGCAAAATATGCCGCGTATGAATTGTACTTTCGAAAGTATTTCCGAACTTCGTACATACCTTCGTACGTGGTACATACAACGTTGTACGAAAGTACGAAAGTACTTTCGAAAGTACAACTAGAGATACTTTCGTACGAAAGTACTTTCGTACTTTCGTACTTTCGTACGGAAGTACACGTACAACGCGTTACGTGATGTTACGTGTACACGTACATAGCTACATACGGAAGACTTTCGGAAGTACGAAAATAGATACTTTCGTACTTTCGAAAAGTACTTTCGTACGTACGAAAGTACTTTCGAACGTACTTTCGAAAGTACTTCCGGAAGTACAACTACTTCCATAATGGGCATACTGTATGGGATGTTTACTTCCGGTACTGTAGTAGGTCCTCAGCTCCTCACACTGCCCTAATCTAGGGCTAGCGAGTAGCAGAAAAGGGCCCTCTCGGTGATGTTGGGGCTGCGACCGTGACGCGTATTGTAAGACCTGTACAGTTCCGGAAGAACTTCGCAACTTTGGGAGTTCCTCGCGTACGGGCTTGCGGGAAAAAGTCCACACGTTGATAAAATCTTGTTGAGAATATTTCTTGCCCGAGAGAAGAATCGTTCTCGTCAACGGAGGGGCGTCTCGTGCCATAAGTTACGGACGGTGGTAAAGCGCATGCTTTCGGGACTTCAAAAGCTCAATAGCCGTGTTTGTCTTTCCTCGTGATTCTTCAACCGGAATTCAAAGCTATTTCACGGCAGGTTTGGTATGAAGCATATCTTGAGTAATGTATTTTCAAACCCTGCAGGTGTTGCTTTTACATCTGCTGGTGCTTCGGGTAATGCATACAAGAAGCAATATGTTCCAACGATAGGAGAATCCGTCATTGGAACAGTGGTAGAGGTGAACGCAGATCACTTAGTCGTGAATATTGGAGGGAAAATGTGTGCTTTACTACCAAAGTTGTGCTTCGAAGGTGCAACGGAACACAACAGTGTATGTTTTGGTAAAGGTGCGCTCGTTCACGCACGCATCTGCAATATTACGTCGAAGGGAGCACCGATGCTGTCTTGCATATGCGACTCTGGACGTGGGTGTGGGCTTGGTCTTCTTGAAGGTGGTTGCACGTTTTGCTGCGGCACCACACTGGCACAGCGACTGCTTCGTCAATCACACAATAGTGCATTGAAGAATCTGGGGCGAATTGTTTCCTTTGAAGTAGTTGTTGGTCTGAATGGTTATGCATGGGTTTCAGCTGTGTCTTCTTGCGAGTGCGCTCGTGTTGCGCGTTGTTTGCTTAGGTAGGTTGAGATGTTCTTTGTTTACCACTTCCGTCCTGATTCTTTGCGGTGGTCACTCGTGTTTCGCTTGAAGAAAACACGTCTCGCGACATTCCTGTGTTTCAGCATAGAAAATTAAAATAGTGACCGTGACTGTGGCGAGATAGTCAGATGCCAATTGCGGCCCATTCTAGCGCATCTCTCACCCACTGAGGTACATTTCGGTTAGGAAACTGTCTGCGAACAAAGTCTTGAACATACTTTCCAAACTCCTCCAAAAGTATTGCCTACAAGAAGAGTCTTTTGCCAATGAAGCTCAAGCTGACTACGGATCGTACCGAGGCAAAAGCTCAGAATGAGAAAGCAATTGATAGTAATAGGCACTGCCCTACTTCATGCATATCTTGACAGAGTCTTATCTGAAATCGAATATTATGGTATGTCAGCAGACTTGCAGCAGTTGAGTCCTGGAAACTTGTAATATCGGAGCTGTTCCTACTGTTGATGCACTTCAAAAATTATGATAGTCACCTTGGTGATCATGGCATGAAGTTGAGCACGGCTATAATTCTTGCAAACCAAGCAGTCACACGTACAGTCGATAGGACGGTAATCTGCGTTCATTGCAGTAGACGTTAGGCGCAACATACCCTGAAGCCAGAAAACAGTTTAACGTCAAATACAGCATCGAATATTGGGGAAAGAGTGTAAGAAGTATAGAGAGTTAGAATGAAAACGAAAAAAATAAAAAGTCACATACATCCGGAACAAGAGCTGATCCGAAGCGCGCTGTGCGGGAAGGGTAAACACAGTCATACATGTCAGCACCCAGAGCTGAGCACAACAAATCGCAGGGCCAAGACGAAACGGGTGTTTACGTGGTCCTTTTGCCTCCATGATGATTTTCGTCAAGCGCAAGACAAACTATCCTTACCACCAGATCAAGCGGATATCCAACACCCATGACATAACGCGGTTTATCTGCTGGTGTTGTTGCTGTACACTGAGAAACGATCCTACAAAAGTCTTTTTTTTTTTCCCCGCCTGCAAGCCCACCAATAGCAAAACCGGAAAGCTTATCACCCTGATCAAACAAACCGTGTACAAGGGACGGCAGTGAGAGTTAATCATGTGATCTTGCCGACTACTCTGAAATGATTTGCTTCGCGATAATGGCTGTAACCCTGCCCTGCATGCAGATGTCGCGCAGTCTAGAGTTCGTGCCTCCTTGTATTATTGCGAATAAAGCTTGCTCCATAGGTCTGCTGTGCGCGGTGATACACCGGTCGATCCAGCGAAGAGTGCGATAAGTCGCTTCTTGAAAACGGTTGTCATCTGCGCATACCGAACTCACGACGTCGTCTAGTGCCATGATGATATCAGCGCCTGTGCTATTCTGACTCTGAGTAGAGATTTCCGGAGTCAAGAGCATGCGCTGCCCGTCTACCGGAGATTGGAAACTCACGCCTTCTTCCTTAACAAAGGTTCTAAATCAACACACGCATTTCACGAGTAAGTGTACATCTTGCTCTTTATAGTCTGTCAACGGAAATTCTTCCGCTCGAGCTTGCGTTATGATTTAGTGAGAGCAAAAAGTTAGATAAGAGTTCTTCTTTTTGAATGTGAAATTATTGTTTAACCCTACTGATACATCGGCAAGGTCCATCAGGCTGACCATTTGAAAACCTCCACTGTCGGTCAGTGCACCGCAATTCAAGTTCATAAAAGCAGGTAGACCACAAAACTCGTTCACAATATTCGATCCTGGCCTGTGAGCTAGATGATAGGTATTGCCAAGTATAACCTGACAACCTAACCTCAACGCGTAGGAGACGGACACGACAGGTAGATAATTAAAAGAAAAAGAAATGAGCGGCGCCAATAAAATGTTATGAAGAAATGCCTTTAGCTGCATCGATGACAGTCCTTTCACCGAACCTGCAATGAACTTCTGTTACCTAGGAAGCTGGACATAAATTAAATTATCCTGTCAGTTTTGGCTACCGACTTTCCTTGTGTTCCAACGGGCATAAACATTGGAGAAACAACGGCATGATGACGGAAATACATGCGCGTAGCGCGCGCACGTCCTTCGGTGGCAACAAGCTCAAACCTGAAAGGCGCACTAGGTTCACTTGAGTGCTGCATGTGGAGTTTTGTTCGAGCTACTGCATGTGCCCTTTTTTCGTCTTGGGTTGTTTTCCTGAAGGACTTTCGTGGGGTGCTTCAAGGAAGGATGGTCTACAGCTCCGCCGTTTAAGAGGAGTCGTGTAGTGTCGCGGCTCCCGAGAGTTAGAGAACGATTAAGGGTCTCTAGCTCACTGACAAGTTAACAACAATATTTTTTAACACTCGTGTCGTCATACGTATGTTTTTAAAAACACTCAAATGTGTCTGATGATGTCCTTTTTTACACGTACTGTGCAGTACGTGTACTGTACACGTACACGTTTTCACATAAGGTTACGAAGGTACCGGAAGTATCTTCGAAGGTATACAAGGTATTCAGGAGCCCAGCTGTCCACAGCTCCACAACAGCATGAAATTCAGACCACGGAAGTACTTTCGTATTTATGGTCCTGCCTATCCTTGTCCGAAGTACTTCCGGAAGTACGTACCTTCGAAGGCGCACGTGTAGGGCTAATTTCATAATAAGCAAGATAAGAAGGAAAGCATTTTTTGTACCTTACGAAGCAAGATTATAAATAGAGCTATCATGGTAGACTAAGTAGTTACATCTTATCTTCGAGGGTACGAAAGTACTTTCGAAAGTACTTCCTGAAGTACCTTATTAATACTGTACACGTAGGGTATGATAGTCGTATATTTTCTAAGCTAAAAAAAAAAGCTTGCTAGGGGTCCGAAAACGACCTTTCAATCATTCTTCTGACACGCAAACGCGTGTATCCGCTGCCTTTTTCACGAATGGGTGCTATTCGAAGTTTCAGCTCCATCTGTGCAGCCACGGCGTGTGGGCGCGAACGGAAGCACGAAAACGAGTTCACAACAAATACTCGTACTGTACAAAATTGGACATTTTTGACACAAATTTGCCCGGGTTGCCTGCCTCTCATACGATTTTCGACTCAGCGCAACTCGTCTCTGAACGAAGGTACGGAAGTAATACTTACTTCCGTACTACGTGTACTTCCGGAAGTACTTCCGGAAAAAGAATACGTACAAAGGTACTTCCGCAAGTCTTCCGCGTAATGTTTCAATTTGATTACTTGCTTATTTATAGACTATTTAGGTATTATCTTCGAAGATAATTCCGGAAGTACTTCCGGAAGTACAAGTTACTAAAGTACGCCGTTTAGCGTGCCTGAGGTGACTTAATTAAAGTTTGTGTGTGAGCTACCTTCGTACCTAGAATTCTGAGCTTGTCTATCTCAAGTTACATGCCTTCGTAGTTGTTTACTACGAAGGTATTCAGTACACGTACATTTATGCGTACATTTTGTGATAACGACAGTACATGTACAGTTTCTATACGGAAGTACTGACATATTTTCGGAAGTACGGAAGTATCTATCCGTACTGAAAGTACTTCCAGACTTCCGTACAATGTACTTCCGGAAGTACGTCGTACAATGTACTTCCATCCGTACTTCCGTACAACGTGTCGTCGTCGTGTACTATTTTGTGTACGAAAATAGAATACGTGTACACGTACGGTAACGTGTACTGTACTGATTACAATGTACTTTCGTACTTAAGTACTTTCGAAAGTACTCTCGAAAGTACGAAAGTACTTCCGAAAGTACTCCCGGAAGTACAGTACGTTCTACATACGTTGTACTGTCGTAAGAAGGCACTTCCGTACATCCAAATCTTCGAAGGTACTTTCGAAAGTAAGATACAGTATTTATCTTCGTACGTACCTTCGTATCTATCTTCCGGAAGTACAGTACGTGTACAGTAATGTATGTACACGTACACGTACTTCCGGAAGTACACGTACACCGTTTATTCTATGAAAGTACATTTAATGATAACAATTGTACTTCCGGAAGTTAAGAATACCCGTACACTACAACGTAGTTGTACTTTCGTACGAAGGTACATACACTATTACAACGTTGTACTTTCGTACGAAGGTATTATTCCGCTCTCGCGAAATTGCAGAGAAGGCCTGTACATCCTTCCGCTCCTGTCCTCATCTTTTATCACTCAACCGATTTGCTGTGTTTTGCGTGTTACGCATTCGATCGCCGGCTTCCGCCCTGTACTGCGGAGTGCTCGAACATCGTACACTTGTTTCGAGGGCACTCTCGCAGCCGGGTGTGGTATAACCTCAGGTCGTTCTTGCTCGTTGAAATTTCGTCTGCAAACGATCGAGTCTACATGCAGGTTCAAGCGGGATCGACGTGCAGATACGACAGGCACTGGTTTCTCATAACTAACATCACAATTTGACGTTTTATTATGCTTTACTGATCTTACTCTGACTTTTCTCGTGCAGCTCACTGAGCCTCCTCACGAAAAAGTTCATTTCACTGCTTACTGACGCGCACCTAGGCACAATCGATCTTAATCGAGCAGCAGAAGCTTTGAAAGTGCAGAAGCGGAGAATTTACGATATCACAAATGTTCTAGAGGGAATTGGTCTCATTGAGAAGAAGTCCAAGAACAACATTCGTTGGAAAGCTGTATCGCTTTTGCAGGTTGAGAACTTTCCCACTGACTACACTGCAGAGAAGGTACCTTCAAGGAGAAGATCGTAGTCAATATTTTGATAACTCACTTGCACTCTGCAGGATCAGCTCCGGGTAATGCATGAAGATGAGCATAACTTGGACCATCACATTCAAAACATGCGCAGAAGCTTGAAAATTCTTTTTGATGACCCGCTTCATAGGGTATTTTGTTATTTCTTTCTCAAAGCACTACCTTCTTAAATTACTTTATACCTGCAGGGTAAACTCTATATCGCAGAGGATGATATCAAGGTTTTACCTTGCTTCTCTGCAAAGACGCTGGTAGCCGTCCGCGCTCCTCACGGCACGACTCTTGAAGTCCCTGACCCTGAAAACGGGACTGAACATCCCAAAAAGCGATATCGAATATTCCTGAAGTCAAAGTTGGGACCTGTTGAAGTCTTTCTGGTCTCGTTGCTTGAAAGTGTTGAAGGGCGGCAAAACAACAGTGACGAGATAGAGACGAAGTTCTTCCTTGCCAGTAGGAGCCTTGCGCACAACTTCGAGGAGGATACAAGTAATCTCGTGTTAACTTCTTCAATCCCTGCTCCCTGCAAGTTTGTTTCCACAGAAACACCTTCACAGAGGAATACAGAAGACTTGGATTTTCTCAGCCATTTTCGAAAAAACGGTCACGTGTTTAACAGTCCCACCTTGCGAATAGTTCGTCCGTTGTCGGAGCCAGATTTCTGTTTAGTTGATGACACACAGGGATTTGGGTTCAGCCTCGGGGACATATTTTCGCCAACCGGTGATGATGGTGAGCAAATATTTGATTTACTAATTTACTAATGCTTGATGGTTTACTAACTGATGTCCCCGCGAAACAGAGCATTTCTACGACTGACTGTTGGGATTGTTAGCAACCCCAACTGAATACACTTCTGAAATCTTTCGTAAATAGTACATAGAGCAACAAGGTATTGCAGTACACTTGGTGGATCCAAATGTGCATCTGGCTGGCACTGGAATCAGGGAAAATGCTAGCAGTCCCGACTCACAGTTGTGCATCGAGTGATAGTGAACACTAATAGAATAGAAGCCCTAATTTCTTTCAATAGAATCCCTTCATCGGTTTTTTTGAGAGAGATCCTCGTTATCAAATGGCGCAAACTCGTCTTCTGAGTGGCCTTTAAGAGTCAATAAGGTATATTCTGCGGAGAAAAGTTAGAGGTATTTGAAAGAAACTGGACCTTGGTTCACGGATCCAGAAACAAGCACTGCCGACGCGCGCATTTGGCGGTTTCATGTTGCTAGAGTTTCTGCCTTGTCTTTTTTAGCTCGGGAGTCTTGCTTCGAGAGTTTATAGAGGGCTTGTGTTTGGGGCTCATTTCTTTCATGCTTATTCTTTCGTCGATTGACACAATGAAGGTGTGATGCTGAACAGGTTTCAAATGTGTTTTCTGACGCCAAGAAAGGTTTCGTTCACAGTAATCACACTGTATTAAATCTCGCCCCAAGGACCCTGTCCCTGTACCCAGAACTTCACAGTTGAACTGTTCACAACAACTGGGTTTCAAGTTGAAAGACCAGAGAAAAGGTCCAGAATGAAACGCATGCAGGGAAATACATCGATACGCGCCTACTATTCAAAGTGGTTGAAAGAACCTCGCTACTTCTGCAAAGACTGGTCCCGTGACCTCTTTCTTGCTGGGGTGTGTTGCTGCTCAGTTCGGTACATTTTCCTCTGGTGGGCGGCAAAAGCTCTGTCAACTGCCTCAATGTACTCAAGGTCACGTCTTCTTGAGAACACTCTAACTTTCCTCTCGAGAAAACTATTTGGCAAGAGGACG
>JACLAB010002520.1_pt1 | contig 15948 bp, 11 predicted proteins | sample 8027921 | NCBI WGS metagenome assembly JACLAB01 (sample SAMN15725117, study PRJNA655200) | protist metagenome | isolation source: fluorescence activated cell sorting (FACS) single amplified genomes of... | place: USA: West Boothbay Harbor, Gulf of Maine | collected 2000-07-19 | reverse complement strand
CTTGGTTGCTGCTATTATGCGTCGCCGATCCCGAAAGAGCGCCTCTGTCTCCTCCTCTCTCCCGTCGAGACGACGACGACGACGGTTCGCCGCCGCCTCCTCTTCTGTCCGTGCCTCGATCTCGCCTCGATGATTTCTCGCCGTCTCTCGGGCCGCCGCCGGAAGAGAAAGACTTACTTTTCGACGCGTTCCCGCCAGTCGTCGTCTGTTTTAATAATACGATGTTGTTTTAATAACGTGGTTCGTGTGAGAAGTGATGATGATACGATGAACAAAGGCAATCATCAGCGCGATGATGATAAAATAGTGTGCACACAGAATACTGTGCGCGCGTTACACTCGAGAGAAAGAAGCGTGCGGAAAAAAGAGGGATCCCTCTTTTACACGCGAACGAATGACGGCGGCTTGACGCCGAGTGAAAAGGAAAACAACGAGAAAAAAATCTCGGAATCGATCGCCGCTCGCGCACTCTCGCGCGAAAAAAGCGTCGACGCGTACCTCTTTACTCTTCTTCGTTTTCACGTCCACGAACTTATGCACTGTAATTTAGGAAAGAAAAGTCGTAAAGGGTCAGTCTTTGCTCTCGTAATGCTACCACACAACGCTTCGCGAACGATGATTTTCCCGCCAGCGCGTGAAAAATTAAAATACGAGAGATGATGATTACACGCACTGCACATTAACTCCGACACGGCTAACGCTTCGTCGCCGCCGAATTTCTGCAAAACAGACTGCACGTCCTCTTTGTTCTGACCGGTGATTTCCATCAGCGTTTTGATCGTCGTGAGTTCTGTTTTTCCGCCCATGATTGATGATTTTACGCCTATTTTTATATGAGGAAACGAAAAGGCTCGACAGTTCTTCATTTTTTCTTACACAGAAAGTGGTTTCTGATGTAAGAGAACAACAACAACAACAACAAAAGGAGACGCACAAAACACACAAAATGTGGTCGTAAAGAGAGAGAAAAGACGTACACGCACTGTGTGAGACTGCTCCTTTTTAAATAATGTCGGAGGAGAGAAGAGACGCGCTGAAACACCGGAACGGGTTCCTTTTTCCAAATCAACATCTTCATCCGAAGTTGGAGGAGGATGAATCCAACGCGGGGAACACCAAGACGACCACTCCTTTTCTAACGACGAAGAACGAGAACAAGAACACATCGAAGAACAACAAGAATAATAATACTAATAATACTAAAGGAGGAAGAACATTAAAAGTATGGTTTTACCGGTACTTACAAATCGCGTTCATCGTGTTTACGCTCACGTGTTCGATCGCGTTCGCGGAATTTATATACGAGAGATTGGTGTTTGAACACTCGGAGATTAAAGAACATCCGCGAGGGAAACAGTTGTTCGTCGGATGCGTCGTGGCGGTCGCGACGTGTTGGACACTGCTCGTCGTCGTGGTCGTTTTCTCGTATTAGTGTACTGCGTGAATGAAAGAGAGAGAGAGAGTAAAGAGAGTAAACAGAGTAGGTATGATGTGCATTTGCGCGCGCGTAGAGGAGAAGCGAACTCTTATTAAACGACTCCGTAAAACGAATCAACGGAGTCCAACCGCGTGTAATCGTAAACTCTCAAACACTCTCAAGTGCACTTTCAGTTTCGTCTCGTACGCGATTTCTTTGAAACCAAAACTCGTCTCTTTATTCTTCTCGATCAGGCCTTTGTTCTTCGTCGGTGAAACGATCACCAAATACCGACACCTTTTCGCCAACGCGTTGTAAAACAAATGTTCCAACGACGGCTGCAAGAGGTGAATCGCGTACGATATCGCCACGATATCGTACGCGAAATCTTCGTCTCCGAGTTCCTCTAAACACCCCTCGCACACGCTCTTAAAGCTCCACGGTTTACACTCTACGTTCGCGAATTCTTTTTGTTTCTTAAACGCCTCCCTCGTGTACGGATCCGCAGCGGTTATCGCGAACGCGATTTGTCTCACGTCTTTGCTCCAACGAAGGAGAATGTTCGAGAATTCTCCGCTGCCGCAACAGAAATCTAAAACGTGAAAACACGTCGTCGTTTCTTCCACAAAATGCTCGTCATCCTCATTCGTTCCTTTATTCTTTGTCTTTTTCTTCGCGTTTATGCTCGGGACGAGTATTTTCGGCACCACGATGTCGTCGAAAAGCGTTCCTGGCAAAACTTCGCGCAAGCGAGAAAAGTGCGGATTCGTGTACGCTTCGCCGTTGTTTTCGTAATACGTTTTCGCGTCTCCGTTGCGTTGATACTGATTTCGAATGCCACCGACGACGGACCAACTTTCACAGGACGCTTTGGAAATGTTCGATTTGTTCTTTTTGGTGTGACTGTTCGGTATCGGCATCGGAAAGAAGTGAAGAAAAAACATTTATCGAGACACGAGATACTGTTGTTGTCTCATACAAATTCTAAATCTACGTAAACGCTCGCTTTACATTAATCATCCTCCGATGACGATGATTTTTGCTCGATGGGGACGTCCTCTTTCGTATTTACTTTAGTGCTGTTTAACACGTTCGTTTCCCCGCCTAGGGTCAAGGCGTTGATGCTCCCGGAAGACGGTTGGTGTTGAGATCCGTCTCTCTCGGTAGCGTCCCCGGCGTTGTTTGGAGCGCTTGTTGTGTTGTTGCTCAAACCGCCGTTACCGAACCTACCCGGCGGTCCTTGTTGCACTCTTTTCGAATCAGACGACTCGTTGTTGTTGTTGCTGTTAGAATTTTCTTTCGCTGCTCTGGAACCAAATCTTCGGTCTCTTTTCGCGTACGCGAAAATAGCTCTTCTCAACTCGGCTTCGCCGAATTCCGGCCACATGGCGTCGGTGAAATAGAGTTCCGTGTACGCCATTTCGAACAACATGAAATTCGACAGGCGTTGTTCGCCGGAGGTCCGAATGAGTAAATCTGGGTTCTGTAACGACCGAGCCGCTCGAAGACTCGACAACGTGTTGCCTTTCTCTTGTTGTTGTTGTTGTTGTTGTTGTTGTTGCGAGGATGATGATGATGATGATGATGCGGAAGAGGACGAGGAGGTATGATGTCCGCCGTTGACGACGAATCGCTCGCCGACGCCGGCGTAATCACCTAACGGATCAGATTCGAGGGGACCGCTTTTCCGATCGATGCGATCATCGTCAAAAAAATCCTCCTCGCCTTCTTTCAGAACGTTCGCGGTGCCTAAATACCTCATAAACGTCTCTTGCGATATATCTTCGATCCGTAAACTTCCAAACTTGACCGCTTCGGCCATATCCTTCGCCGCGTTTACGATATCTTGCCTCCCGCCGTAACTCAACGCCACGTTCAACACCACGCCTTGATTCTCTTTCGTCATCTCCACCGTCTCTTCCACCGCGCGTCGTAAACTCGGTTTCACGCGACTCAAATCCCCCATAACCGCAACTTTCACGTCGTTCCGCATCAAATTCTCCGCGTCTTCTCTCAACGTCGTCTCTAACAACTCCAACAATCCGTCCACTTCCGGCGGTCCCCTCGACCAATTCTCGATCGAAAACGTGTACACCGAAACGACTTTAATCCCCCACGCGCTCGCACACCTCACCACCGCTCTCAAACTCTCCACCCCGTTCTCGTGGCCCACTCTCGGCGGTAACCTTCGTTTCTCCGCCCAGCGCGCGTTCCCGTCCATGATGACCGCGATGTGTCTCGGCACGTCTGATGCGTCCAAGCCTTTTAAACTCGCGGGTTTCGAGTCCCATTTCTTGCGGAACGTGTTCGTTAAGAGTCGTCCGAACCTTTCCCGTATGCCTAAAGATTCTTCCTCCTCTGTTGTCTTTTCTTCTGGTTCTTCTTTGTCTTTGTCTTCTTCTTCGTCTTCTTCGTCTCGCGTTGTTGGCGCCGTCGAAGCCGCCAACGTTGATGAGATGTGTTTGTTCTCTTCTTTCGTGTTGTTGTATCTCTCTCCGTCTCGACTGGATAAAAACGCGATTTCGTCTGGATCTTTATCTTCTTTATCATCTTTGTCGTTCTTGTCGTCGCTCTCGTCTTCGTCGAAGTCGCCGTCGTTGTTCAAAGAACTAATGTTTCGTCGCTGATCCATCATCGAGCGAAGGATGGATTTCTTCTTCCTCTCGTGCATCGTTTGCTTTCGAAGAGAAGAACAACGACCATCAATCTCGCGACGACGAGGAGTAGTATTAAAAGCGCAAAAAGCAGATCTTCTTCCAGAGGATGCGAGTGAAACGCGAGACATGATGCTCTCTTTGTTGTTCAATGAAGGATTCGAATTGGAAAGTTCCTCAAAGAAAGAAACACTCTTAAGAGTGTTTTCTTTTCTCTCTTCTCTCGTCGATAAAAACGAGCGCGTTGTGACGTAACACGCGCATTCACCACGACTCTACCACGACTCGCACACATACATATGATTGAGGAGACTCATTTCGCCTCCGGCGTGTTCTACGCAGTTCTCGCGTCCATTTTTTTCGGCTCCTTCGCGGTGCCGATTAAAACGAAAGCGATCGTCAAAGCGAACGTCGACCCGGTCGCGGTACTGCTTTTTGTCGCGCATCTCTCTCTCTTTCTGACAAAAACGCGCTCTCTCTCTCTTTTAACTTGATTATTACGATGTGAACAGTTCCAGTGCTATAAATCCTTCGCGTGCTTCCTCACGTCCTTCCTGCCACTCGTGTTCGGCACGGAGTTGAAATTCACCTATTGGGGCATCCTCGGAGCCTCCGTCTGGGTGATTAACGGAACAGTCGCAATCGTCGCGGTACAAAAGTGCGGCTTATCCACCGCGCAAACGTTATGGTCCGGGTTGAGTGTTTTTGTTGGGTTTTTGTGGGGGACGATCGTGTTCGAGGAAGAGGTGAGAGATATCGCGGGTTCGATGTGGGCGCTCGCGGCGATGAGCGCCGGGATGGGGAGCATGGGGATGGTGGTGTCGCAATCATCGAGTTCTTCGTCCTCGAGCGGGAGGAGAACGGAGAGCAAAAGTAGTCAGTACAACAGAGGTAGTAGTTTTGTTTTTGGTGAGAGTGAAACGACGAGTGGGAGTTCGAGATCGAGTTCGGTGTCTCCAATAATCAACGGCGGCGAAGGAGGCGACGATATGTATAGGAATACGAACGACGACGACGTAGAGATGAATACTGCGAATAATGTCAACAACAACAGTAGCAACAGGGAATTCGCGGCGGCGCGGGAACGGTTGATGATGGGTACAACGTCGTCGTCGTCGAGTGGTGGTGGTAATGGTGGTAATGGAATGAGAGAATTCGACGACTTGTCGAAAGCTTCCACCAACCCGTTTGGATTTCGCACCACCGCGAAAAACCACCGAAGCGGCGGCGGTTTGAATCTCTCCCCCTCTTCAGCAGAGAAGAAGCAAAAAGACGTGAAAATCGGCATCCTGTGCGCCACGTACGTCGGCATCGCCAACGGGTCTTTCATGACGCCGTTAAAATACGCCAACAAAGAAGTCACCGGGTTAGAGTACCTGTTCTCCTTCGGCGTCGGCTCGGCCTTAGCAACCGTCGTCCTCGTCTTTCTGTACAACATCTACCGCCGCCAAATCAATAGAGACTTTTCGCCGTTAAACTTCCACTTCGAGACGTGCGCGAAACCGGCTCTGTTAACCGGCGTGCTCTGGTCCGCTGGAAACGCGTGCTCTATAGTCGCCATTTCTAGATTAGGCGTCGCCGTCGGGTGGCCGTTGGTTCAGTGTCAACTCGTCGTGAGTACGAGTTGGGGCGTCTGGTACTACCGCGAAGTTCGCGGGAGAAAAGCCATCGCCGGGTTCTTCGCCAGCGCCGCGTTCGTCTTGTTCGGCGTCATCATGTTAGGTAATTGCTCCAGATGATATACGATAGAGATTTCTTCATACTATATATACGCGTGACGATACGTAAAGAAGACGCATCACACTCACGCGTTCACATTTTTTCTTCACTTTTGAGATTTCTTCGTATTATATATACACGTGATGATACGTAAAGAAGACGCGTCATACCAGTACGCGTTCACATTTTTTCTTCACTTTTGTGCTGCGTCGTCGTGTGGGCACCACCGTCAAAAGCAGTCAATTAATACTACGCAAAAATGGCATCCTCTTCCGCGCGACCAACTGTCGAGCGAAACGTGCGCTTACCTGCGTGCGAAAACGGGGAGAGCGACACTTTCGCGTTGCGTCTCGAGTGCGACGTGTATCGTCCTCCTGAAGCAATACAGCGCGTGAAAAACAAAGATGTGTTTCTTTTGCTCCACGCGCACGGGAAGTTAGGGGGCAGTCGATGTATGCTCAACGCGTACGCGATTCTACTCGCGATGAGAGGGTTCGTCGCATATAACGTCAGTTTTCGCGGGTGCGACGGGAACGAGAAAACGAGTCGCGCGAGCGTGTTCGGGGAGGTGGACGCGAGAGACGTGCTGGAGATGGTGAAAGAGATTCGAACGCGCGAATCTGTTGATGCAGAGGATGATGTCGAAGTTAAGATGCACGTGTTCGGGTACTCGTTCGGCGCCGCGGTTGGCGCGAACGCGGTTGGGTTGTTGCACGAAAAGTTACTTTCTCAGAATACTGTTGACTTTTGTAAAGGCGAATCAGAGGAGGAGCGAAGTGTGTGGTCGCGATGCGGCATCGACGGGTTGATTTTGGTCGCGTTCCCTCTCGGGTCCTTGAACCCGTTCGCTGCGACTTCTTCTCTATTGGGCGTCGTATCTCGATTTTTATTCGGGAAGCACGCGGGAAGGTTGCGAAAGTGCTTCGTGAAAGACAAGAGGAATCGCGGCAGTTTGGTGGCGAGGAAAACGAGGCTCTTATTCGTCCACGGCCAACGAGACGAGTTTACGCGAGTGAAAGAAGTGCGAAAGTTTTGCGAAAAATTGGCGAAAGGACAACCGGAAGAGGAAGACGTCAACGACGACGAGGAAGAGCGTAACGAGAACGAGTTTAACGAGAAACAAAACAACAATATCCTCTCCGACTTCTTCTTCGGCGTCGAGGATGACGACGATTCAGACGACGACGACGGTTCGGAGAAACCGGTGGAATCCTCCTACGAAACCTTCGGAAACACGAACGGAACCTCGAACGCACCACCACACCTCGCGTTACTCGAAATCAAAGGAAAGAAAAGCGACCACTTTGGTTTCGTCAAAGTGAAGAAGCAAAGAGACCTTCTGGTAAAGCGCATTACCAAGTTTGTTCTCGCGAGTTAAAAGAGAGAGAAACAAACGCGCTCTCTCGAGTAGAGAGGACGAAGAGCGAAGAATAGAGATTTCAGTATTCAATCAGAGAGAGAGAGAGAGAGAGAGAGAGTAATAGTAGTATTAGTAGCAGTAGTATTAGTAGCAGTAGTACTAATAGCAGTCATAGCAGCAGTAGCAGCGCTCCGTGAGCGTGTGTCCTATACTATAGAGGTATCGTCTCCCGTCGTCGAAAAATCTCAACACTAATCTCATCCCTCGCGCTTCATTAGTCACACACGAACGAGCGCGAAAGATACGCATAAAAAAACGAGCAGTTCGTATGAAACGAGTAAAAAGACGACGATGACTTGTATTACTTCTTCTTCGTCGTCACCGAATACTACCGTGAACGTAAAGACGACGATGTCGACGAGAAAACATCGAGGACGACGACGATATCGAGGACAGCAGCGGGGAAGAAATTCGATCGGATGTCTGCTTCTTTTGTGTTGTTTAATAGGAGCAATGTTCGCATCAACATCAACTGCGTTCGCGTCAGACAACACTGATAATGGTACGGAGGATAACAAAAACGATGATTTATTAGATTTACTGGGCGAAATAGACGCCGAAATCGAAGGAGAATTCTCGGACGAGTTTACTCTCAAATCGGATATTCAAGTGCAAATTGCACACGAGATTACCGTTCGAGGCGCGTCTTCGGGGAACGAGAAACTGGTCCAACGTTCAATCGATTTCATCGTCGGGGACGATTACGCATCCGCCGCGTTTCGGTTTTGCGTGAAACACGAGTTGTATCATCATCAGCACGTGAGGGCGACTGCTTTGAAGATTAAGGAGGAGATTGAGAAGATGCCGGAGGATGCGAGGCCGGCGGTGGGCGGCGCCGCTGCCAAGAGAAGGAGGAGAGAAGGCGTGCCGGAGAAGAGGAAGAAAACGGCGCAGGAGAGGTACGAGGTAGTGAGGGAATATTTGAACGAAACGAAGTTCGTGAAAGCCGGGGAGGAGTTGTCCAGATTGGTGGAAGAGTTTCAAGACCATCAACTGAATTCGGACGAGCACATCGAGCAAGACAAAGAGGACGTGGCCGTCGGCGGGCCTTTGAACAGATTAGTGGAGGTGATGAAAAGAGCGAAACGGCTCATCAATGACGAGCAGAAACAGCGAGACGAGAACGAAAAGTTGGTGAGTTTAGGAGAGCAGTTGAAGAAAAAGATGGAAAAGAAACGAGAGACGATCGCGCAATCGGAGGAAGGATTTAGAGAGTTGTTGAGACAAACGTACGAGACGCCGAAATCGGAACGATTGGAACGAGTCGGGAGATTACCCCCGCTGGCAAAAATGGACGTTAAAGTCGACGGGAAGATGAAAGAGATGCTCGTGTTTCAAGATCAAGACGCGCAAACGGCGGTGTTTGAGTGGTGCGTGTATAACGGCATCAGAGAACCGGAAAAAATGGTGGACGTGCTCAGGAATTTGTTGAAACTTACCGGCGAGGAACGATGGCGATCTGTGAACGAGAGAAACGCGCAGGGATACGTGGATGCGTATTACGGGAAGAAAACTTCGAATGTAGAGGAAGCTTTGAAAATGTGGGCAGATGGCACGGATAAGTTTGGCATCATTTCCGGATCGAAACTTCTCGAGCTCGCGGCGCAATACAAGGAAAAAATCGCCGATTCCGGAGAAGTCGCCTTGGAACTCGAATACGAAAAAACGGTGAAATTATTGAGACGAAACGTGGAGTATTTTACCGCCAGCGTTGACTTTGCAACCGCGATGAAGAAAGACGAGTGCAAAAACGCGATACTTTTTTCGCAAACGATGATAAAAATCGATCGGAAGCGACCGGTGACGGCGTTGCAAAAGCTCTTCGCCGCCAAGTGTAAATTGAGGCTGAAAAAGTTCGACGAATCCGCGACGGACGCGTTTTCCATTTTATCTCGAATCAAAACGACCGGCGATTGGAAAGCGACGGATATCAAATATTTAACCGTGTATATCGGTGGCATGTCCGCGATGAAACTCGGCGACTCTGAACGCGCGTTGAAATTCTACGCCGTGTGCGTTCGCAACGATCCAGATTTCAGTTTATGCAAAGACATTTACAAGAACTTGAACTCTATCAAGAAATCTATGAAAATCGTGGACGATAAGTTGAACGATAAACACCCTCGTCCAGCTTTGGAGGCTATGGATGCGGTTGAAATTGCGGCGAAAAGTTTAGGTTTCCACGGAGTGAAGTCGTTCGAGAACGATATGAACGTGCGCAAATGTCGCGCGGCGGTCTTCAAGAGACAATTGAACGACGCGTACGATTATTGTCAAAATGCCTCGGATTATTTTGGAGTGAAAGCGAAAATGATTGAAAGTGATCCACTGACGGGAAGCGAGGACGGTGCGGAGGCTTTATTGGAAGAGAAAGTGACCGCGGAGGATATGCTGAAATACGCGGAGGCGCTGCGCGCGACGGCGGAATTGTACGTCGCGGATGAGAATCCGAAAGAGGCGAAATCGTTAGCCGAACAAGCGTTGGAGATTTGTCGCGCGAACGCGGGACAGTCCAGTTCGTCTCGATCTCTCAAGGAGAACTTAGAATCGTTCGTTCGAGAAACGCACAACCTCGTTCGGCAGTACGAAAACAATCGAGATTACGCGAAAATCTTAGGCGTCCCGCCGAATCTCAACGAGTTGACGAAGGAAAGGCAGTGCGATTTTATTAAAAAGAGTTTCAAGAAATTGGCGTTGAAGTGGCATCCGGATAAGCACGAGACAAACGCGAGAAAAAAGAGAGCGGCGAGAAAGCTGAACGACGCGGCAGAAGCGAGAGACGAGTTGAACGATCGCGCCAACTGCGAAGCCGGAAGCGTAAATAGAGAACGCGCGAGGGCGGAAAAAGCGAAAGAGGAGGAAAGGAATAGACAAAATTGGGCCAGAGGAGGAGGAGGAGGAGGACATCATTGGGGTGGACATCAGCATCAGTATCAGCGTCAAAGGCGCGGCGGTGGTCCCGGCGGCGGTCACTGGGAGTTCTAATATTAGTTTTAAATAGTTTTTTAACAACACGTGTTTGACGCAGCCGCTGCTTTACAACTCTATTTATAATAATCATACTACTGTACAACAATTCGTTCCTCGTCTTTGACCACTTCAAAAGTACTATCGTTTCTTTTGTAAAATGACCGCCCCCCACTCGCTTATGTTATAAATACCTTCGCTCCCGATTCTTTGCGATCCTTTGAAATCAAAATCATCCGGGCTAGTTAAATTCGTATCGACGATGCGATGCCAACTCATGCCGTCTTCAATTTTCGGCAACGAAGCTTGGACCATGTACTCGTGCGCGTTGAACGCTATGTATAAATCTTCGTTGTTGCCGGAAATGTCGTCGACTAAGGTGAACGCGATGAATTTACTTTCCTCGTTGTCCCAATTGTCTTCGTGCCAAATGCACTTTCGATCGTCCAACCATTCTTTTCTTCCGAGCAACGGGTTCGCTTTCCGGAATTTAATCATGTTCGAACAAAAACGGAACCGAGTTTCTTTATATTTCTCCATTTCCATCCACTGAAAGTTGTTCCGTCGATCATCGTGGCCGTAAGTGTTGTTGTTCCCGAACCGAGTGTGCCCGTACTCGTCGCCCATTAACAACATTGGCGTGCCTTGACTGACGAACAACGCCATCAAGAAATTTTTCATTTGTCGTGCGCGTAAATTGTTAATGTTCGCATCCCCGGTTTCGCCTTCTTGCCCACAGTTCCAACTTTCGTTGTCGTTGGCACCATCGTTGCCGTTTTCGCCGTTGTCGTGGTTGTGTTTCGATTGGTAAGAGACGGCATCGTTGAGCGTAAACCCGTCGTGCGCGGTGATGAAATTGATCGAGTGAAACGGTTTCCGGTTGTTCCTCCGGTACAATCTCGAGGAGCCTAACAAAGAGTCCGCGAAATCTTTCTTTTGATCGTCCGTGCCTTTAATAAATCGTCGACACGTGTCTCGATACTTCCCGTTCCATTCGGCCCACTGGTCCCAGTTTGGAAAAGCGCCGACTTGGTACAACCCGGCGGCATCCCACGGTTCCGCGATGAGTTTTACTTTCGACAGAATAGGATCTTTCGCAATCTCTCGAATGAGCGGCGGCGATTCCATAGGTCTGCCTCTTTCGTCTCGAGTTAAACACGAGGCTAAATCGAATCGAAACCCGTCGACTTTATACTCTTGAACCCAGTGTCGTAAACTCGCCAAGATGAAATCTTTCGTCATCGGATTGTTCGCGTTGACCGTGTTGCCGCACCCGGTGTAATTCATGTAGTCGTTGTTCTCGTCCATCATGTAATAGTTCGCGTTATCGATGCCTCGAAACGAACAAAAGTTCGGCCGATCGTCCGTGCTTTCCCCGGTGTGATTATACACCACGTCTAAAATTACCTCGATGCCGGCTTGGTGCAACGTCTTGACCATGTGTTTAAACTCGCGAGCGGCGTCGATACCGTTGCCGCCGTTCGAGGCGTACCTCGACATGGGCGCGAAAAAAGACATGGTCGAGTATCCCCACGTGTTGACCATGTGCGCTCGCGCTCGGTATCGTTCGTCTGGATCGTCTGGAAACCGTTTGAATTCCATCTCGTCGAATTCAAACACCGGCAACAACTCAATCGCGTTTACGCCTAAATCTTTAAAGTATTTCACTTTCTCCGCGATGGCTAAGAAGGACCCTCGAATATTTTCGTTCATCGACTCGTCCTCTCTCGTGAACGCGCGAACGGTCATCTCGTACACCACGGAATCTTCCTCGTTAATTCTTGGATGATCCACGTTTTCCCAATCGAACGGTTTCGATTCGAAATCGTACGTCCCGAGCATATCCGGTGGATTCGGCCGGTCGCGTTCCTTCCTCGCTTTATGCTCCTCCCCGAAATATTTCCTCCCGGACGACACCATCGTAGCGTACGGATCTAACAAAACCACAGAATCATCAAACCGTTGTTTATTCTCTTTCGAATTGTGCCCGAACACTCGATACCCGTACCTCGCGCCTCGAAGAGGTACGCCTTTCGTAATCTGAACCGTAAAAATCCCTTTTTTATCGTCTTCTGAATCGTCCTCTGAATCATCTTCTTCTTCTTTACGCGTCATGTCAATCTGTATCGTCGGTTCGGTTAACGCGTCGTTCTTACTCTCGTCTCGATCGAAATAGAGCACGAGTTGTACTTTCTCCGCGTTCGGCGCGTACAGAGAAAAGTGTAACGATCTCGTTGACTCCTTCTTCTTTTGCTCTGCTTTCTCATCGTCATCCTCATCATCGAGTACGATGAGAGAAACGCCGAACGGTTGCCCGGAGGGGTCGCCTCGTTCGATTTCAATCGGACCGAGCGGGCCACTTAAACTCGTCGTTTTACTCACGTGACTCTGTTCGTTCGCGAGATTCTTTTTTGTGCCTTCTTCACCCATCGAACGCGACGAGAACGCACTACTCTTGGTCGTCTTTTTCGTCTTCGTTTGTTGGAACCACGTTCGTTTCCCGGGCGTGGACGTCCACATTCGTTCACGAGCGGATGATGATGATGATTGCGACGATGAGAAGCACACCGAGCGGGATTGTGACATTTAAAGATTTGCAAACGCTGCTCTTCTTTTTTTACTCTCCGCAACAACCACAAAAACAATCTCACAAAAACAACGACTCGACGCAGTTTTACGCGCTCCTCGCGCGAAGAAAGAGTGGGAAAGAGAGCGTCAGTTGCGATGAATAAAGCGCGACGAATTTTGGCGCCGACACGACGGATTTTTGAAAATATAAGAAACACGCTTCGCAAAATGTTTATGTTTAGGGTTTTACAATGAATTAGGGTTTAAGCAAGTCCTCTCCTCTCTGTCACTTTTCTGCGCTATTACTAGTAGCAGTAGAAGACACATAAAGATGGCGAGCGAGACGAAAATACGAGAGGAAAAAGAGGAGGAAAAAGAGTCGTCGTTGGTCTCGACGAAAGTGCCAAAGGCCAGGGTACGTTTTATTCGTCGTGTGCTGCGAAGGAGTTTTAGTATTCGTGTGTTTCTCTTCTCTCTTTGTAGTGTTGCGCAAAAGACGAATTTTCCCCCCTGGAAACGTTGACTTTTGTTTTCCCTTTGTTCTTCTTTAACGCGTGTAGTATATATCACGCGAGGAGGAGAGGATGCGTTTCTCTCTTTTTCCTCTCTCTGTGTTCTCTCTCCGTGGAGAAGACTTTTTTGAGCGCGATGGTGATGACGATCGTGTACGTCGTTTACGTCCGAGGAGATCAAACGACCGATGACCTTTCTCTCGCTTCTGTTTGGGAAATGAATTAATTGACAAAAATCTCTCTATTATTACGTACATCGTTAGTTCATCGAAGACGTGGAAAAGTACATGCGAGAAGAAAATCGAGAAAACGCGTTCGAACCAGTGATGAGAGATTTACAAGCTCGATACGAACAGATGAAAAACTTAGAGAGAGTCACGCAGAACGAGAAGATACGTTTGACGCGAAAGATCCCGGAGATCGAGAAGAATTTAGAAGCCTTGAACGCGTTAGACGCGAACCATACTCGTCGTCAAGAGGAGGAGGAGGAAAAGACGACGACTACAACGAAATTAAAGTATCAGTTAGGCGAGGCGTCGATTTACGCCAAAGCTGACATCGAGGATCCGAGCAAAGTGTTCCTTTGGCTCGGCGCGAACGTCATGCTGGAATATCCGCTCGCCGAGGCGAAGCAGTTGTTGGAGACCAATTTAGAAAACTGTAAGAAATCTTTAATCGCGACGGATGGCGATTTGGCGTTTATAAAAGACAACGCGACGATACAAGAGGTGAACTTAGCGAGGGTGTACAACTGGGACGTGAAGAGGAGGATGGAAGGCGTTTTGAAAAAGGACGAACCTCGAGACGTCGCCGGTATCGAGCGCTGACGTCGCGACGCAGAAGAGAGAAAAAAAGAGACGTTTGAGAGTTCCATCCTTCGTCGTTACATGAACACCAAACGCCCTTCCTCTCTTCTTCTCTTTTTTGTTGTCGCGTTGTTTCTTTCGGACCAAAATTGAGTCTCCTTTGCTTTCGTCAAAAACAGTAGTGAAAAACTCCTCACAACTCAGAATAAACGAATCGTCATCATCATCATGCGTTTCGCAGCAACAGCGCTGCGCTCGCCATCCGCGTCGTCGTCATCATCTCGTTCCTCTTTATCCTCATCGCGAAAGAAGTCGTCGCCCGCGATGAATACGAATACGAGGAGAAGAAAGAAAAGGCGTTTAAGAAGGACATCCTCCTCGTCGTCCTCCGACGATGAAAAACGAGAAGTGAACGAAGACGAAGAGAAAAGGACGACGAGAAGAGAAACGCTGATAAACCTGGCGTTCCTTTCCATTTCGTTACCTTTATGGAAGGACGTATTCCACGATTTGGGGTTTTACAGCGGCCCAGACGACCTGTTCGCGGACGTGCCCTCGGTGAATACTCGCAACGGAACGGACGAAGATGTCGCAATATTCGCCGGGGGATGCTTTTGGTGCATGGAGGAAACGTTCGAGAAACCGGAGAAATCCGGCTTCGTGCGCGCGACGACGAGCGGGTACGCCGGCGGATCCGTCGCCAACCCGAAATATTTACAAGTGTGTAAAGGGACAACGGGGCACAAGGAAGTCGTGCGCGTGTTGTACGATAGGAGTAAGATTAGTTATAAAGAGCTCTTGTTCTTGTATTTCCGACAGATTGATCCGACGAGAGATGATGGGATGTTTTTAGACGGCGGCGAACAATACGCTTCCGCGATATACGTGAACTCGGACGAGCAGAAGAAAGAAGCGCTGGAGGCGATTGAGAGGATGGAAACATTGAACGTGTTTAGAACGGAAGAAAACGCGGAGGAACGTAACGCGATTATTAAAACGAAAGTCGTGGACTTGCGCGAATTACCTCCAGAGGGGCAGTTTTTCCCGGCGGAAATTTACCACCAGGATTACTTCGAGAAGAATAAAGCGCGGTATTCCGTCTATCGATTCATGTCCGGAAGAGATCCGTACACGCAAAACACGTGGCAAAATAAAGCCGACGTAAAATTTGGCGGCAAAGAAAAGGCGTTCGAGGCGATTTTTAAGTAATAGTAACCTTCGCAATCGATAATCTGTCGATTCAAAAGTCAACGTCAAGGTAACCTGTTCTCGCAGCGGAGCAGCGCGATGAAGAAGAGAAGAGAGAATGTTGGTTCTGTCGTTTGACAAGAAAAGAGATAATTTTTTATGTATAATGAAAAGGAGAGAAGAGAAAGAGAGCGACACGAGAAAGAGAACCCAAGAACAGCGTGCGTAGCAGGAGTAGCAATATCTGAACGAAAAGAATTAGATTCCGTAGAAGAACGAATGCGTTTATTACATAAAAAACATCATCATTTCTTCGTTTAAAATCATCCTTCTTCTTTCTTCGCTTCGTTTTGCTGCTTTTGCTGCTACTATTTGTACACTCTGAGCGCTCGCCTCGTCGTCGTCAAATGTGCGAACACAACACAAGAATCTTTCTTCTTTGATGCATTCGCGTCTCTCTAACTTTTACTTTAATACACATGTCATGTCTTCTCGTCCACCATATTTTTCATCAAAATCATCACATCTCTTTGTCTTTGTCTTCTTCCATTCTATATCTCTGCTCTACTAGCTAAACCGTTGTTTTCATGCTGACTTTAAAAATCTCTGTTACCCATCTGTTGTTGTTGTATAACTCATCTGTTTCGTAAATGTTTTTAAAGTAGTATCTGTCAATGTCTCTGTTTTCTAAAAATGT
>JACLAB010016512.1_pt1 | contig 15962 bp, 10 predicted proteins | sample 8027921 | NCBI WGS metagenome assembly JACLAB01 (sample SAMN15725117, study PRJNA655200) | protist metagenome | isolation source: fluorescence activated cell sorting (FACS) single amplified genomes of... | place: USA: West Boothbay Harbor, Gulf of Maine | collected 2000-07-19 | reverse complement strand
CCGCCGCCCACCTAGCCTCTCTGGCTTCTACGTATGCCGCGTATCCCCCCCGGTGCATGTGCGCGCCGCCGAATCCGTCGAGCTCTATGATATCTGGACACACCGCATCGATGAACCTCCTGTCGTGGCTGACAAGCAAAATTGCGGTGTTCCCCATGCTACTCAACGTCTGCTCAAGCCACTCCACGCCCACAACGTAAGGATACAACACATCCAAAGTTTCAAGAATCAAGTGGATCACGTTCAATCATGCTTCACGAAACTAAAAATGAAGGTGGACAACTTCTGTTCACTCGTGAAAAGGAAAAAAAATGACAACGAACCTCAATACTCAAGTGGTTGGTGGGCTCATCCAAAATCAACAGCTCCGGTTCTTCTATAAGTGCGGCAGCGAGAGCGACGCGTTTTTTCTGACCTCCACTTAGTTCTCCCATTTTCCGCATCAAGAACTCGTCGCAACCTAGCCGATCAAGCGCGCTCTTTGCTTTGCTCTCCAGATCCCAAGCTGACATCAGGTCCATTGCCTCGAGCGCAGCAGTCAACTCTGATGTGGCACTTGACGTTTCTTGTTCCCCAAACGCAATCTCGATGTCATTAACAGCCGCATCATACCTCCGTAAAGTCCGCATCATAGGGGTATCCCTTGCATACACTGCCTGTAGAACCTCCAGGGACTCGTCAAACGCCGGCTCTTGTTCAAGATATGCGACGCGTAAGCCTTTCCGGATCCAAAGATCACCATCTTCCCTAGCATATTTTCCGGCTATTACCTGTAAAAGTGTAGACTTACCACTACCGTTTGGGCCAACGACCGCGATACGCTGCCCTGCGGAGAGCGCCAGGTCGACGTTCAAGAACTGGTATTTTTCTCCATCGTGAGTTTTGCACAGGTTCTTGCCAACTAAGATTTGTTCCTTTGCCTCCGAGTTGAAAGTGTCAGAAAGCCCAACTTTCCATGTCTCACCACCTCGGCCGTTTATTTTCCCCAAGGCCGAGGGAGGAGAGGTTTGGATCCGGCGATGTGTTGCCTGCTGCCTTGAAATGGAGACGCCGAGACGTGTGGTGGGTCACGACGAGAACGTGAGTACGTGAAGTCTGTTTGCTAGTGTCCCACGGATAGAGAGGGTGGGGAGCGCTGTGGCTCACCGCGAGATGTTAATGCAGGAAAAAAAGGCGCAATGAGCTGTCTCCATGATTAGGATCACCGATGACACGACTTTGAAACCAGAGCATGTGCCCGGTAGCGCCCTTAACGTGCGTGTGTGCGCGCCCTTAACTAAGTCTTAGTTTTTCGAAAGTCTTCGCCTTTCGAAAAACTAAGTAAACTTTTACTTACACGTACGTGTACAACGTTGTACTAATTATTTATTATTTATTTACTATTAAAAGATAACCACTGGTACGTACCTACCTTCGAAGGTACATACGTTGTCGTATTTATCATTGCTTCCGAAGTACGGAAGTACGAAAGTACGAAAGTACTTTCGTACTTTCGAAAGTACTTTAAGAAAGTACTTCTTAACACGTACGAAGGTACGAAAGTACCTTCGAAGGTATTCTATACCTTCGTACGGAAGTACTTTCGTACATCGAAAGTACTTCTGGAAGTACGTTGTTTGTACAGTACGCAACGTGTACAATACAACTAATGACGTCGTGCGTGTACACGTGCGATGCAAACTTAAAATACGAAGGTAATACCTTGGTAAGTTGTACTTTCGTACTTCCGTACATCTTCAGAAGGTTGTATTGCAATAGGGCTGTGGGGGTTGTAGAAACTATTTCAATAGTGAAAGATACGTCTATTAGTGCTTCCGGAAGTTCATTCCATTCACATGTTACGATAGCCTTGCCACAAAGCTGTGATCCACTTCTCGTTGTACTGCCGCGTGAGTCAGTTGACTGTGAACGCATCAATAATCCTTTGTTTAGTTCGCGTGTTGTGTTTTGTCCTCCAAGCCGTAACTCTGAAGTATTTCCTGCAGAGTTGAAAAGTACTTCTCACCATGACTACCCTCGAAGAAAAATACGTGAAGAAATCTAATATTTACCTGAAGACCTTGAACGTGATCACCCCTGAAAAAAAAAAATTATGGAGAGGCAGACATACAAAAGAAAATCCTTACTTTCTCTCGAGTATGAATTCACCTAGAAAGTTTTCGACTATTTGTGAGCCAAGTAGTGGAGCATATCTAACTCAATGATTTCTTACCAGGGATTGATAGATCGACAATTGAAGAGCCTAATCTGCCTAGAGGAAAATGGCATTTCAGCATCACGGAATCTTCTGTGTCAGTTTTAACTTACTTGCAGATATTTTTCCACTGTCAAAAACCCACGCACACTAAAAAGGCGATAAAAAAAAAAATGAAGGTGAATAAGGAACATCGAAAAGTGATAATTCGTAGATGATCCAGGGTAATTAGAAACCGACTCTCTACAGCAAAACTACCTTTTCCCACATGTCATAGAACTCGTGAATAGAAATTGTGCTCTGGTGACCACTTAGGTTTGCAGACGTCAAAGCAACAGCATGGCCATATTGATTCAGCACGCTCTACAGAGTCAGATAAGGAAAGAGTTAAAGAAAAGAAGATGATCGATTCAAAGCTACCAACAAGAAGTCAGATTCTGGAACCCTGACACCCTTCGTATAGAGATTCAGACTTCCGTTCGTATAGAGATTCAGACTTAGCCAATGTATAATACAGTAAAACATACCAGCAACTCGAAACCGGGATTCAACATCCCCTAAACAATGAGAAGATGTTTTTAACAAAAATCAAGAAAGCAAGAACACAACTCACCGAAATACTCGCTGACTTTTTTCGATTCAGGAGCACCGTGACTGGTCCAGGTAAGAGTTCCTGTTCGAAAGCACGGTAAAAGTCAATCATTGGATGGGGCAGTGAATGAAAGGAAAAATAGGTGAGGGACAATGGATTAAAATCTAACCTCAAGCAGACCATTGCAAAGATGATTGGCGTGAGCATACCTGTCAATATCCTGCGAAGATACAGCGCCAACAGTGAAAGCAAAGTAAAAAATAAGCTCCACACTCAAGTCTTACCTCGACCTTACTGACACAAATAGCGAGGGGCATATTCGCAGAACGCATCTTCGCTGAATACAAGCTCTGCTTCAAGAAAAGTAAGAAAATTGGAAAAAATACAAGAAAAAAGGAGAACCTGGACACTCAGCTCCGACGACACACTTGCAGCTAGTCCGTAAAGGGTATCCTGAAGATATCACGAAGTATGAAGTTAGTGCGGGAAGGACAAACGACGGACACGATATCCTACTGTCGGAACGGCAAGTATCTTGTCTTGCTTGAGTGCCTCTACAGCCTGTTCGGGAAAAAAAAGCAGTGCTAATCGACTTTTCGTTCAACTTGGCCAAAACTACCTCGCGAACATGAATTGATGTTGCCGGCAAAACGCGCCGACTGGCCGCTGTTCTCACATGCGACGAAAGCATCGAAACCGCATTGCAGCGAGCATGCATATTTGGAGGTTCCTTCAGAATGAAAACGGTTCCACTTGTACACGTCTCTTCGTGCGTTTCCAGGTGTTTTTTTTAGCCGCGAAGTAACAACTTATCACTGCTACAACTACTGTAACGCGGTGTACGTGTAGGCCCTACGTGTACTGTACACGTACACGTAGACTAAAAAGTTAATTTAATAGACAAAATTTGTACTTTCGTACGATATTTCGTTCCGTACGTGTACAACGTACAGTACTACGGAAGTACGAAAGTACGAAAGTACTTTCGTACTTTCGAAAGTATTTCTGAGCACTGTATCCGATACTTACTTGTACGTGCGTTTGCTGGCTGGATTCGAGGGAAAGCTGCAATACTGTACGTGTAGATATTAATATAACTACACGTACAATATATTATGAAAATGGAACTGCTAATTTTTACTGCTAATTTACTGCTAATTTACTGCTAAAAGTACCTCCGTACACGTACGTGTACTGCTAAAAGTACCTCCGTACTGCTAATTTCCATTTTCGTAGTGCTAAACGCGAAATCGCAAATTTAGCACCTGCTAATTTACTGCTAATAATTTATTACTTCTATTTTTACTTACAGTACGTACTGATCTGTCGAGTCGTGCTGCTAATTTACTGCTAATTACTGCTAATTACTGCTAATTTACTGCTAAAAGTAAACTATAAGGCTGAGCCAGTGAAAAAGCTCCCGAGCGGTGTCCCAGGGTCGAAATTTAGCCGTTGATCGGTCGTTTTCGACGATCTGACCGGCAAAGTGCACGTTTTCGAGGCTTTTGAAACCGTTTCAGATCAGAGGGACGCGAAAGCTCGAGAGGTGGCGAAGGATGGGGCGATCATTTGTCAACATGGCGGCGAGCGAAGTTTAATAAAAACGTACGGCGACCCGACGAACATGTAAATACTCATAAATTCACCCTCTACACCCCCTCGCGCGGCGTTGAAACGTCGCTCACGTCGCCTACGACGCGTTTATGAAGGCAAAGTCTTGGTCCAAAGTCGACCTGTGCGTTTTTGCTTTTTTCACGAACTTGTCGATGGCGGTGTGGTCCTTGACGTCGCCGCCGGGAGCATGATATATTCGGTATGCTCGCTTGTACTCGCGCGTCTTCCTCGCGAACCTTCGCATTCGCTCGATGTCCATCGACACGAAGGCTTTCAAGATGTTCGAGTGGAGGTGCTTTGGGTTACAATCGTTGAGCCACCGGAAGTCGCGTTTCGTTTTTCCCCACGCGAGCTCGACGCCACACCCCGCGATCTCCGGGTGGGCCTTCGGCGTCATCACGAGCACGTGCCCGCGATCGAGCACGAGCTGCTGCAGAGCTGTAGTCTCCGTGGCGAAGTCCTCGCACGCCATGAGCACGGCGGTGGCTCTTTCGAGGTTCAAGTTTTCGTTCCACAAACCCCTGTGAAAATACGAACTGTTCTGTCAGCTGCAGCAAAAACAAAAACTGTGCTGCAGCAGCAGATGTCACAGATGCACGCGCCGCGGCGTCAGCTTTCGAACGCGGGGTCGCGCGCGTGATACGACGCCGTGGCGGCGGAGATACGAGGCTGAACGTGAGGGGAGGGGGGGGAGGGAAACGTACCTTTCCCATAATATTTGAGCGATGCCTTTCGCGGTGCCGTCCGGCGGTCGGCGCCCGTCGCGCTTCTGCGACTCGTACGGCCCGAGTACGTCCCCGGGCCCGAAGGCGAAGTGTTGCGTGTCGCCCTCGTAGACCCGCCCCGGATACACACCGCGCGCTTTGTAAAACCCCGCCGGTTCGAGGCACCCCTTCGTGATTCGCGAGTCTCGCGGAATATCTTGCTTCCCTCCCGTGGAGAGGTTCATCTTTTTGGCGTACAACCCGTTCTCGCGTCCTTTCGCGTGACCTTGCGAGTGGTCGACCTCCAGAACCATCTGATGCGTGGGATGGAGGACCTCGATCGCGTCCATTATCGCCACGACTTGGTACTCGAACTCGTTATACCCCAAATGCCGCCGGTGACGTTTTGAGTTAACAACGCGCCTACGCGTGCGTCCCACTCGCGACACTTCTCGGAGAGCACGCGGTTGCGCTTCGCGAGCTTACCGAAGAAGCGATGCACGAGCTCGTGCTGACGCTGTAGCTTGTGCAGCTGCCGGGCGGACGCGTGCGAGAGGTCCTCGCCGCGCTCGGCGCCGCCGCGGGCGGCTTCCTCGATTTCCAGTAAATCCTCCGCGAGCCTCTTCATCTTCCCCTCCAACGCCGCGGCGCGTGCGTCGTACATCTCCGCGCTCTTGCGGCGCCGCCGGCGCTTCTTCGCCCCCGACGCCTTCAGCGTCTGCATGAAGGCCTGATTGCGCTGCTCGTTCATGGCCGAGATCGTGCGGGCGCTGTGTAGGAGCGCGCGATCTTCGCGCGTCATCGCCGCGACGAGACCCTTCATGGGCGGGTACAACAACTCGACCCAAAGACGGAACCGCGGCGCGTCCCTCTCCGCGGCGAGGCGGCTCGCGTACGTCTGGTTATCGTACTCGGCGGCGCCGTTCTGGAGGGCGCTCTCCGACGCGTTGCTAATCACTTCCGTCGGCTTCTTATTCTTCCGCGACACGGCGACGCGAAGGGTAAACGACGCGGAGATTCCACTGGACGACCTGCGTTTCGATTCTTTCACCCTCGGCTCCGATGTCGCGCGCGTGTACGCGTCCTCGCCGCGGAGAAGGCGGCCCGCTTTCGCCGCGAGCTCGTCCATGGTCATCGCGCGTCCTCCGCGTCCTCGTGCGTCGTCGCGCGCGTCGATATGACGCGTCTTCGCTCGCCGTCGTCGGATCTCCGACCTTCCTCCGCGTCTCCGCCGATGTTGCAGCCACCCCAGCCTGGCAAACTCAGCGGATTTGGGCCTCTCGCGTCGCGGTTTCAACAGGCCCGGGGTGGCCCGGGTGAAAACGACACTTCTTCGCGGTGAAAATTCGCGAAAAGTAGTTTCGGGGAGTAGTTTTGACGTACAAAAACAGACTAAGATCCCATACAGAGGCCACCATTCGGGAAGTTTATCGCTGGCCCAGCCATAGCAGTAAACTAGCAGTAAATTAGCAGTAAATTAGCAGTTCCATTTTCATACCTGTAGTGATATAATAAATAAATATATAAAAGAAGTTGTATGTGGTTCTTCCGGAAGTACAACGATACTGAAGTACAACGTTCGAACGTTGTACTTCCGTACGTGTCAGGGAACTATGCAGGGGTGGAAACGTCTCTAGGCCATGTACAGTATAAAATTATATGCCATATGTGAAGACATTAATAGTCTATTAAACGATTTTAATTTTACTGCAAGCATTTAATAATATACATACTGGCCCTAGGCGTTGTGGCCCTACGTAGTCGACCGAAGGACTTCCGAACGATCGATAGGGATACTATAAGAATCATACAGCATATCCCTACCTACCTCCATCCAGTAATATGAATAAGTTGTTAAGAATAGTATTCATAGCCCTACATGTACCTTCGAAGGTACTTTCGAGGTACCTTCGAAAGTACTTCCGTACAACGTTGTAGTGATTCTATGAAGGTACGTAGTTGGGAGAAGGGAATTTTCGTTTTTCTTGGGGGGGGTTCATCCTAGGGATCGATTTTTTCAACCTATCAAATGCGTCTCGCGCCCGTCTCCAAAACGGGGCCTCGGGACCTGCCGATGAAATTCATGTACCAGTACTATTCTTGTACTCGAACTTCGAAGGTACGGAAGTACTTCAGTACAACGTTATTAGTTGTACACGCATTTCCGGAAGTATTACATATCTTCGAAGATAGATACGTGTAGCTAGCTACCTAGAAAGCTAGGAGTACAACGTAGTCGTAGCAGGCTTGGGAATGCAGTCGTCATCCTTCGAGAAAAACGGCACAGAGCGCTCTGTCCGCGCGGTGAGCACCTCGGCGCCATGTTCCGTGATCAGCAACGTGTGCTCGTACTGCGCGCTCCTCCCGCCATCCGTCGTCACCGCGGTCCACCCATCCGGCCAGTGCGTCGTCCGATGTGTGCGTTCGTTGATCATTGGTTCGATCGTGAACGTCATCCCGCGTCGCATCGATCCGACTGCCTTGTTTCTCGCGTAATGGGGCACGTTCGGTGCGCAGTGGAACAAGGTACCGATCCCGTGCCCACAAAAATCCTTCACGACACCGTACGAAGGATCGAACGCGCAAGCAGTTTGCGCGATCACGCCACCAATGTCACGAAACCGAGCGGAAGGTCTGCAAAACGCGATCGCATCTTGTAAGCAAGTCAACGCACATTGCATCAGTTTCTTACCTCGTCGCGCGTTCTCGATGTCCGCATCGCCGACGCCGACGAAATACGTCTCGTTCAAATCCCCATGGTAACCGTCCAAACAAACGGTTATGTCGATGTTGATCAAGTCGCCGTCACGCAGCAGCCGGGAGTCGGGAATGCCATGACACACGACCTCATTCACTGACGTACACACGCTTTTCGGAAATCCCATGTAGTTCCGCGGACTTGGGTACGCTCCGTTACTAACCTTTAGACATTCATGGTACACATACAGTTCGTTAGTTTCATCTCGTGGATTTCTAGACAATTGAAGGATCGGCAATGTAGGTCGCCGAAAAGGGGAGAGGAAAGCGCGTGCGGGAACTTACGGTCATAACGTGCACGACATGGTCGAGAAAATCTGTCGAGACCCCCGGTTGAACGAGAGCGGCAACAGCATCCATGACCGCTCGTGCGAGCGAGCACGAGGCTCGCATCTTCACGATTGCCTCCGGAGTTTTTATCTCGATGACCCTCTGCAATTTCGACTCAAACTCAGCGGTTGGCCAACCCGTCGTCGCATAATCGGGAGGCGGCAAAGACCACCCGCGCGACGGCACGCATCGTCGAGGAGATATCAATCCCGGCCGAAGTTCTCCAGTGTATGTGAACTCCGGCATCTTGTCCACGCGTTTGTGAACACGCGCCCCCGGAGTTTGGAGGTGGTACGCCCAACCAGACCGCGCTTCGCCGCGACCGTTCGCGCTCGAGCTACCGTCCTGAAACAATGAAGATGCATCGTCCACTGAAGGAACGTGCCAGTCGCCAGTCTTGATCCCTTTGTCTTTTGCTCGAAGTCGTGCGGCGACGGACGCGTCGTCGTCTCCGATTAGACACGTGTGTGCGATGGCCTCGTTCCCCTCGTTACTCTTGTCATCGTCCCCAAGAAAGTCGTCGACGTCACTGCCCCAACTCTCGCTGCTACTCGAGTCCTCTCCTTGGTCATCTTCCTCGGAGCGCGCGGACGCGTTCTGTTCGTCCTCGTCGCGCACTTCCCTGGGTGATATCAGCACGAAGCTACTATCCACGTGCCCAGTGAGGTGCACGACGCACGGTGTGTTTTCAGTTACCGCCGCGGCGCGCTCGTCGCGGGCGACGACGACGCGCGCGCTGACGCGCACGTCGGCCGCGAACGACACGTCAAGCGCAAGCGTCTCCAAGCGCCCGGGGAGGAGCGACGCGACGACGAATGGCGGGCCTGTCGTGACTCCAAAGAGGACGACGGAGACGCGCCGGTCAGCAACGGGGAGGACGCTGCGGACGAGGATCGATGGCGACAGGGAAACGAGCGAGCGCACCTCGCGCGACGCGCGCCTTCACGAGAACGCGCGTGCCGTCGAGCGCAGCAGCATCGCCAGTGAGGACGAGAGTCGCGCGCGTGAGGTCGACACGCGGGCAGTACTCGTCCGGGCGGTAATACGCCGGCTCCCCGGGGGCGACCTCGAGCCCGAAGAACGATTCCCGACGCATCCACGTGACTTCCGTTCGACGACCGAACGCCCGGCGACGGGAGCGATACGAGGACGTGGAGTCCGGGAGACGCGCGAACGGTGATACGATTCCGATACGGTGCGTCCTGCACGTGGTCCTTCTGTGATGATTTCTACGGAGTAGAAGTACGTTGTACTCTCGAAAGTACTTTCGTACAAGGTGGCCTGTGGGTGCGCTTCGCTGCACCGTAAAATTATCCGCGCTTCGCCTGTGACTTGTGCCAGCGTGCTCCGCCTGCGAAAGTACTTCCGTACATAATATGTGCGTGTATGAAGGTACGAAGGTATTAGATATCTTCGTACCTTCATAATACTTTCGTACGAAAGTACGTAACTACGTATCCGATACCTTCTATTTTTTGTATTGGATATCATTCAGCTCGGTTGACGAATTGCAAGTTTTCCAGGCCAAAAAGTCACGTGCCCGAATACGTGATATTTTGCCGAGAGGGCTGCGTAGTTATGATACAATTATATCCTTTAAATAAGTTGTTACGGAAGTACTTTCGTACCTTCGTACCTTCGAAGGTACATACGACACACATACGATAGATGATAGATATATGTACGGAAGTACTTTCGTACCAAGCAAGGTAGGTACCTTCGTATCGGATATGCAGGTATGTAGGAAATAATAATAAGACTTGTAGCTAGCTGCTGGTAAGTTAGTAGGTACCTTCAGCTAGTAGATAGGTACCTTCGTACGTAGCTACGTACTACCTTCGAGGTACGTACGTATGTAGCTACGTACAGTATGTAGCATTTGGTACAGAAGTACTTTCGTACGAACGAAAAAAGTACCTTCGAAGGTACTTTCGTACTTTCGTACTTTCGAAAGTACTTTCGTACGAAAGTACTTTCGAAGGTACATATGATAATATGTACTTGAAAGTACGAAGGTACAGTACAGTAGATAGATATGATACGAAGATAACTATTTGTATCAATACAAGCGCTCGTGTAAGGTTATTATGTATGATACACGTAATATGTAGGTATGCACACGTGTACGGAAGTACCGCGATAGTTGTAACTTACGAAGGTATCTTCGAAGGTACGAAAGTACCTCCGAAGGTATGTAGTTCTACTTGACTTAGTACTTATAAACGAGGCCGCGGCCGCCCAGGGATCGGATCGCTCACGCGGGCACCGGCGCGAACATCGTAAACTTTTATACGGTAAGTGATGTCATCAACGGCCAAGAATCGAGTCATGAAGGTACAGTACATGTAGGGCCCTACTTCCGGTACACACACAACAGTTTTGCCTCACCGTATAAAAGGGTGTACAGCTGTACACGTACACGTACCGCACATGTACAGCGCAGTATGTATGGCTACGTGACTGCTACGTGTACAGTACACGTGTACGTGTACGTGTAGGGCTACAGTACTGCAAATAAAAAGGCTACGAAGGTATGATAATATTGTGCTCCACGTACACGTACTACACGCACTACACGTACGTGTACTGTACACGTACACGTAACCTTTCTCCGAACCGGCGGCACAATACTTTTTCGGGCCTCTGGTATCTGGTGTATTGAAATATCTGGAGTCCAGGAGGTTTGATAGCTGCTGCAATGGCTTCCGACGATGATGGCAAGGGATGGGTCTCCCTAGGACTAGACACTCGCCTCATAGAAGCCCTCGTGAAAATGCAGTACTGCTCTCCCACACCGGTGCAGTCGCGCGCTACTCCTTTGGTCCTTGCTGGCAAGGACGTCGTCGCTCTGTCGCACACAGGCAGTGGCAAGACTGCGGCATATCTGATACCAGCTATTCATAAAATAATGCAGCACACTGGCGTGCTGTTAAATCCACGCGTTCTAATCCTAGTTCCCACCCTTGAGCTTGCACACCAAGTGAAGAAAGAGGCGAGTTCCTTGCTCAGTAAGTGCGCTCCAACGCTACGTGCGGGTGAGCTTCCTGCTGATGGTTGCACTTCAGCCTTCCTTCGCGAGTTCTTTGGAGCTCCTCCAGAAATCCTCATCTCAACTCCTTCGCGGGCGGCCGATTCTATTCGAGGAAGATTTTTCCCACCTGGTGCTCTGCACGCCAACCTCGAGCTTTTTGTTCTTGATGAGGCAGATCTTCTTATGTCTTTCGGTTATGAAGATGACATCCGTTGTGTCGTTGATGCAGTGGATAGGGGTTGTCAATGTATGCTTCTATCAGCAACTTCAAGCAGCGTATTTTCAGACCTGCAGGCATTAGTCCTGCACAATCCGGTGCACCTAGACATTTCTGAGGAGGAACGACTCGACATCAGCGAAAACTGTGTAGACAAGGTCGCATGTGCCGTTGAAATGAACCCAAAAATATCACATTTCTCTGTGACCGTGAAAGATGTCGACAAAATGCTGTATTGCATGGCATTTTTTCGTCTGGGCCTTTGTAAAATGAAGGCACTCGTGTTTGTCTCTAGTGCTGATGTTGCTGTTCAACTTCGTCTGTTTTTATGCAGTTTCGGAATATCTTGCTGTGTTCTACATGCGGAGCTGCCCGTGAATTCTCGCGTTCACATTCTACAGGAGTTTAATCGTGGAGTCTATGATTATATGATAGCAGCAGTAGAAGAGTCGGCGCTTCACATTCACAGCCAGGTCATGAAAGAACGACGACAGACAAATGAAATGGTGAAAGACACTTTTCGTCATTCTTTTGAACAGTCGAGCGAAAAAGGTGCAAATATTCAGAATAATAAGCACGCCTATCGCTTGAGCAGTGATATTGACTATGGTGTCGTACGAGGCATTGATTTTAAACGAGTTCAGACCGTTATAAACTTTGATGTTCCACTTACAGCTACGTCATATCTTCATCGTGTTGGTAGAACTGGTCGAGCTGGGAGTAGAGGTACTGCCATAACTCTTGTCTCTCCTTATCAACAGGTCGCACTTGAATCTTTGCAAAAAGATCTCAGTATGTTCTGCGACGGCAAGCTTGACACTACATCGGTAGCTATTATGCCGTACGATAGATTAGAAACGGATCGAATCGAGGCATTGCGATATCGGGCAGAGGATGTTTTTAGAACAGTAGGTCGCCATGCTGTGCGCGAAGCGCGAATCAGGGAACTGCGAGGTGAGTTACTCAATTCTGAGCGGCTTGCTGCTCACTTCGAGGATAATCCAGAAGATCTCAACCTTTTGAGGCATGATGGTAGCCTTGCTCGACTCTCATCATCGCAACACCTTAGGCACTTGCCAGCGTATCTGAGGCATGGCAGTACTGGCAAGCAGGCTTCTTGCAAAGAAGGTGTCTTTGGCAAGATCAGGAGCTGCCTCAACGAAAAGAATGGTGTGCCACTTGCTGATCTTGAAGAACCTTCAGAGTTTTGGCAGAGGAAGCGTAAACGAAGAGATGGGAAAATGAACAATCCACGAGAGAGGATGGATGCCTTGAGAAGCAATGGGCCTTCACAGGCAAAAAATATCTTCAAAAATCGGAGGAAGAAGAAAGGGCAGCATCGAAGTACGAATTGATCTAAGATCAAGAAGTGGTAATTCAATTTCCCGTGCCAAAAGTACGAAATTTGTAACCTTACAGTATGTGTATAAATCGCAAAAAAACGTACTTTCGTGCGCGCCCACGCACTGTCGTTACGTCGATCCATCTACAACCTCGTCACGATGTTGTCCACCATGTCGCCAATTCCCTCCCCGAGTTTCGCGATTTTAGGAGGTCGGGAAGACGGTTTTCCGACCCCTCGGCGACTTTTTAAAGTACAGATAGACTGATCGACGCGGCCACAACGCTGGGCGCGCGCGAAAGTACTTCCGTACTTCAGTATGTTTTTTTGTGATTTTCAACTGAATACGCATACAAATTTCGTACCTTTGGCACGGGAAATGTAAATAGCAGAGGATGCCTTAAATGATATTTTATCTGTTATATCTGTGTCAGTATTCCGTCACATTTTTTGCCTAGATTCCCAGATCTGATAAACTTAAGCTCTTTTCGGGTCCAGAAAGCTACTGGGCCACCGTCAGTCCCCCTTGAAAGAGCTCGTGAAGCAGAGACACAAGCGCTAATAAAGATCATTGGCATCACAACCCCAAGTGAAATTGCAAGTGAATCACTTCTTAACTTGGCGATCTGCGCTTCGCAGCACGGCACCTGTGTGGAAGCCAAACGAACCTTCGGGGCATCATCGCGAACTACTATATGGTGTTTGATGCTTGCTTGCATTATAGCTATATTTGAATGTGCACTGTGCTCAACAAAAGTGGACGCAAAGTCGATTTGGTCAAAGTACATGACGAAAGAAGAAGAGCCTCCCTCAGATTCCCTGGCCGCCTCCATGAGTTCCTCTGGCTTCCTCAAGCACTCGTTTAAATCAGCGAGACCGTACCAGTCCTTGGTGGTATACGATGTGTTATACGCTAGACTACAGTCCCGAAAGAGCTTCCAATCATTGTCACACAAGTACCAGAAAGGAACTGCCTGAGCTTTCGTCCAGCCATCTGGAACGATGGGAACAGCACAATACGTCCCAGATGCTGACGCACCTGCTATCTTCTTCGAAGTATCTGTCGTAACAAGCGTCGTGTGCGCCTGACCGATGAGATCAAATCTAAAATTTGTCGACGAAAGATCTCGAAGCGCAAATAGGTCTGCTGTAGCGTGAGCAAAACCGAGTCCTGGGTCTAGTCCAGAATTGCTTTCTCCGTAAGCTAAGATCGCTTCACTCAGTCTAGCGACGACCATCTGGCTAGACGCAGCGTACGACGCTGGGACGAGTGTTCCGAGAGCCCCGATAAAAATGTATTTTGTAAGTGTTTCGGGGTATTTATGATAGTGCAAACCCGCGCTAGTGACAAATGCGAACGCGAAAACGGACCCGTATACTGTACCCTCCGCATGAGAACCGCAAACAACAGCTGGCACAAGGAACAACAGGTATTGAGTTAAAACCGCGCTGCACATTGCAAGAAAGGGTACCCAGTGAAATATCACGAACGTATCGTTCGTTCTTCCTACTCCGCATTCTTGGGGAGCTCTTCGAGGATCCTTCATTCTCCTCCCCGAGCGGGTCGAACCCCGTCCGGAAGCCGGAGGAAAGAAAGGTCAAGAGGGAACTATCAAAAGATCACAAGATGCTCGGTTGACGAAGAAACAAGCAGTTTCTTTTCTGTCTAGCAACTCGTAGGGTTAGTTCTTCCTACACTACCCTTTAAGCCCGCGAATCAGCGTTGACGCGACAGCGTGAAGGGTGACATGAACCCGAACACACCCTTGAACTACCGTCAATCCATGCTAACCCGCGGGGGCTGTACTCTACGTAGGTACTTCGCGGGGGCTGTAACTATTCTACGTAGGTACGAAGGTACCTTCGTATTACCTTCATACCTTCGTACTTTCGTACGAATTTTTTTTTTGTACGAAAGTACAACTACACGTTCGAAAGTACTTTCGTACTACACGTAATAGACCAGATGCGCTAAGTCACCAAATTAACGCCAAATTAATTTGCGATTTTTTTATTCAAAATTCGTATGAGCGTCTGTCAGACGCGCCCCGTCACGTCCGCGCTTCCCCATGCGCCGCCGCAGCTTGAATTGACCTGAAACTTTGCACAGCAGCCATTTGCGATTTTAGACACCAGATACGTGCATTTGCGCGGCAAGAAAAAGACGGAAAGATCGTTTTCGGACCCCTAGGTAACTTTTATTTCTTTTTTCTTTTTTTAACTTTTAGACCGTTGTTTACGAGTCAATTTCTCCGTATCCGCACAAAGTTCCCTAGGGGTCCGAAAACGGTTTTCCCGTCTTCTTCCCGCGGCGTAAATGCATGTATCTGGTGTCTAAAATCGCAAATGGCTGCTGTGCAAAGTTTCAGATCAATCCGAGCTGCGGCGGCGCATGGGGAAGCGCAGACGTGAGGGGGCGCGTCTTACTGACGCTCATACGAATTTTGAATAAAAAATCGCAAATTAATTTGGCGTTAATTTGGCCGATACGCGGCTGACTGGGCGTCATACGATTTTCACTTAGCGCATCTGGTCTATACAGCCTTCGAAGATAGATAAACCTTCGTAGATACTTTCGTATCTTTTTTAACGTCGTACGTACTTTCGTACTTTCGTACGAAAGTACGAAAGTACTTTCGTATTTTCGAAAGTACTTTCGAGTACGAATGAAAGTACTTTCGAAAGTACGTGTACTGTACACGTACACGTACTTTCGTAGTACACAGTACTTTCGTACTATTTATTTCGTACCTTCGAAGGTACTTTCGTACGAAATAAAGTAGTTGTACGCTGACAACTTAGCTACTTTCGTACGAAATAAAGTACAGCAACTTAAATTCTACCTGAAGGTACTGTACGTTGTACACGTGTACCTTCGAAGGTAAGTAATAAACTTATCTTCGAAGATAAAAGTTTTACATACAGTACAACGTTACGTGTACAGTACAGACCTGTATAAACAGAGTCGTTCACGTACGGAAGTATGATACTGTACGGAAGTATCATATTTCCGGAAGTACAAATATTCCGTGCGTGCCTTCGAAGATACCTCCGAAGGTACCTTCGTTCGTAGTAATAAATTGTACGAAAGTACTTTATTTATTTCGAAGTATCTATCTATCATACCTTCATATGTGTACGTGTACGGAAGTACGGAATGAAGTACTTTCAGTACTTTCGT
>JACLAB010006777.1_pt1 | contig 15974 bp, 12 predicted proteins | sample 8027921 | NCBI WGS metagenome assembly JACLAB01 (sample SAMN15725117, study PRJNA655200) | protist metagenome | isolation source: fluorescence activated cell sorting (FACS) single amplified genomes of... | place: USA: West Boothbay Harbor, Gulf of Maine | collected 2000-07-19 | reverse complement strand
CGGCGGTGCGCCGCGCGATGATGAGGGCGAGGAGGAGGACGCGTATGAGGAGGAGAACCGCGCGCGGATGGAGTATTGTCGAGCCTTCGTGGCGTCGTTGGACGTCGACGTACGCGACGACGATGACGATGATGATGCGTCGTCGCTCGCGTCGTCATCCATGTCGTCGTCTGTATCGGTGTCGTCGGTGGAAGCGCGGCGTGACGACGTCAATACGACGCGTCGTTCAGTCGCGACGGCGACGGCGACGACGGCGACGTCAAACGCGGCGGCTTTTCCAGACGCGTCTCGCGACGTTTCGGTGCCGCCACCGACGGTGCCTCCGACGACGCTCAGTGCCGGTCGCACCGCCGCCGCCGCAATCACCACGCGAATGGTCGCCGCCCTGGCTGTCGGTGCCACGGCGGTGATGGCTCCGTTTGTGGCGCCGATGCTTCGAGGCGCCGGGACCGGAGCGCTCGCGCCGGGACCGCTCGGCGACGACGTCGACGTTGGCGCACCGTACACCCGTCGCGCGCATCGCGTGACACATCCATCGTTGCATGGGGCGTTTGCGGACCACTCCGGCGGTGGGGCGTGCGCGAACATTGCGCCTTTGCAACAACGCATGGCTGACGTCGAAGAAGAGCTCCGACGGGCGCGAGACGACGTCGAACGCGCGCGCGCCGAAGCCCGGGTTGAAATCAACGATGCGAGCGCGCGTGAAGCCGCGGCTGTGGCCGACCGCGATGCGGTGTGGAAAGCGCTGCGCACGCAGCTCGCAGAGGCGGCGCAAGCGCGAGCGGCGATTGAGACGGAGCGAGCAAAGACGGCTGCTGAATTGGTCGACGCCAAGGCGGCGCTCGAACGCGCGGAGACGATGACGACGACGACGATGGCGACGGCGCCCGAAATCGCCGCGCTGCGCCGAGATCTCGAGCTCGCCGAGCGTAAGAAGGTTGAGCTCCAGCGGCGCGTGGATGAGCTGTCAAACGTCGTGGAGGATGCCGAACGTCGCGTCGAGGCGGCGGCTCGGGACGCGCGAGACAGACGAGACGCCGAGAATGAGAGCCGCGCAGCGTTGAGAGAGAGCGCTGAGCGCGCCACGGACGCGCTCGCAGAGAAAGAAGAGCGTTTGAGTCAGCTCGAGTTGCGATTGATTGCGTCGGAGAGCGAACTTGAGATGATGTCGCGCGCGCTCGATGAGCGCGAGGCGCGGCTGGCCGACGCGACGCGGCTGGCGGATGATACTTCGGTGGCGAGCGCCGAAGACATTGAACGACGCGCGCAACGTCTACGCGAGGCTCGTGCGGAATTACCCACAGCGCGTCAGCGTGCAGACGAGAGCGAACGAGCGGCGATAGCGTCCACGCGAGCGCGAGACGAGGCGATTGAAGAATTGCGCGTCGCAAAACAGATGTCGGCTGAAGCGGCGCGGTTACTCGAGCAATCGCACGCGGCGTCCATGGATGCTTCACGCGCCGAGGTCTTGCGCTTAGAGATCGAGCATAAACGGTTGCAAGACGAGACGTATCGCGCGGAAGCTGCGTTGTCGGAGTATATTGTCGTCGCGCGCGCGGAAGCGGCGAGCGAACGTCAGAGATTGACTGACGAATTGGAGCGCTCGCGACTCGAACACGCACATAGCGAAGAAAGCCTCGCGCTTCTGGAGAAGGATTTTGTCAGCGCACAAAGCGAATGCGTACAGGCGATGAACGATTCGAGCGCGGCGGTGTCAACGCGGGACGCGGCGCTGCTTGAGGCGAGAGACGCGCTGGAGCGACTCGAAGACGACATGTCCCGACGCGTGGCACACTTGGAATCTGAACTCGCGCGCGCGAGTGCGGGAGAGAACGACGCGAACACGCTCGCGCGCGAGCGCCATGAATGGCAACGGGCCTTCGATGCGGCCAAGGCAGAGAAAGAAGAATTGGCGAATCGTCTGTCGCGCGCCGAGGAGGAGCGCGCGAAACGCGAAGAGGAGGCGCGCGCATATCGAGCCACCGCGGATGAAGCGGCGAGATTAAAGTCAGAAGCCGAAGCGAAGCGCATCGCTGTGGAGGGTGAAATCGCACTTTTACGCGAAGATGCCGAGCGTGCGAAACGTGCGCAAGAGCAGGCGGCGAGTGAGGCGGAGAGAGCTACGAAGCTCGCTGCGGAGGCGGCGGCGGAGACGGCGCGCGCAAAAGCCGAAGTCGTGGAAGCCATGCGGGTGACGAACGAGGCCACGGCCGAGGCCGAGCGCTTGCGGCGTGAATTCCAGAATGCTGATGCTGACAGAATCCGTGCGGCGTCCGAAGTTGCGACTGTGAGTAAGCAAATCCGTTACGAACGAGAAATGGCGGAGAAGGCGCGAACGCTCGCTGAAGCGGCTCTCGCAGAGGCGGAGCGACTCAATGCCGAAGTCGAAAGGCGTCGCGATGTGGAAGACGCTGAAGCGAATGAAATAGAACGTCGTCGTCAAGAAGACATAGAAGCTGCAGAAGAAGCTGAGAGGATTCGTCGAGAATCCGAAGCCGCCGCCGAGCAATTACGTCTTGAGGCGATGGCGGCAGAAGCCGAACGCGCCCGCGCCGCCAGAGAAGAGGCTTTACGTCTTCAGCAAGAAGCAGAAGCTGCTGCACATGCTGAAAATCTACGTTTGGAAGCCGAAGCTGCCGAAGCCGAACGAGTTCGAGCCGCGACAGCCGCGGCTGAGGCGGAAAGCGCCCGCGCCATGGCTGAAGCCGCCGAAGCTGAACGAATCCGTAAAGAAAAGGAAGCCGAACAACTGAGAGCCGAGGCTCATGCGAAACGAATCGCTGCCGAGGCTGAAGCAAAGCGTTTAGAACAAGAAGAGGAAGAACGTCGTCGACTCCAAGCGCAAGCTGAAGAATCAGCGCGGCAGGCTAAGATTCAAGAAGACGAGCGCCAACAAGCTGAAGTGCGAGCAACACATGCGCAGGCTGAGAAGCGTGCGCAAAAGCTCCTCAAGGCGGCGAAAAAAGCGTACAAGGTAGCCGAGCGAGCAAATGCACACGTCAAGTCTCTTCAAGATTCAATGGTGAGTGCACCGCCCGCTAAGCAGCGAGAGTTGGCTGACGAAATTGCCAACGCCGTGAAAGACGCCACCGCGGCTAAAGTAGAGTGGGATGCCGCCTACGCTTTGGCGAAAGAAGCTATGAAGGCTCTCGAACAATAGAATAAAATATGTTTGTTTAATAATAATGCACTGTATGACCACTCACTAACTGTAAATCTCGATGTTTATGCGAGCGTGCTCCGCCGACTTTGACTTTCCTCTGTTTCGCTTAAAGCCTCGCAAGTGTTCTCGAAGCGCGGCGCTCTTCTCCCGCCAGCTCGTGCGCGATTTAAATTGCTTGCGTACTAGAGTGTTTGAATGGATATAACCAACGCCGTTGTAGTACGCCACTGGGGTTCCGCGCCAGCGCTGCGTGTACGAGTCAAACGGTTGTCGACCGAACATGTTAAACAATGATTTTGGTCAAAAGACTTCTCTTCAATACGTCTACTCTATAAAACTAACAACAGTACTACTTCCTATTTTGTAAATAGCTCACAACGCGCTCGAGCGCGCGCTCTATTAGTATTGGCCCCACGCCGCGCACAGCTTGAATTGTATAAAGCGATACACGCACAACAGCGCGGCACCGCTGGCGCCATCAACCAAGCAATACTCGCGCCAAGTATATACCCGCGCATCGGGTTGCGCTGGAAATGTACCAGCGCGATGTTTACTCAGGCTCCACCACGCAAAACTCATCGTGCACATGATTTCTGCGCCGAAAAATTCATATTGTTCCGTCGAGTTGTAATAGTACTTCTTCGCGCGCAACATTCCCAATACCCACACGATGTGTGGCAGCACGAGCGCGCTGTGCACCACGCGCTCACTCACTGGCTTCGCCGTCAACGCATCGCACGCGCGAACGAGCAGTTCAAACGCCATAGCGCCTGAGACGGACGACGCCCACGCGAGCACGCTCGATTGGTGCCATGTCCACTTGCACCGTGGAAACATGAACGTTCCTATCATCGTCATCGCCGGCACCACACCCAAAATACACCGTAAGGTTTTCATTATCTTATTCCTCTCGTGTCGCGCGCTTACGACGGTGCTCCATATCAACGACGAGGCACTCGCCGTCGCGCTCGCGTAGTACGGCAACGTTTGCGCGTTGGACGCGTATTCCGTGTACCCACACAGCGATATATTCGCCGTCGGCAACGCGAACGACGTAAACACGAGCATTAATCCACCCAGCATGGCGAGCGCCTCGCCTTGGTTCGTCCACGGACCTTCACGCTTGTCAAACGCCACACCGAATTGCGACGATACGAAGCGCTCCAACGGCGATTGACGTCGCTTTAGACGATGTACCGTCGATGTCGACGCGAAGTGCACCGCAGATGCAGGCGCGAGGGATTCCACGTCCCTGCGCGCATCGGCATATGGCGCGTGATTCATTGCATGCGGCCTCGGCGCGTGCGCGAGACTGAGGCGTCCCGACGCTCGCGGCGCGGTTGACGCGGGCGCGCGGCGAGCACATTTGCATGCGCGAGGCAGGCGACATGAATGACTAGACCTACGTAATTAACAATGCAAAACCTATGGCTCGTGATGGTGAGCTATGCGAGCGGCGCGACGACGGCGGCTGCGCAGGTGTGAAACTGTTGGAATCGAAAGACGCACAACAGCGCGGCGGCGAGCGTCCCGTCAACCAAGCAATACTCGCGCCATGTATACACTCGCATCTCAGGATGATTCACAAACGTTCCAGCTCTATGTTTACTCATCACCCACCACGAAAAACTCATCGCACCTAGTATTTCGCCGCTAAAGAACTGATACGACGACGTGTAATAATAAAACGTCGTCGTCAACATCCCGACGCACCACGTAAACTGAGGCAACGCCAACTCGCTATGCATCACGCGCTCGCTATCGCGCGACTTAAATCGTCTATGATACCAATCCGCGATCCATTCGAATACCATCGCGGCGGTGACGCTCCATGCCCAATTTTCTGTGTGTCGCTTGTGTCTCGTCCATAAACACCTCGGGTATACCAACGTCCCTAGCAGCGATACCAACGGCGCCGCACCCGCCGCGAAACGCGCGCATTTCATCGCCGCATTCTGTTCTTCGCGCACACTTCGCATCGTGCTCCACGCGAGCGAGTTTCCCGTCGCTGTGGCGCTCCAATAGTACAACGCGCCGTGCCAGTTGGGCGCGCGCTCCATGAAGCCACATAAAGATATATTCTCCGTATTCAACCGCGCGGTGAGGACGACAAAGAGTACGAAGACGAACTGCGTGATTATTTCGCCTTGATGCGTCCACGATTCGCGGCGTTTATCCCAAGCGACGCCGAACTGCGTGGAAAGAAACGAGCGCGCTCGCGAAGACGAGGACGCGAGCGTTGACTTATCCGCGCCGCGACTCGTCATGCGCGCGCGCGCGGATGCGTCGCGTGCGACACCTCCGGGAAGTGCCTCGATGTCGGTGTAGTGCCCGCCATCGACCGTGCGCGCGGGCATGGCGGCGACGACTGAGAACTCTCGCGTACCGTCGACGCCAGGAAAAGTAGATGAAAAGACAGCTGATATTCTAGTCTATTACAACGGCTAACAAGGAGAACAAGTTCTCCTTACTAAGGCTTCAACGACGCCGGATAAATCGACAACGATACAAAGCCACACATAAGGCCGAGAAGACTTCTCAGCTCAAGTCAACGCAAGTCAACGCAAGTCAACGCCCGAGACGAGACGAGACGAGACGAGACTGCTCGCGCGCTCCGCGCGAAGCGCGACACGATGATTCGCTCGACGACGAACACCAGACATCACTTCAAAAGCGCACCTTTTTTATTCATTTTCATGGTTCTTCGCGTGCAAACACGTCCGTCGACGGCGTCGCTCGAGTACCATCGATCTCCCGAGGCGAGACGACGCGACACCCGTCGTGGAGTGGTCACACTGATCTTGATAACGCGCGAAATTAGAATAGTTAAATGCCCGAAGTTATTCCTATTCCCGAAAAATCGTGACTACACGATTCTACATACACGTTTCTACACTCTATCTGAAGACGTCATTTGACCCGCTTCGATGGGGTACGGTGCGCTTGGACTCGTCGACCGTTGCCGCGGCTTGAAGCAGCACAGATTGACGCCAGCGCCGACGAGCGCGAGGGCGACGACAGTCGCGTACATGGCGTACATGACGTCTGGCGTCAAAAATTTGATACCAATCGCATTGTCGTCACCGTGCTTGTCCTGGATGAGCTTGGCGCCGGTGATGACCGCGGCGGCGGCAATGCCCATGACCACCGGCCCAATCACGCGATGTGCGACGAACCACGCCGGGCGAAGCGACGTCGGGATGAACCCGAGGCGGTTGCCGCCCGTCTTGTTCGGACGAAGCACGCCCAAGGAAATTTGCGCCACCCAAAGACCTATCGTGCCCAGCGCGAGCGTGTAATGCGTGTCCAGAAGTGATGACTCTCCGTGATCTTCGCGCCCGAGTAAAAGCCCCAGCGCAATGGCGAAAATGAGCGATCCAATCGCCGCGCCCGCCATGTGCAACTTGAACCACAAACCATCCGGCAACGCATTCTTCAACATCGTCATCGCGCTCGCGCCCGGCATAAAAATAACCCACGCCATGACCATCAGCACACCATGCGTCACGTCTCGCGTCAACGTCGATGTCGATGTCCCAGAATTCGCCGTCGCGACGCCGGTGACGTCGGCGCTCACCGTCCCAAACGCCGAGTGCTGCGCCGGCCACGCCGACGTCTTCATCCCCCAAATGAACGTCTCCGTCCCAGGCGTCGTGTTCTCCTTCGTGTACCGAAATTTCAACGTCAACCCATTCGCATCACTCGTCGTCGCGAGCTCCGTAATAGCGCACCCACCCGAGCACACGTTCGAAGGCGTCGCGCGGCTCGTCAACGTATACGCCGTCGCGCTCGCGCCGTTCGCCTGTCCCACCGACACCACGGCCGACGACATCGACGTCCCGGGCCCAAACGACGCCCAACCCGACGCTCCTGGATTTTTCGTCCCACTAAACGTCGCCTTGACGTAATGATCGACGCGCGAGACATCCGCGGCATCGACCGCGGAAAACGCCACGTCGACGCCATTCACGACGTTGGCGTACGCGCACCACGTGCGACCGTCCGTGGCGTCCACCGCACACGCGGCGTTGACCGTGACCGCGGGCCCGGACGACGACCCGTGATCATCGTCGTCGTCGCCGCCGCCGTCGTCGTCACCGTCGTCGTCGCCCGCGACGCCGCGCGACGCCGCGAGCGCCAAGAGCGCGCCCACGAGCGCTGCCGTCGCGAGCGTCATCATTCCACGCCGCGGTCGCGCGCGCTGTCGCGGTCGCACCGCGCGTCGCGCCTCGAGCGCGGCCATGGTGCGATGGTAAGATATATTTTACTCGACAAATCGCCAGAGACGCGCGCGCGGAAGAGCGGTCGCGCGAGGCGCGAGGCGAGGAATGACGATTGACGCGCAGCCACGTGGACTATTCGATGACGATGCGATTGATGAAATATTCCTTTTGGAATAACGTCGCCGCAGCGCCCAGGCGCGCGCCGAGACGGCGCGAGACGCGAGAATGCGCGACGACAAAAAGCAACCACCACCACCACCACCACCACGACCGTACCGGCGCGCGTACCGTACCGGCGCCGTCGCCGCTGGACGCCGTCGGCACCTCGCGCGCTGCGATATGCACAAATGGTATGCGTATGCATATGCACGTGCATATGGAGGATGCACGCCCCCAGTACGTGCATACGGCCAACTCAAAACGACTTTTATGTGGAGCATGATTTTTAGAAATACATTGATATAGTCTAATAATTACGTAAATACGAGACGATATGACTCGTCATTTTTTTAAAGCCATGGGACGCGACGAGGGGTAACCAGGGTTCAGAAATAAGGGTTTACCCGGCGCATGTTTACACGGTCGGTGCGCAAAACACTCGTATGTAACACCATATACACGCTATGTAGCACTCAAATGGTATATTACACATGCTTATTATGTGCTAAGTATGGTATGCACGCCCATGCAGGCCCGGCCTGCGTATCCACGATGCGCGCCCCTCGCGCGCTGATTCCGCCAACGCCGCCGCCGACGACGGGGGCTGTGGCGTTCAACGCGCCACACCAGAGCTGATTAGATTTTCTTTGTACACAATAGACACACCTCGCGCGCGTCTGCGATCCCCCGTGGGTGTCCCCGAATGAAAACCATAAATAATTCTCGGACACACGGCACGTATACAACCATACTCGACGCCCATGCGCTGGCAAATTATGTGTTGTATGTGTCCCGTGCGGTCGCGCGATCGAACGAGAGAGAGGTTTTAGGGCTACAACCGTCGACGCCACACGACGACGCGCGCATCATGGGATTCGGATCGCTTCTCGGCGCCCTCGGCGGGGCGGTGAGTAAACTCGCGCACAAGGATAAGGATAAACCCAAAGCCGCGGCGCACGAGGACGAGGACGGGACGACGCGCGACGACGACGACGACGACGATGCGGCGGCGGCGGCGGCGGCGGGAGGAGGTCAACGCGCCGAGCGTTCGACGCCGAGCGAGGCGGCGCGCGAGGCGGTGACGCCGAACGAGGCGGTGAAACCCGCGGAGGTGACGCCCGCGGTGAGCGCGGTGCCCAAGTACGTGGCGCCCAAGGTGAGCGCGTCGACGTCGTGGGCGGATTTCGACGAGCCCATGAGCGGGGAGCCGCCCGCGGCGTTTTCGCGCGAGGCGCGGGACGAGAAGTTGAGAGCGGAAATTGAGGAGAGATTGCGCGCTGAAGCCGAGGAGAAGTTCGCGATGGAACGAGCGAAGAAGGAGGCTGAGTTGGTGGTGTTTGCGGCGGAGGGTATTGATGATATGCTTCGTGAATTACCAGAGGATGACGACGCGAGCGAGGATGAGGTCGCCGAGTCCGCGGCGGCGACGGCGGCGGCTCCAGAGGCGCCCAAGGTTTTACAACGCGTTGAGACGAAGAAGGAGCGAGCGAAACGCGAGGAAGAAGAATTTTCGAAAGCCTTAGCTGAGCTTGGGGTGCAAACAAAGGAAGACGAGGCGGCGGCTAAGGCTAAGGCTGAGGCGCGACGAAAGAAAAAGGCGGCGGCGAAAGCCAAGGCGGAGGCGGGCGAGGCTAAATCCGAAGCCGCGAGCGAAGAGCCAGCGAAGGAAGAGGACGTAAGCACCGAACCAGTCGAACTCGTGGATCCGGCTGAGGCGAAGAAGCGATTGATGGCGGCCAAGGCGGCCAAGGCTGCGGGGAAGAAGAAGACGACTGGCGCCGCCGCCGTCGTCGCCGCCGCGCAACAAAAGTCAAAGAAAAAGTCTAGCGGCTCCAAGGATCGCAAGACGTTCAACGAACTTCCTTCGTAATACGCACAACGTACAGACATACCACAAGACTTTGGATTTTCACAACATCTCGCTAGTCGTCCATTGATTTTAGCAGTCACAATAACAACAAACACACACTTGAATTACAAAATTATTCACTCAAACTCGAGCTCGCGCAGCGACTGCGTTTCTCGTGGCGTCAACACACGCCATGCACCTTCGGGTAGATCTCCAATCTCGACGTCCCCAATCTGAACGCGCTCTAAGTCCACGACGCGAAGTCCAAACTTCTCGCACACGCGTCTGATTTGTCTATTCTTTCCTTCTCTCAATCGAAACTCGAGCGTGCGCGAGCCGTTACCCAACCGTCGCACTTGCATCGGTAACAACTCCGCCCCATCCAGTTGTACGCTACCATTAAACGAACGCATGTGTGATTCACGGACGTCTGAATCCACAGTGACGATGTACCTCTTCTCGACATCATTCCCACCGATCACTGACCGCGCCAACGCGCCGTCTTGCGTCAATATTAACAACCCGCGCGAATCCTTGTCCAATCTCCCCACGACATTTAACGATTTCGCATCTTGCGTGACGCGCTTTAAATCATCTATCGGCACTTTTTCCATCGCCCGCATCCACGCATTCCGCGGTTCAATGCACGTCCACGCTGCGACTTCGCCAGCCGCCGGGAGGTTACTCACGTACCCCGGCGGCTTGTTCACCGCCACGGTCAACTTACTACTCAACCAACGCGCGCCACGCTCGTCAATCACGATCTCACTCGACGACGCCGAACACTTAAACCCCTGTTCACTGATTCGCACGCCGTCGACGATGACCAAGCCGTCGGCGATGAGCCGCTCCGCTTCCCGACGGCTACAATCGCCGCGTCGCGCGAGAATCTTCGACACGCGCTCGACATCCCCCTGATCATCTCCTCGCGACGAAAACCCGCGATTACGTGCCTCATAAGGGTTCACCACGAATTGTTCGCGCTTCGACGGCGAACCGTACCCGCGTTCGGCGCCACGTTGCGGCGTCGGTTTGCGCTGTCTCGGTGCGTTCCCATTCGCATTCGACGCCGAGCTCCACGACGACGGAGGCCGCGACGACGACGACGACGACGACGACGATGAATACGATGCCGACGCAATCAGCCGCATGGTGCGATGACGCGCGGCGCACGACGCGGTGCTCGGGATCACGCGCGTGCCGTACATGTTGAAGCCGCGCGCCACACAGTGACGACACTGTACCACGCGCCTCACGCCCCACCGCGCCGAGCCGATCGTCGCGTGCGGTCGAACGAAGGAACGAAACACATGATGTGCGCGCGTCACGCGAGCGCGAGCGCGAGCGCGAGCGCGGTGCGCGTCGATGCGCGGCGACGACGCGCGTCGGCACCTCTGGTTGGAACCACATCGACATCAACAATGGGTGCGCGTCGCGCGATCGTGGCGTCGCCGACGACGACGAGGGCGACGACGCGAGGTGCGCGCGATGTGTTCGCGCGCGCACGCACGGTGACGCTCGCGGCGTCGCGAGACGCGCGCGAGACGCGCGTGGGTGGGCGAGAGACGAAGGATCAACGCGTCGCGGTTGAGGCGCGCGACGACGCGTGGTGGGCGTCGCTCGCGCGAGTCGCGGGGACGTCGGCACTGGCGCTGGCGATTACGCTCGGTACGATTATGGTTAATCCTGGCGATGCGTTGGCGGCGCGAAGCGGTGGGCGCATCGGTGGTGGGTCGTTTCGCGCGAGCTCGATGGGGTCGATGCGGTCGCTCGGCGGCGGTTCGAGCTACGGATCATACAGCGCGCCGTCTCCGGGTGGCATGCGCACGTCGAGCTTTATGCTCGGACCTGGGTTTGGATACGGCATGATGGGACCTGGGATGTACTTTGGCGGCGGTGGAATGTTTAATATAATTTTTATGATGATGATGGTGACGTTCATCATGAATGCGTTGCAAAATATGATGGGCAACGGTGGATTTGGCGACGGTCTCACCGCGGGTGGGGATTCAATTAGCGTGGTGAAGATTCAAGTTGGTTTGTTAGGCACCGCGCGCGCGTTGCAAAAGGATTTAGAGCGCATCGCGAATAAGGCGGATACGTCGTCCCCGGATGGTTTACACTACGTATTGGAAGAAACCGTCTTGGCGTTGTTACGCAATCCCGAGTATTGCGTGTACGGTTTCGCCACTTCCAAGGTGTGCCGTGGTCCAGAGCAAGCCGAAGAGACTTTTAATGATTTTTCCTTGGACGAGCGTGGAAAGTTTGAAAAGGAAACATTGGTCAACGTCAACGCGCGAAAGAAAACCGCCTCCGTCGGCGGCGCGCCCAGCGAAGAAACCAACGACTACATCCTCGTCACCATCCTCGCCGCGTGCGATGGCGGCGTAAAAATGCCCGAAATCACCGACAGTACTGAACTCAAAACGGCGCTCAAGCGTCTCGGCGCCGTTCGCGTTGAGGCTTTACAAGCCGTCGAAGTGTTATGGACGCCGCAAGAAGACGGCGACTCGCTCACGAGCGACGAGCTCTTACGCGACTACCCGCGTCTCGCCCAGCTCTAACGCCGTCCCACACGAAATCGACAATGACGAGACATCACGCGCATTTGTAATGCAAGAATCATGCCCCAAACGCACGCTCCACCGCGTCGCTCGCCCTTGTATCCTCAGCCTTACATTTTTTTTGTTCGGCAAAGAAAAAGCAAAAAAAAGCCGTTTGATGTCCAAGCCTTACCCCCCCACACACGCCGTCGCGCGCCGCACCGCACGCCGCACACCGCGCGCGATGCACGCCGCGCACGAAACGAGAATGTCTGACGTGCTCCGCCGCGCGCGAGCGCTCACGCACGCGCTCACCGACGCGATATCACGCTGCGAAGTCAACACATGGAGCGCGCCCACGGTCGATGCGCTCGGCACCGATGCCGACGCCATGGAACTCGATGCGCTCACGTCCATCGCGCGCGCGATGGAGGATATGACGGAACTTCTTTATGCGTTTGAGTCTGGCGCGGCGAATGCGCGAGACGCGCGCGCACAGGCGAGATTGAGCGCGGATTTGGAGCGCGCGAGACGGTTGGTGTTCTCAGCGAGCGCGCGCGCGCTCGAACGCGTAAACGGCGAGCGGGAAGTCTGTCGCGAGGCATTGGCGTTCGTAGAGATGCCTGGTGATCGTGAATATGTGGATGTCGTCGAGCAGTATAATCCAGAGGATGAGCATAAGGTTTCGAAGATGACGGCGGAGCCGTTGAAGACGAATACGTTTTTACGCGCGGCAAACGACGAGGATTTTGCGGCGTCGTACGGCGTCGATCAGTTTGGCATTCGCCCGATGACGCCCGTAAACGCGCCGGCAGGGGTCGATGATATGTATTTTGGCAGGTTAGATTCGCCCGTAGTGGCGTACGGGGAGTCGGACTCGGTGAAATCGTGCGATTATTCACCCGGGGGCATGAGCGAGGATAGCGCGCGGTATTACAACGACCGGGACGTCGGCTCGGATGATCATACGGCAAAGAGTGGTGACGCCAAGGCGAAACAACGCTCGTCGGAAAAGAATGGACAAGGGTGGTTGGCGTTCGCGCTCGGTGCGGTACTCGCGGGAGGAGTAATGCGATTCGCTGGGTCGCCGCAAGCCGCGGCGTTGGGCGCCGAGGCGAGACGACGGGCGACCGAGGCGAAGAAACGTGCTACAAATGCGGCGAGAGATTCCGTGATCGCCACGACCAAGGCAGTTGGGAATACAGTGAACGCTCAGCGCGCGCGATTTGCGGCTCAAAAGTCTCAACGTGCTTCGGATATCAAAAATTCGGACGTTAAAGGTGCGAGCGAAGAACCCATGTACGAAGTTGTGCACACGCGGGCGACGCTCAATAATGATGCTGGATTACGTGGGATGGATCGCGAGCGCACGCGTGCCATCGCCACCGTGCGCGTGGGTGATGAGTTTGCGACGATGCCTGCGCGAGATTTCCGATGGAAGCCGAATGTTTTGCTCGGACGTGGGTAACTTTGCAGCTGAGAGAAAGAAGCGTCGCGCGGGGACGCGCGGCGCGCGCGCTCTTAGAACCAACCAAGGTATTTAATACACAAAACTATATTGTAAAGTTACACGCTACTCAACATTCTATTTTCGTTCGTTCGCGAAAGATGTGCGCACCCTTAGGCAAATCCACGCGTGAACAGACGCTTTGATTTGCGTCGTAACAACCCATCCTTAGAGTCAATCAACGCCGCCGCCTCACGCAAGTGTTCTGGTCGAATCTCTTCGTACTCATTCATCCCTTTAGCTTTCATGATATCCCGCGCTGTTTCCACCATTTCACCCACGAACATCTTCGATATACCCGCTAAAATGATTAAACCGTTTGCGTTCAACGTCACCCCAGTCGCGGCTTTAAACAGCCGTCGCAACGTAGGCTTACTCAAGTTTGATCGTCTATAGCACTCATACCGTTCCATTTGGCTCGGCGTAAATGTCTTTAATAATTCCAACATGCGCTGTCGGTCTTCATCGCGTTGGCGCTCGAACGCCTCGTCGTCGTCCCGGCGACGGTGGTCGAGATCTTCCCCATCAATCATTTCATCTGGTTTGTCCTCGTCCGCGTCGTCACCTGCGTTCGCATCGCCCGGGGCCGCGGCGGCATCTTTACCTTGTGCTTTCGCGCCTCTCGCGGGAAGTTTTTTTGCGCGCTTTGCCTGCAAAAGCGAAACGAAAAACGCGAGTGAGCTGACTGGATTGTGATTCGCGAGCATGAGCGCGCAAGCTCAACGCGCGGGTTCGCATCGATAAAAGCAAAACGCGCGACACGTACCGGCTGCTTGGCGTCTGGTGCATCGGCTTTACGTTTCGGCGCCATCGCGTGGACGTATGCGTGCGAAACCTACGCGTGAAAGAATGAGGTGCTTGCCTTGGTTGTTTCATTTCAAGACAATTTTTCTATTGCGCTACGACTTGGAAGGCGTTATCGTCGGATTCAGAATCTGAATCCGAGGCGTTAGCATTTGAGACAGGGGCGGGAGATGCGCTAGCGCGCGCGCGGGCGCCGGCGGCACGGAGCGGCTCGACATCGTCATTGTCCTCCTCGGCTCGAGAACGTTTGCGGGTGGCGTCACCTTCACCGTGGACGTCGTCAGAGTCATCGCAGGAGTAGTCCATTTCATTATCGTCGTCATCCTTACCCGAGTCGTCACCTGAGTCGTCATCATCGCCTTCTTCGTCGTCATCGTCAGATCCGGGCTCTTGACCGGTGAAATCTTCGTCGTCGTCGCTTTCATCGTCGTCATCGCTCGCGTCGAGCGCGGCGGCGTTTGCGGCCGCATCACCATCCTCCGCACTTGTGCATCGTTTGGCCAAATATCGGCTCACATGCTCCAGTTCATCGCGTGAAATGTTGGAAAATTCTATTGGTGAACCGTTTTCAGGCGTCATGGATAAGTCAAACGAGGACGAACCAGCGTTTTCGGCGCGCAAAATGCGTAAATCCTCCAAATCATCAAAATGCAAGTACATCGCCGGCGATTGCCCAAACGCCACACCCTCCTTGAGGAAAAACAAATACCCAGAATTGAATCCTTTCGTAGCTTGGACGTGGCCGTGTCCTTTCGAGCCGGCGAACACCTTGACCGGATCCACTGTCCCGCACGCCGACGAACCGCATCCACGTTCCAACGCTCTAAAAAATATAGTCGATGCATGCGTTCGATCACCCTCACCGTCATCATCAACCCCTAGCAAACCTTCACCTTCAATGACTAATTTATCTTTCGCACGAAACGCGGCGCAGAGCGTGGTACATTTGGATTTTCCATTCGCCACGCCTTCGCCACGTAAACTCACCGCTACGAACGCCGTGCCATTCGCATCGCGCGTGGGCAGCTCTAAAACCTTTCGAATCGACCCAGGCGCGACTTCAATCATCAAACCTTTCGCATTCTCGAGCACGAGTCCGCCGTTTGGCATGATGTGTGCATCGAACTTACCGCGCGGCGCCGAGAAGCTCACCTGTCGCGCGACGCCGAGCGCGTTCGAAACGTCAACTCTATCCACGCTCTCACCCTTTGCAGCGGGAGATTTCGACGCCGATGCTGTCGCGTTCACTTTAAACGCCGACGCGGCGCGGCGAGCGTCATCGAGAGCGTCTGCGATGGGGAGTAAGCTCGCGGCTACGTCGCGCGCGTTTGAATCTCGCACGCGAGCGAGCACTAAACGCCACGCCGGTTCGGGATCGTTCGCCACGCGCGCGGCGAGCAAGGCAATCGGATCGACTTGGACCGACATGTGTATCGACAGCAACGCGCGCGGCGCGCGGCGAGGAATGCCGAGACGTCACTGAAATGAAAAGGCTACCAAGTATTACAAACTCTTTCTAGCGCTCGAGACGTCGATCGTACTTTTCCCACGATGACACCTCTCCAGACGCGCTTCAAGCTACACAGAACAAGAACACACCCGCGCGCGTGTACAAATTCGAACGCGCACGCACGCTGAAAGCAACCGACTTAGTTTAACTCTCGCACGCCACCGCCCAAGAAATCCTTCAAAAACGAGCTCTGCGCCGCCTTACTCCCATCCTTCG
>JACLAB010000747.1_pt1 | contig 15974 bp, 7 predicted proteins | sample 8027921 | NCBI WGS metagenome assembly JACLAB01 (sample SAMN15725117, study PRJNA655200) | protist metagenome | isolation source: fluorescence activated cell sorting (FACS) single amplified genomes of... | place: USA: West Boothbay Harbor, Gulf of Maine | collected 2000-07-19 | reverse complement strand
GTCCAAGGAGGATGGCGCACGCTTCGCAGAAGAGCTGGGGGTCAAATTCATAGAGACAAGTGCACTGAGCGGTGCCAATGTAGAGTCGTCCTTCTTTGGACTCACTAGTGATCTGATCAAGCGTGGCGCCGCGCGGGGTAGCGTCGCTGGTGCTGGGCCAGGAGGCGTGACAGTCGGTGACCAGAAGCGCAAAAAGAAGAGTGATTGTTGCTAAAGAAATACATGTGCTGTAGAGCACGTATATCAAGGTGCTACCAGCTACTCAGCTACCGTGTGATGAACACACACACACACAGACACATTCGACAAAATAAGACACCGAACAACAACAACAACAACAACAACAACAACAACAAAAAATGCCAACACGCGTGCTCGATGGAGGCTGCTGTGGAACCTGCAATCGGCTGTTCGAGACTGTAACTTATCATTAATGTGCCACAAATTCATTAATTAATTAATTATTCTATTCTGTTATCTATTTCAAGCGGCGGGCTTCTCTGTTCCCCGGAACAGAAGACTGCGGGCCGAAGGTCACCCCGATGCCGCTATTAATATTACCTTTCTTCTGTGTGCCAAAGGGCACTTTTGTCGATGATTCTGATCGTTTCTGCTTTTGTGCTGCTTCTAACAGTGAAACAAGTTCGCGTTCCTGTTTCTGAAGCTGCACCTCAAGGTCTCGGCGCCTTTCACGCTGCACATTGAGACGGCGGTCGAGGTTCGTTGAGCGCATACCACGCTCCTCGTAGACTGATTGTTGTGTCCTTAGCTCACGCTGCAAGTTGCTCAGTGCCATCTGGGTGTCAATTTGCTGCTGCTTCATCTCTTGGATGCTATTCTGCAGCGAAACCTTCTGCTTTGCGAACGTGGATAGGGCAGCGCGGCGATCGCCCATCACACTCTGTTCAACCTCGCACCGGGTCATGGTCGCCTCTTCTTCACGCTGCAAATCTGCAGCCACGGTTTTTGCAGCGTCTAATTCGACGCGAAGCCGTTCTACGAGCGCATCACTATCTTGACGTTTCGAGCGCACAGAGCGGAGCTTCGCAGTTGCTTGACTATGTGGCACCTCTTGTTCGTCGAATTCAGTCTGCGCCCTTGCATAACGTAGTTGTATTCCAATATAGTCTTCTTTGGCTGTCTCCAAAGCCATCTGTAACTCTTTCAATTGATTTTGTAGCAAAATTTCTTCGTCTTTGGAGGTCGTGATGGCACTTGGACTCGTTATGTTGAGCTGTACCTCGTTAGCCCAAGCATCTTGCAGAGCGTTAATGCGATCTTCTGAACGTAATATAGCCATGCGCAAATCTGCTAATTGCTTCTCCACATTGCTTAGCTTGTATCCACTACTCAGCGTTCTGATCTTACCCGCCCATGACTCATCATCTGCTTCTTCGAGTATCTCAGCAGCTTGGCCAGCCGCAGCCTTGCCCTGCTCTAGTAGGGTAGATGCATATGATCCTATGGCTTGCGCTGTGATGTTGATGAGTGGCACTGCCACTTCGAAAGCCAAGTCCTCGATGGCGCTTATGGCTGCCTCTGCGCGCCCACTGTTGTCGTATTTCGACCGCTTCGAGTCGTCCTTTAGTATCTGGTATGCATAGGTAGCATTGCGAAAGACACACAGCGCTGCTTCACTGTTGTTACGATCCGGATGGTTGTCGAACGCTAAACGCATATAAGATGTACGGATCTCCGTACGTGTGGCATCGGATGGCACACTTAGCACACCATACAAGTCCGACTGGTAGTATGTGGGCTCAACGCGCGGCGTTGTTCCAGGTACTGACGCGGACGCTGATGCTACTATGGAAGTGCGTCTGCGCTGCCGATGACTAGCAGCAGTCACACTGAAGCGCGAAAACGCCAGCGCCACATCCGCGCAACACAAGCACACAACCACCCACCAAATCCACAACATTTTCCTCACAATCGAGCAGATTGTGGTACCAGCGATGTCTTAAGCAAAGAAAATGGAAACTCTTTGAATGAATGAACGTGGTTATTGTGCAGTGCACACTCCGTCTGGGCGCAAACTGACCTTTAAAGTGCGTTTTCCGTACTTGTGTGCCCAAGCATAGAAAATTGCTCCAAAATTGGTCTGGCTGGTTTGGGAAACGGAGCCCCAAACGCAAACGGTGTGTCACCCAAGCTTCAGCCAGTATCTTGGTCGGCGGGAAGTGGACGTGATCATGGAGAGTATCATTTCATCCGATGCGGAAGCTGAACGTAAGAAGAAGGAGAAGGAGGAAGCCGACCTCGAGGCAGCCATCGAGGCTGTGGACCGGCTCAAGGCCATGCAGACGATGGATGACTACTCCAACATGCGCAGTGAGCGTGAGAAAGCCACCTTCACCATGATGATGAAGATGAACCCGGTTGCGCTTACTAACATTCGCAAAGAGTTCTTTGCCCGTGAAGACGCCCTCACATTGGACGAGTTCATGTTTGTGATCAACAAGCATTTGATTAATAAGAATAGTGAGGACACCTTTGTTATGGAGACACAGTCTGAGCGTGAGTTCGGTGCAAACATGTTCGAGCTTTTTAAAGACATTGATATCAACGGCGATGGTGACTTGGAATGGCAGGAGTTCACAACTTTCGTAGTAGAAAAGGCGAATTTGTTGAATAAGCGTCAAAAGTTAGCCAGTCTTGCACATTATTATGATAGTACCGGCACTCTAGATGCTAGTGCGGACTACCGTCATAGAAATGACATTAGTCGCATAGTCAACTTGCCTCAAATGAATCAGTTCGCATTAATGGAAGACAACAAGCGAAGTATTTTCCTCTTCAACAACAGATTAGGCAAGCATGTAGCTACAGTGCAAACGGATGCAGCACCTATTGCCATGACTCCACTAGAAGCTGGTGACAAGGGAAAAAACCTTGTAGTTGCATCATTTTCAGACATGACTATGGCTACCTACAATTTTGAAAGTGGACCTTCGACACGCTACCAGCCTACTAGCACATGGGCTACACCTGGTGTGCAGATGGCATTGGCTTACTTGCCAGCTAACAAGCTACTCTACTCTGGTGCTACCAATGGTGATGTGTACAGTTGGCGTGTTGGGGATCGCAAGATGGTAAGTACGCTGGCTGGCCATACTGACATCTGTATGTCACTGTGCGTGTTGAAGAAGCTCAATTACCTTGCATCTGCATCACTAGACAAGACTATTAGCGTATGGGATTCATACACCAATGAAAGATTGTTGCATCTGCACGGGCACAAGAAGGGAATCTTGGATCTAACCTATAGTCCTGAGTATCGTCTCCTCGTATCCTGTGGTTTCGAGCACGATGCACTGGTGTGGAGTCCGTTCGTGAAGAACTTAGTTTATCGTCTTCGAGGTCATCATGGTGCACTTATTGGTGTGCATGCTGTCGAAAACACACCTGAGCTCATTACTGCTGACGTCCACGGTGTGTTCAAGCTCTGGGATGTCCGCAAATTCGATTGTGTTCAGACCTTTTCTGCCAATTTAAGCGGTACAGAGAACAAAGATAATTCTCGTCTATGCTGTTTTGAATATTGCAAGCTAAAACCACGTGATGCTCGGCAAAAGGAGTATGACTCGCGTATATATTGCGCGAGCAAGCAAGTGCTGTCGTTCGATCAAGCACGTGTGGTGCACGCTGCAACCACGGACAAAGCCGTCATTTTCCAGATATTCTGGGTGCAAGAATCATGCTCTTTCATCACCGTCTCCGAGCGCAATGTCATCGTTTGGGATGCACTAATTGGCTCTAAACAGTTTGTCAATGACAATATGCACCATGAGGAGATCACGGCCGCATGCCTGGACAGTCGAAAACGCAAAATGGTGGTCGGCGACCAACTTGGGCGTATTTTCGTTTACAACCATCTTAATGGCCAGGAAATGAAAACAAGCAGTGGAAAACCACAGCATTGTGCTGTTCAGTCTCTGATCTATCTGGACAGCGACGTGCGCTTCATTGCAGGCTATAACAATGGCGTCATCCGGGTCTTCGACGAGGACCCCATCGAGGACTGTCCAGTGGTGCGCACCTTCGAGAGCTACAAGATGCATTCTGAGTTGCTATGTCTGCGCTACAGTCCATTTACACAGACACTCATTACTGCTGGTGCACAGGATGGTCTTATGCGTATTTGGGACTACTCTGCTACCAAATGCGTTTACGAGTCCCATGTGGCTGGTGACAAGGGCTCCGTGGTGTTTGTGTGCTTTCTTTCACCATTGCCAATAATTGCTACAAGTGATAGCTTGTGCAACATCACGCTTTGGGGTTCACGTGGCTCTTCTTTCAAGAATGAACGCATTTGTGCCTTCATGAACCAGACGCCTGTAGCAGCTGAGTTGGAGCCGTTGCGGCTGGGTGGCGATTCTGACGATGCACCACCACGTCGCACCGTAGCACCTGAAATGGATGCTAAATTCCTCGAAAGAGAACAAGAAGAACTCAATCGCTATGTTGACGACCATCACAAGTTTGATTTCGGTCATTTCGATCGTGATGTAAAGAAGGAAAGCGAGCAGGAAAGCAAGGCACAAATCCGCGAGGCTGAGCTCAAGTGGGGGAAATCTACAGCGGCACAAAGCATGGCATGGGATTTTGAGACTAATAACCTCATTACTGCTGACGATTTAGGTGTTTTACGCTGTTTCAGCATTACCAAAGCAATGGCCGAGATCACGTTGCCGACCAAACCAGAAGGATGGGAAGACGGTGTTCCTGTGGATGAGGCCGAGGAGCTGCCGTCAGACGGCGAGGCGGAGAAGTTTGAACGTGAAGCGGAGAATCAAGCCAAGGAGGCATCGAACATCCCGAAGGTGGGGATTTTGGCCACAGAGGATGAGCTCGCCAACACCGGTCACACTGGCCATCGTGCAGCTGCCGAGATGGCGTCCGGGAAAGAAGCTGCTGCCGCGTCAACAAAGGAAAAGGAAGGCTCACCAAAAGCGGCTAAGCGCAAGGGTTCCGTATCTGAATCTTCCACCGGCTCTCGCAGTCGCGCTTCCGCAGAAAAGCAACCAGGATTCGATTGGCGAGGGCGCACACATGTGCGTGGGTACTGCCGCCACCACCCTCGCGACAAACGCAGTGCACTGCCCCCTGTTCCTTTCAAATATAAAGACAAAGAGGTTCGCTACCTGGTGACTGGTGTGAACCATCCCAATAGCTACCAAGGAGTGGACTTTCGCTGGTCTCTACAAGCACATGACGATCGCATTGTAGACATGTTGTGCACCTCGCAGGGCTGTGTGACGTCTGGCGCTGACATGCTCGTCAAGATGTGGGCCTACGACGGAGAGCCACTAGGTGTGCTCATGCAGAGCGTACCTGTGGGCCGCCGTAACAAGCGTTGGGACCTCTTGTTGGACGCCGCAGGATATATGCAAGCCGAGGACGACGAGCTTGATGCTATCATTGAAGAGGTGGAAGATCTCGCAGTACGTACTTATCTGTCTGTCTGCGTGAACTCCCCGTCGTGCACGTATTGCTTTTCGCTGCAACCATTCTCATCACGCAATCACTTACGCACTTATTCATCCATTCACTGCTGTCTTTTATTCTCTCTTACCCATCTAACACAATAACGACAGGCCAATCCCGAGAAGCCGAACATCTATGACATGGACTTCACCACTATGGAACCCGGAGCAAAGGCCGAGGACTTCACCAAGTCGGAGCTGCGGCAGCGTATCGACCTGACGGCGACTAAGCTAGGTATTGACTTCCCTTTGGAAGGCGACTTGCAAGATGCCAACGACTTCGAGGACCCAGAGGAAGGCGTGGGAAAAGGCACACTGAACGCGCTCGCGGAGATCCGCAGCGCCACTTCCGAAACGGGCATGTCTACGCGAAAGGGCATGAACAGCAACCACGGTCATCGCGAAGAGACAGACATGCAGCGCAAGCGCCGCGAAAAGAAATACGAGGAAACTGCGCAAAAATATGAAAAGCTCGGTGGCATGATGGTGGGGCCACCTGGCACAAATAACGGTGTGCTCGACCTCGATATAGACTTGGGCGAGATTCAAGCCATGGCTGGCCACGGCGTGGACACCAGCGCAGAGGAGCAGAAGTCTGCACGTGATACACAGGGCAATGACGCGTGCGTGTCTGTCGACCTTGCGGCTGGAGAGTCTCAAAGCCTTATGGACGGCAGCAGCGTGGATTTCGATGATTTGTCATCCCTCGTCACCTCCTTGGGTTTGCCAGGCTCCGTCAATGGCATCGGCGACTCGCTCGCCTTGAGCATAAAGAAAACCGCACAAAAGGGCCGTCGCACGCAGGAGATCAACAAAAAGTGCCACAAGTACGACGGATGGGCCCGTCTAGAATCTGCCCTCACATCCAATAAGGACAAGAAGCCCGGCGGACTTCCCGCCCGCGAGACTATGAAGAAACAGCGCTAGCCTTCTCTTCACAGAGAGATCAAGAGAATGTACAAATTGTCCTTTGTGCCTAACTGAAAATTTTCGATGTGATTCTTACTTTTTCTGTCGTCTATTTTCCTCTTCCTCCAGTAAAGTTTGTAACGCGAGAGAGTTGTTCACTCAAGTCGTTATTTGAAGCGGTGTGTTCACTAGATATTTTCACCATACATACACGAATATTACAAAAATCGATTAGAAAGGCCTTTTCTAGCCTGTCCTGACGACATACCAACATGTCGTCCGAGCACCTTCCTGGGGCAGGTGCGAGTCTGCCTCACATGGCTCGCTCTGGCAAAGAAGGTAATGCCTCAGGTTCGGTTTTACTGTCAGGGGGTGGGGCGACTACGGAGATAATGACCCAGCAGGATGTCTTGGGGATGTTCTCGTCCACAAGCATGCCACAGCTGTCCCAGCCTCCGAACACGGCCGCCCCTGACGATGGAGAGGGTATTGTCGATGTTCGTGTTGGTGTGAGCAGTCAAGAGATGTGCCAGTCTACTGCGCAAAAGCAGCAGACAATAGCTGGTCAGGACAATCATAGCCACCGGACGCCGCCTCGCGCTGGACAACAGGTACGACGGCGGGAGCCCGGCTCGGATGAACGGCAACAGCAGCAGGTGCGGTCTGTGCCAGGGGTGCATAACAGAAGCAGTCCACCGCAACAGATGGGGCAAGAACAGCACGAACAAGTGCGCTCCAAGCAGGCAGCGGGCAGAGGTGGGCTCCAGCAGCAGATGTCGCAGCACGAGATGGTCCACGGGGAAGGTCCTCCAATCGGAGACGAACCACCCAAGAAAGTCACTCGCGAAGATGTAGCAGCCATTAACAGCATCATCATTGGTGGGAAGTTCCGTGGAAAGCCAGTCACGCGAGTGCGCTCTGCTGGACCGACCAAGACGGTCAACCAGGCAGCAGCTACCGCTGGGTCAGGCACGAGCAATGCCCTCCGTCCTTCGAAGCAGCCTGGGCGTATCGAGCGCTCTCAATCAGGAGCCGCACATGCACGAGCGAATGACTCACGACTGTCTGCACAAGCAGCCGCGCTGCAACGCGTGAATGCCCGTATGCCAGCAGCTGAAAAGCGGATGAATGCGGAGGCAGCGGCCAAAGCAAAAGCGATGGTGGCGGGGCAAACAACATCTGTAGGTCAAATTATGGGGAAAAGGTCCCCAGGCGATGGGCGGGCGCAGAGGGCCAGCTTCAGCGAGACATATCCCAAGGCGGGTGCCGGCGGTGGAGACAGCTCGGCTTTCACATCACTACCGTCGTCCGATGTAGACAGAACAGGGGAAGCAGGCAGTTGCGGCCAAGAGAAAGAGAACCCTTTCTTGAAAACCACAGGTGGTGGCAAACGACTCGATCGCACAGTTACCACAGCAGACACCACCAAAGGTGTTGTCATGGTTGAATCGCCAAGCAACGGCAGCGGCCGCGGCTCTGCACCCAAAGTCTTCGTGCCGCCTATCAGCATTGAAGCCATCTCCAACAAAAAGTTCGCACACACCTACGCAGCACCCAGTAGTGATCGTGTAAGTGCGCGCTTCGGCAAGGGGGGCACTGGCAGCGCCGGCGCTGCTCCTTCGCACGATGGCATGAACGCCATCCCGCGTATAGAACCGCTCGGGCCGGGCTTCAACACCACGGTCATGGACGAGGCCAAAGCTAGAGAGAATGACCGCATAGTCAATGCACGGCTACTCGAGGCCAAAGCGCTAGACCGCACCAGAAAGCACGAGGGTGCTACCATGCACAAGTTCTCCCTTTGGGGGGGTGCTAATAAGAGTGCCTCTGGTGCTGGTGCTGGTGCTGGTGCTGGCAACAAGCCAGTGAGTGCTGCTGGAGGATTGCACGCTGCTCCAACAGGTGGGGTGTCTTCTGTGCTCGGTGCAGCACCTGGTAGCAGCAGTAGCAGTGAAGATATCGTGCGACATAATGCTGTAGAAAGCACCCCACCGCGCTCGCTCGAGCCGCCTGCACCGGACATGGACCTCGATAAGACTCCGCAGATGCGACACGGCCGCAAGATCATGACTCCTCTGTCAGACCCAGCCGTGGCGCAGCAGCAGCAATGCATTGTTGCGGAAGAATCGCCGAAGCAGCAGGCTGCTGTGAGTCGCTCTCTCTTTACAGATGAGGGCGACAGTCACCCAGACGGCGGTGCAGTAGACGATGGGCAAGCCCTTACTACTTCGCCACGTGCAGTCCGTCGCGACAGCGGTCGTGCCGCTGCTTTGCGAAGCATGGTTGACAGCGCCAAAACGCAGCAGCTTGATCACTCGCCAATGAAGATCAGCCCGATGCCACTTCCCGTTGGCTGTGGCCCGGGCTCTGGTGCCAGAGCCACGAACGATAGCCCCGACGAGGCTATTACTGTGCAGACTGCGCGCTCCGATAACACGGGTTTTACTGCGGACTCGGTGGAGGAAGACCTGGCGCTTGCAGAGCTGGAGCGGCTGGCTACTGCCGACAGCAATAGCAGCCAACAACGCCACAGGGATGGCGATGGAAGTAAGGACCGTGAGCGGCACCGTGCTGAAGGAAATATCTCTCCAACCCTGTCAGAGCTGTCGCACATGTCGGACGACGAGGACGGTGTGACGACGCCGCGGGCGAGCTCGCACTCCGGCTCGCACGAGCGTGCTTCTGCAGACCAGGAAGGTGTGCCTCCAGCCGACATGCACCCGACACTGGATGCAGCGCTACTCGACCAAACCGGCGCGTCCGTGCTGGGCGGCGTGGAGACAGAGCAGGTGCACTCGCCCTTGCGCTGGAAGCGCGGTGCCCTTATTGGCGAAGGCTCGTTTGCCAAGGTTTACAAGGGCATGAATGAACGCACGGGCGAGCTGCTCGCGGTCAAGCAGCTCAGCCTCATGGACGGAACTAAGGAAGATGTGGAGGGGCTGCAGAAGGAGATCGCAGTCATGTGGCACCTAGACCACTCCAACATTGTACGGTACCTGGGCACAGCGCGCAGTGACCGCTTCCTCTTCATCGTCATCGAGTATGTGAGCGGCGGCTCGGTCGCCAACATGCTGCACCAGTTCGGCCCTTTCATTGAGAAGCTGATTCGCCGCTTCACCCTGCATATACTGTCCGGTATTGCCTATCTACATGAGAAAGGTATCGTGCATAGGGACATTAAAGGTGGCAATGTGCTGGTCACCAACGCTGGTGTGGCCAAACTGGCTGACTTTGGCTGCTCGCGGCAGCTGGCCGGCATGTGCACGGCCAGCATGGAAGACTCGATGAAGACAATTCACGGCTCCGTGCCTTGGATGGCGCCAGAGGTCATCAAACAGAGTGGCTATGGTCGCAGCTCGGACATTTGGAGTGTAGGTGCTACGGTGATCGAAATGGGTACTGGCAAGCCACCGTGGCCGGAATTTACCAATAATCTTGCGGCGCTGTTCCATGTGGCCACTTCCAAGAAGCCGCCACCTGCGCCCGTGCATCTGTCCCAGCGCTGCGCCAGCTTCTTGAACCGATGCATGCAAATTGAGCCGGAGCAGCGCGCCACAGCTGCCGACCTCATCCAGTCAGACCCCTTCATCATATCCACAAGCCCCACCTCCGTCGCAGCCTCCAGCCGCCTTGGTCGCGCTGGTGCCGGCGGTGGTGGCTTCGATTCGCCCGTCGCCGATGCCGTGGGAGTCACTCGCGGTGCCCTTACTAAGAGTGATGAGAAGAAGTTAGTCACGCCGCGCACCGACGCGCTGGAAAGTGCCAAATCTGCCTACGAGAACAGCATCGGCGCATCACAGTTGCTGTTCCCGGACGAAGACCTGGACGCGCCGCTCAGTGTGGCATCTAGTGTGATGGGGCTGCCCTGTCCAAGCGATGCTCACAACCCCATTCAGACGGCAGGTGGGGTGGAAGGGACGCCGACAGAGGCGGAGGCGCCGAACAGCCTCCTCAAGGGCGAAGCGGCCATGTGACCACCGCGAGCCTGATGGATGGTACTCACGCACTCATTCAGAAACAAGCACTGTACCATTGTGGAAAACTGTTAACATGGACAAATTGATTACTCTATTTTCACGATTAATACAAAGGTAAAAATCCTCTGTTGCACTGCAGAAATCACAATTTGATGATGATGATTTTCAGAAAATTTCTCTAACTAAGTGAGTAAGTACTCCGCGTTCTTTAATACCGGCTTTGTTGCAATCACCACCAACTGTATTTCAAGAGGGCTGGCTATTCCTTCAAAATGGGGTTCCGGAGGGCAATCACAAAGGCCAGGGCGCGGCGGGGACCTCGGCCTTTGCCTTTGCTTTGCCGTGTACACATTTCCCACACTTTGGCACTTTCCACTTCTTTGCGATTGGCTTGTGTGGGACTTGTGAGGCGTGTGTTAACCTTGGTGATCTAGCGATTGGGCGAAATGGCGCACATGTTCAAGGTGTCTTCGCATCCGGGCGAGAGCGTGAGCCAGTTGGCATTCTCGCCTCGCGCGAATGAGCAAGGTTTGCTCTTGGTGTCGAGCTGGGATACGACTCTGCGGCTGTACGATGTGGGTGCGAACGCGAGCAAAGCTACTTATATGTTTGACGCACCTCTGCTGGATTGCTGCTTCGACGCCTCTGGCGGGCATGCTTATACCGCGGGGTTGGACCACAAAGTGCACAGCTTGGATCTGGAAGGTGGTGGGCGGCGCTCTGTGTTGGGTGGGCGTGACGCGCACTCCAAGGGTATAAGCAGTTTGACGTTCAGTAGCGCGCACTCTCTGTTGTTTTCTGGCTCATGGGATGGGGACATTTGCACGTTCGATCGCCGCACACCCAACGTGCCACCAGCGCGACTGAGCCCCAACGAGGGACAGATATACTCCCTGTCGACCTCTGGCAGCACGCTTGTGGCAGCCACAGCCTCCAAGAAGCTGCTGCTCTTCGATGTGCGCTACATGAGTGCGCCTATGGAGCAGCGGCCGTCTCCACTGAAGTCACAGCTGCGCGTAGTGCGCATGCACCCTGACGGGCAATCGTTCGTGTGCGGCAGCATCGAAGGGCGGTGCGCTTTGGAGTACGTGGATACGGCCAGTGTGGAGCTGCAGAAGAAGAAGTACACGTTCAAGTGCCATCGGACCAGCGATACCAACATGGTAACTCCCGTTAACGCCGTGGCCTACCACCCAATCAAGGGCACTTTCGCCACGGGCGGTTCAGATGGCAGTGTATGTGTTTGGGACGGTGCCCGTCGCAAGCGCCAGCTCCATGTGCCTGCACTCCCACAGCCTGTGGCTGCGCTAGCTTTCAACAGCGACGGTAGTGCACTGGCCATAGCCAGCTCACACACCTTCGAGGGCTCCGAGGCAGGCAACAGGGCCGCGAATGACATCTATGTGCGCATTATGGACTAGTTTTAGTTTTTTGTTACTTGGCATAGATTGGTCCGATTGGTCCATTGGTTAGTTGTGCGGTTTTGAAGGTGAGTAGATGATAATTTGATGAATACTTTGTAGATGCTGAAATAAATAAATAACAATATGGAACAATAAATAGTAGTAGTAGTAGTAGTAGCGTGGATTTTCACCCACTCACTCTCTCTCTCTCTCTCTCTCTCTCTCCCACAGACACACTTACTCACTAGACAGCATGCTCAGGAGCTTTTGGTCAAGGTCACGTGACTCACGGTGGTTGGGGTACACGTCTAGTGCCTTGCGGACGTACTCCTTGGCCTCTGCGTAGTCACCTTGCTTGTCGAAGGCGGTGAGGGCACGGTTGTAGGCAGGCTCGAAAAGGTGCGGGCCGCCGTCCGTGGCACTGCCCAGGAAGGACTTGGCTTGCTCCAGGGCCTGTGTCTGTCTTGTAACGTCCGTGATGTTGTCATAGCGACGCAGCTCTAGCACGGCCAGGTTGTTCAGTGCTTCCGAGTGTGCAGGGTTCACACTCACAGCCACTTTGAAGGCCTGGTACGCCAGGCCATGGTCACCCATTGCCACGCCCAGGTGGCCAATATTGTACCACACATCTGCCATATCGTCGTCACTGCTGAGTGCCAGTGCACGGTCAAAGCAACCAATGGCCATGTCGTATTGCGCTGAGTAAAAGCAGCACAAGCCGATGTTGTTCCACAATTCTGAATTGTTGACGCCCATCTGTAGCAGACGGCGGTAGTATCGCATGGCCATCTCTGGCAGGTCGGAGTAGAACTGGTGTGCTCCGATGCAGGCAATAGCCTCCACACAGCTAGCATCTAGAACTAGGACCTGCTTGTAGCAAGAAACAGCCTTCTCCGGATCATTCAACAAATCGTGAATGCGCGCAATGCCCAAAATAAGTCGCGGCTCGAGCGGAAAGCGAGCTTTCGCTTCGTCTAGCAAATCCAGTGCTGTCAAGGGTAGATCCAGTCGCAGATAAACATTTACCAGCTCCAGGTATGTGTTGACCACCGGTTGCGTTTTCAAGGATGAACGTAGTTGCTTCTCCGCATCACGCAGCATGCCCAGCTTGAAATAGCACTTGCCCAGTCGCGCCTTCCACCACCAGTTTTTGTACTCGTTGATCTCCGTCGCTTCTGCGCACATCTCCAACGCCTTGCGTGTATTGTGCTCCACATACAGCATGTAGTCGGCCAGGATCATGGCGAGCCCCGGCTTGGCGGCGTACTTCTTGATGTTCAGTTTGTCCAGATTCACCAGCTGGTCTCCAGGTCGTCCAGCACTGTTGTTAATGGGCATGTCAAGAAGAAAAAGAAAGTGATGGTAGAGAATAAAGACAATTGTGTAAGAAGGTGGGGTGAGTTTTGTTGAGCGAAAGACAAATGAGCATATTCAAGTGGAATTATGGATGCTGCATTGATGAAAGGACAGACGTACAGTGAAGCGGTGCCCAGGCGGATCTCGCGGCCCATGTTGGTCATAGGGCGCCCACCTGCCGCTGTACCTGCACGACGACTGCTCTGCAGTGCATCACGGATGTCCGTGCTGCCGCTCATGGGCCGCGAAGAGCCGGGTCGAGCAAAGCCAGTCATGGGGCGGCCGCTGTTGCTAACTGGGCGAATTCCCTGGTCATACGAGCCCGACGCTGACCCTTTGGCTGCCGTCTTGGGCGCACTTAGACTAGTCCCTGGCCTCGGCACACTAGCGATTGCATTTTCGTCCATCAACACCTCCGCAAACGACTCCTCTTCGAGCTCGATGTCATCGATGAAGTTCTGGCGGATGGTAGCTTGGCATTTCACGAACCATGCCGCCTGGTCGCCTGGATTATCATTCAGCAGCAAGTCACATATCGCAAGACACTCGGGCAAGCGATTGCGCTCCAACCGGCTGCGTGCGAGCCAGAGCTGATCGACGGGCATTCAAACTTTACAAGCTCAGCCCACTCCTATAAATGTTCTTAGGCTATCGAGCTATCCCGAAAAAATATCAAGAGTGAGAAGACGATCGGCTTGAGGATTTTGGAGGGTGCACACAACAAGCCAGCTGCTTCGTTTCGTTCGATCCTTCAGAAGTCACATTTTTCCTCTGGAAAAATGTGACTTCCCGATCCGAAAATCTGTGCAGGTCTATTTTCCTATTCGCCAGGATTCTGTCGATTTTGGGGTAAAATTTTCGATGTTTTCCGTGACACATTTTTTCACTTGATTCTCTCTCGTTCCAAACAACTTCGTTCGAGATAAGGTGTTATCCATTTCGTGAGAATTGTCGTACTTAGTCAGCTCAGAAAGTTTTGAAACAATTTGATCCAATTTAGAATTCGACCTCATTCCCCAGAAACAATGGACGCCTCATTAGTTTCCAAAGTCGCTTTTGACTCGTTTATAGAGCGTGTATTGCCGTGGGTGTGTTGTTGGATGGTAACAAGAGACATTAAACATCCGTCAATGAAAGAAATGTATTCAGTTTTTCCTCTATTCAGTGAGTTCTTGAAACAACAAGCCCCAGACCTCTGGGATCCAGATGGAGGCAAATTTAAGAAGCTGAAAGATACTATTCGAGGAGGTATTCCAGTTTATGATAAAGTCTATGCTACATTCGTCAATGGATTATCTCGCACAAATACTTCTCGCAATGTACTTATTATCTTCAAGAAGCTATCCCCATCAATCATGTTGTGTACCGACTTGAAGCTTCGCATACGCACAATAAGAAAAGGTTTTGATAAACATTTCTTACCTATGTTGAATAAATGGGTGAATGATGATAAGGAAGTTTCTATGAAAGAAAAAGAAGAGTTTGTACGAGTTATCTTTGGGAAATATAAGGACGATCCATCATCGAAAATTGATTGGGTAAATTTCCTTCAGCAAACCAGATTGAAAGTAGTTCGCGCTGAAAATGATGATGAAAGCGATGAGAAGAAAATTGGTATCCAGGGCAAACTTCGCACAATCTATGATATTGTGAATCCCACAAATGGACCAAGGGTCGTACTTCTCGAACATATACACATTGCAGATACTGATCGTCTTGAAGCGATTAGAAAAAGCAACACAAGTTACTGCCAAACATTGAGAAAGGTGACAGAGAAGGTGACCAAATTGTCTTTTGATAAGCCTAACTTCTATGATATGGAAATTTACAACGGACAATGGTGTGCATGTCATCTCATCAAACTACTCATTACAAACAATCTACTACTATGGAAAGAACTTGAAGATGGTACTGCGAGCTATACGACTTCGAATTATAGTCGTAGAAATTGCTCATTATTTAATGAGGACTGCTCTTTTTTATCAGGAGGAGGGATTGCTCATTTATTCAACATTGACAAAGGTAATCTTAAGGCTTCCGATGAACTCGTTCACATCTTTGATTTTATTATGAGACTTTTTCTTATGGTAAGTGTCATCCTTTGTATTCCATTGCTGTCTAAAGATGAGAAAATACGTCCTTTCAAAAAGGAAAATAGCGCATTTGGTTCTGTGGTCATGTCCAAGATCTTAACCACTCTAGTACAGAATCTACTAGGTGAATATACACATGTTTATAATGACATTAATGAAGCTAAGGAAGCTGATGTTAACAACGACGACGACGAACAAAATCAAGATTGTACTTGTACTACTCTATTGACTTCATTCCATCAAACTTTAGATGATATTGTTTTGCAGTGTGACAATGATTTTAGGAAGAACCTCCGAATCTACTTACCTAATCCTGGAAATATGAGCGAGGACAACGACACCAACTTTCCAACTATTGTAAGTGTGACCAGCTATGATAAAAAGAAAAAGACATATGTTCTCAAAGATCATGAATTTATATATGATCATGAGGATGACCTCGCAGAGTACAATGGCATAGGTATAGACAATGTTATGGCTTTTCCAATAAAACAACATTTTGAGAATTTTGACAAAGGTAAAGATGTGTGGTATGTTGATAGTGAGAGCCGCTCTCAACTCTATTACAAAGCCAAAGTTATAAGTGATGGTCCTTTTACAGAAGACCACACAATTGAATCTCTACTTGAAGTGCTTCCGTCAACCGATGGATTTAAGGCTGTTTATCCAACAGATGAATCAACGAAGCTTAAAGTACTAACAAAATATGTAATCCAAGACGGTTACTGGAAACCGAACTGGATGTCGAAC
>JACLAB010009433.1_pt1 | contig 16011 bp, 17 predicted proteins | sample 8027921 | NCBI WGS metagenome assembly JACLAB01 (sample SAMN15725117, study PRJNA655200) | protist metagenome | isolation source: fluorescence activated cell sorting (FACS) single amplified genomes of... | place: USA: West Boothbay Harbor, Gulf of Maine | collected 2000-07-19 | reverse complement strand
TTTCATTTGGCGTGCATCTTGGAATGGCAGGAATATTTGGGCGCGCACGACAGGGACGATTCGTGCCCGGTGTGCGACGCTCCGATTGAGTTTGATGAGTTCTAGATGTACCTCGGCGGTTTAATTAGCAAAAGAAATTATAGTCAGTTGTACAATACAATCTAAGCAGCGTTAAAATCTAATAGTAATAATCCCCAAATCAATATCTTCTACTATTACTCGAGCGCTCGCGATTTCAACGCAAATGATGCGGCGTAAATCTTCTCCGCCAATTTCTCCTTTGCTGTGAACATCAACGCCGCAGCGAGAATCGTCTGCGTGAGCTTTGTGCTAAGGCCTTTATAAAACACCCCCAAACCTTCATCTTTCGCCATGCATGTGATCGCATGCGCGGTTCCGCGATACCTCATGCGTTCGTCCGCCATGTCTTTTGACATGACTTGTAACCGCGACTTGACGACTAGTATCGGATACGTCACCATCGTTGCCCCAAATTTGGCGAACGCTCCTAGCATGAACACTTCCCCAGCACTCAACGCCGACCCTACCGGTCTTTTCCCGCGCTTGAGCGTCCAAGACGCGCTCGTTTCGTACAATGCGTACTGCAACGCCGGATTACTCACCATGACGAGCGACGGCGCCAACCCTTGCCAAAATCCAGCCACGCCACCATCGTGGTACACCTCGCGTGCGATGTCAAAGAACCCGAGCGACTTTGTTGTCGCCGACGACGCGCGCGAATGACGTCGCTTCTCCATAACAGCGCGCGAAATGTCTTCTTCCACGTCTGCGTCCGCCTCAGCCTCCTCAGCCGAACGCTTCTTCACGTCTGCTTGCATCTTTGCCACAATCGTCCAAATCGGCAGCGTCATGAGTACATTCACGCAACCGGCAACAGAGGCAATCGCCAGAGACGCCCCTGCGCTCGGCTCACCGCGCGTTCGCGTGCGATAGGTTGTCCCAAGGCGCGAGTACCAGTAGTTGTACACCGCCTGCGACGCCGCGGTGCCAATCATCGCCGGATATATCCCACGATACAGCTTCTCGATGTCCTTCGTCGATGGTAACGATGGTTGAGACGATGCTTCGTCCGGTGTCTCCCCATCAGCGCTCGTGCGACGCGTGGTGTGCTGCCTGGTGTTTAAGGTGATGAGAGGGTAGGTTGCGGTGAGCGCGAGTAGCGCTCCGGCGACACCAGCGACGGCGTCGATGACCGGATCCGCGCGTCCATTCGGCGACATGTTTATGTACACAATCTGCAGCGACGGCGACGACGACGACGGCGGGCAGATGAACCGCGCGCGTCGGAGTCTGGTGTCTTTCTCGAGGCGCGCCAAACAGTTGAAGAAAGCGTATGAACAAGCGTCTATTAAAAATCTATCTTGATCGCGATCGCGAATACTCACGACGTCGTCGACGACGTGGTGGTGATCTCGAGCGATCATCTTCACTAGATGAGCGCGATGGCAAGCTTAACGAGCGGTCGCGGCGGCGCCGGCGAGGTTCGTCGTCCTTGGCTCGACGGTGCCCGCGGTTTCTGTCGTCGTCTTTATCTTTATCGTCTTGGCGATCGTGTCCGCGTCGACGACGGTCATTCGACCTCGAGCGGTGGTGCTTACTTCTACGGCGATGCTCGCGGTCGCGACTGCGCGAGCGACTTCGACTGAAACTTCGCGAACGACTGCGCCGAGCGCGACCGTACCTCGGCGGCGATGGCGACCGACGACGACCGCCCCGACGAGGAGACGTCGACCTTCGTCGACGCTCCGTCGATTGCCCATGTTTTGTGCCACCAAACTGTGGTTTACCGCGACTCGGTGGCGAACGATCGCGAGAACTGCGACGATGATCGCGGCGCGGCGGCGACATCGAACGCGCACGCTTGCGTCCAAATCGCCGTTCGTCTTCGCGAGCTCGGGGACCGACATCGTTCGCATCGCGATGCATCTCTCGCCCGTACCCTCGCGAAGAGCCTTGATGAGGATGTCCACGCGCGCCAGAATCACGTCTCGCGCCGCGAGGGAGCTCTAATCGTTCCATAATGCTCGCTCGACCGCCCGCGGACAACCCGCGCGCAAAATCGCACCGCGCCGTCAACCCCTCAACGTTCGCCCCATCGAGCGCATCTCGAGCCCTCGCGCACGCCTCGGCGTCTTCAAACTCAACCAATATCTTCATCTCACTTGTACCAGGTTTCAACGCCCCTACGTCAACCACAGCGCGCTTCACGACGCCGAAATCGCCGCACATTTCTCTCGCGTGCGTCGGTCTCGTCTTCCCTGGCAAGTTTTCAATCGATAAAAACCTCGTCGCGCGCGTCGCGTTCGCCCCTCCATTGCCTCGCGAATTCGCACGCGCACTCGTCGGTTCGGTATCGTCGTCCATGCGAACCACAGCGCCGATCGGTCGCCGACGTTCGTCGTCAGAAACATCCATGGTGGTTGATGAATCCAATTCAGATTCACAAACCTCGCTTCACGACGACGACGACGTAGACGACGACGTGGACGACAACCGTTGGGAGACCGAATCCGCGCGTATGACGTCGTCTCCACGCGCCGCCGTCGCCGTGGTGATCCCGCGCACGAACTGACGCGAGTCAACGAATGCCGAACACCGCGGGCAAAGATCGCGACATCGCGACGCGCAGAGACGCCGCCGCCGATGGGGCGTCCCCATCGCCGGTGTCGCGACGACGACGAAGATGATGACGGCGGCGGTGATTTCGCGCGCGACGTGCTCGATGCGTACCCGTGCGGGTCGGAGCTCGAGAGCGATTGCTTTGAGAGCGATAGCGATGCCGATGCGCACTTTAGCGCGTACGTGGGCGCCCACGCGGTGTACGAGCGCCTGGCGCGGCAACAACCGCAGGTGTATTTGAGGAGAAACTTAAAGTATCACGCACCGCGGGCGTCGATCGACGAGGCGCGCGAGGCGAGCGTGAAACGAGGGCGGGAGTTGGAGGCGAGGGAGCGCGAAGGGAAAAAAGCCATCAAAGTGACGTATGAATTTGAGCGGTGTTCGCGCGCGGTGTCGAAGACAAAGAATGGATTTTCGTGCTATATGTGCTCATGCGTGTGTTCGACGCTTAGGGGGCTGATGACGCACCTCAGGGCGTCGCATGATTTGTTTAGATATAGCGCAAAGCGTGAGACGGCGAGCGGAGACGCGCGCGTTGTGGTGTATCCGAAACGAGAAAACTTTGACGAGCGGCGGATGTTTCGGTTAAAGAGCGTGTGCGATACGAAGACGTCGATTGATAGACAGTTTGTGTTTTATAGGGGACGCGGGGGCGTAGGACAGGGGAGAGGATTTTTTAGAGGCGTGACGGCGCGACTGAGCGACGAGGCGTCGACGAGCGGAGCGACGCCGGCGTCGGCTCTATGGGAAGATTTAAAGTATGCGGACATGTACGACGAAGCCAAGGCGGAGAAGAAGCGAAAAGCAGAGGAGGATGAGCGTGCGAGATTGGCGACTATGCCGTTTAAACCAAAAGCGGCGATCAAGCAGGTGGCTCCGGCGAAGCAGCCACCCAAGCGACCGGCGCTCAAGAACGATAAACCGCTCGGACCATTTTATCATTCTCGAACGTTTGTCAAGATGAATAGCGTACCGACGGTAGACTCTGACGACGAAGATCCAACCGAGGCGCTCATCATCGAAAACGAGCAGTTTTTGAATGAATTTACAGACTTTTCTCGAGATGAAATCGACTTCATGGTGGATTGGAACGCGCACGCGTTGCGCTTTCGTCCCATGGCTGAGTACGACGTACCCAAACTCTGTGAATCATTCGCTCGAGCAAAGCGTAAAGAACTTCGACGAAATCCTACGTATTTCAAGTTCTACATGATCACCTTGACGAACATGTTCGATTACGGAGCTTTAGATCGCCGCGCGGTGGTTCGGCTTCTCAGCGCGCACAACCGCGCGACGTCGCCGCCTCCGACGCTGGCACCGCCGAAAACGCAGCCACAGTGCGCGCCTAACGCGTCGGGCGAACCCGCGGCATAATTAGCAAACACACACTTAGAAATATCCACCGTTGTCGCGCCCGCTCGCTGTCGCGCCCGCGTGCTAGATTTTATCACATTAGACTACAAGTTGTTCAGCTAAAAGGCTATGAAATCTACACCGCGTCGTCGTCCCCGGCGGGCTCAATCTGTCCTAGCGCGGCGCCCGCACGCACATCTAACCGCACCGGCGCCTTCCATTTACGCCGCGCATACAGGGGCACCGAACTATCGTCTCCAGAGCTCGCCGTACGCGCGAGCTCCGCGCCCTGTACGCGTCGAGACGCCGCGGTTGCGCGCGGCGACGCGGGACCGACAGAGGACGATCCTCGCGGCTCTTCCTCCACGCACCGCGCGATTCGCGGACAGTCGCGGTCGACAATCGTACAACTCGCTATGGCATTCTCGTGCATGGTGTTGATGTGCACCAGGGGCTTCACCGAGCACGTCACGGCGACGGAGCCTAAGCGAAAGTTGCGTAAGATGGACTGCATCGCGCGTTGCGTCGCTCGCGCCGCGCTCGACGCCGTGGGTGAAGGCGATGGCGACGATCGCGGCGAGGATGACGTCGATGTGGGTGTTTGCGGCGCCGCGGGTGAGGCGTAGCGACGCATCGTGCGCGCCACTCGCAACGACGCGCGTCTGTCCAAGACTAGCGACTTTGAGGACGCGTTGTGAGGTCGTTGAAGTCGTTTGCGTCGCAGTACAAAGGCTAATTAATGTGCCCGTATGCACGCGTAAAATGGATGAGTGCATGAAAAATGTGTCATGAATGCCAATGGAGCAGAGTTCAATCCCATCGTTGAACGTGATAGTCCTCGCCTTTGGCGTCGGAAGTTTGTTCCAGCGGAGTCGGAAGCAAACCAGACATCACGGACGTTCATCGAGCCGGCGAACGACGTCAAATCCAGGATATTCATTGCGTTCGTGTAATGGAGCATCACGGCCAAACATCACGGCTTGCACGCATTCAGAGTAGAAGTTTATCACGTCTTGCTGACATTCCTCGGGAATGCATTCTTGGAGTCCGTAGAAGTGCTTGAAAATTTGTACGCGCTGCGCGTGCTGCACCATGCCAGCTTCGACACCGAATTCTTCGCTGTGAAGAAAGTCTCCAATGGGCATGATGGGCGCGCACGCCAAGTGAAACGATGTCGCGTTAGTGGCACCTACATCCACGCCGGGTTCGAATGGTACGTTGGATCGCATCTCGACGCGAGGCGTCCCTTTCTTGACGATGCCTTGGTGCACGCATCCACATCCCGGACGTGGGTCTCTCGTCGCTCCGCACAAGCGGTTGCCGCACTGCGCGGGCTTGGCGATGCGCACATGAATGCGCTCAAGGTTGGTGTTGTCGTTCGCAGCCATGGTGACGTGTCGCGGGCTTGGCGTGTCGGAATATGAGGCGGATTGTTTGTCTTGGAGAGGTGACATTTATTGGACGACGGGGACATCGGACGTCGTCGTCGCTTGGCGCGACTTTCAAATGCATCGCTCTGTCGTGTGCGCGAATGACGCAAATCGCGTAGTCGTGTCGATGTTTGATTAGGGATGAGTTGTTTTGTACTACGGTTTTGTAATTTCTATTACAACGTGAGTCGTATGAGAGTCGTCCACCAGAATCTCGGCGCAATCGCAAAAATGCAACGAAGATTATTCGGCGGCAGCCGCGGCCGCGGCGGCGGCGGCGGCGGCGGCACCGGCCGCCGCCTTCGCGTGCTTCTTCTTCTGCATCTTGCGTTGATAGAATTCAAGCTCCTTACCTTCCAAGACGTACCCATCCGCACGGCCGCACTGGCCCGGGCGAGAGGAGATGCACGCCAACAAACGACCAGTGCTGAATTGGTCATCAATGGCCGACTCAACCGAGTGTTCGCGGTTGCGGGAGCGCAACTTCATGGTGACAGACTTCGATCGCTTCTCATCAATGTCTTCAGACTCAACCTTGGCACCGTTCTTGACCTTGATGCCAATCTTCTTGCCGTAGTGTTGGGCGTACCACGCACGGTACGGCGCGGCGTCAATGGCGACAATCGCACCCTTCACGAGCGTCTTCGTACGCACGAGCTCGTTGTTGGACGCGTTGTACACAACATCCAAGATACGAGTCTTGCGCGTGCAGGCTTCGCTACCCCACGCAAAGTTACCGGTATCCAAACGCAAAGCGCGGTGCTTCACGTTGCCCCCGCGGCAACGCACTTGGCGCACGCACACATTGGAGGACAACTTGGTGTTCGCCGGTTGGCGGCCGAGCTCGTATCTGAAACGCGACACAAAACGCAACACATAAATCGTCAGTATCATATTCACGCGCACGCGCGCAAAGAACACCGCATCCACGCACACCACGGCCGACAACGCCGACACACCGCGATCCGACGGAAAGCCCTAGCACAAGCCCTCGCCCAGGCTGGACAAACGCCCCCTCACGCGACGCACGACGACGACGCGCCGCGACCGAGCGCACAAACGAATAAAACACGTACTTTCTCTTCTTTCTCCACGGCTTTTGCTTACCACCAGTAGCGCGGCGCTTGTGCAACGAATCGCGAGAGATACCTGTGCATCACCATCGACGACGACGCGCGCAGGGTTAGTCGTCATCGTTCGAGCTGTGCGCGCCAACCGCGCGCGATGCGCGGCGTGAACACCCGCACACAGCGCGCGCGCGCACGCATGCGTTGTCTGTCCATCCATCGCGCGCGCGCCGCGCCGCGCCGCGCATCGCGCAGCGCCGTCGGGCGCGCGAGCGCGCGCGAGCGCGAGCGCCGCGATCGGGACCCGCGACCGATCGCAGCCGCGTCGCTCGAGCGCCTCGCGCGCGCGCGAACGACGAGCGTGCGCGGCGCGGCGCGGACGAGGCGCGAGAAACGCGCGCGTGCGGTGCGTTCGCGTCGAAATACACGTACCCATCGCGGTTGTCGAGCGTCAATAAGAGACGGATGCCACGCGCGCGGGTTTCGATGTCTGATGATGATGATGGCTGCCAAAACCCTAACTAGGGTTTAGAATTGTGTTCGAGCTCCAACATCGATGAAGTGGAGCTCCGATTGACTTTGGTGCGGCAGTGCGCGTCGCGGGAGCGGGTGGTGACGTCAATCGCGGTGCGAGATGACGGTACGAGAGAAGATTTTCGCCGCAGCCAAGGGCATGCGAGGACGAGCGAAGAATTGCATCAAGATTGCGAGGAACCGCGTGGAAAAGTCGTGGCAGTACCAATACCGCGATCGACGGAATAAGAAACGGGATTGGCGACGGTTATGGATCACGCGGATTAATGCGGCGACGAGAGAACATGGGGTACGTTGTTTATGTCTGTGTGTGCGCGCGCGCGCGCGTCGTGTGATTGTGTGTGTATGTGTGTGTCTCGTGTGCAACCGTGGCGAACGCGCCGCGGTTCTCTCCCTCGTGGTTTCTTCGCGCCTTTGTACTGACGTTGCATCGCACGACTACAGGTTAAATATAATGAGTTCATTAATGGATTAGGCCGAGAGAACGTGTGCGTCGATCGGAAGATTTTGGCAGAGCTTGCGGTGAACGAACCTCACTCGTTCAAGGCTCTCGTGGACCGCGTGAAACACATGCGCGGGTTGTAGACTTTAGAAGACGTAGTAGAAAATGTAGTAGGAAAGTGTAGAATGAGACGATAAGGAGTGCAATATATTTGATATGTGTGGTATTAAAAACCGCCGCCGCGTGCTTGATGACGACCACGCCATCGTCGTCGTCGTCGTTACATCGATTATTGAACCTTGAAAAAGTAGGCGCGAAACGCCCTCGCCGCCGCGCGACGCGTCTTTTAAAAGTCCTCCGAGAATGGCGAACCGAAAGAATAATAAGCATTGATCGCCAACGTCAATCGCTTGATCATCTTCTTCAACGCCGGGTTAGAGCTCTCATCCGCCGGTAACGGTCGCGAAATCACAAAAAATCGTCCCTCAATAAAATGATCCTTCCCGTCCCGGTTCAACTTTTCAATCCCGCCCTCCTTTGTGGGCACGATCGTATCCCAAGTTTGCACCTTTTCATCATCCATCTGCGCGATGAGCTGCCCAATCTCAACTTCCTTACCATCCTTAAAATCATAAATTCTCACGAGCACACCATTCGTGTCCCCATCCGCCAGTTCGTTAATGCACTCCACGCTCATGCGCTTCCCGTACGCGCTCAACCCGCCTTGCTCGTACTCGCTCGAGCACCAGCGGTACATTTGCTTGACGAAATCCGCGCGAGGAATGTGCGGAGGGATCTCAGCCTTGCACAACTCTTGACGATCTGCCGCTTGCGCGGCGACGACGACCACGCGACGCGACGCCACCGACGCCGCGCGGCGACTCGAGCGGCGCGCGCGCGCCGCGTGGTTAACCTGAACCACGCTCGAGGACGACGCGAGCGTCGTCATCATGACGACGACGTGCGAGAACGACGACGACTGTTTCGGCGCGGAGAAAGACGACGAGCGAAAGCACTCACTCGCACGGGTTCGTCGGTCGGCGCGTCGAACACTGCGGCCGCGTGCGCCACGAATGCTTGGATGGATGTGGCCCCTCCATGATGGAAAAAGTGCACGCCCAGCCGCCGATGCGTCGCGACGCGCCGACATCGATGGCGCGCACGCACGCACGCGTCATTCATGCCGTCGCGACGATGGTGATATCCGCGACGACATCCATCGATGACATCCGCGACCGCGTCGTCGTCGTCGTCGTCGATGCGCGCGCGTGCATTGGGTGGCATTAGCGGTGCACGGGATACGAGTGTCGCGCGCGGTGGTGGTGGTGGTGACGACGACGCTGGGCGCCGACGCTCGTGGACGCAGACAGAGACGCGCGAAGGACGCGCGACGGACGCGCGACGCGCGACGCGCGACGACAACGACGACGACGACGACGCGCACGGACGAGCGCGAGGCGGGGAGGAGGAGGGTGAGGCGGGGTGGATTACTTGCACTCGCGAACGACGAGGACGGGAGCGACGAGGACGGGAGCGGGAGTGAAACGGAGGAATACGTCAGTGGGGGTGGTGTTATGATTGATGGTGGTGGGTTCGTGGTGGACCCGAAGCGCTTGGCGCCTGGGATGCGCGCGTATATTGCGCGACGAAAGAAGAATTTGAGCGCGAGCCAGCACCGCGCGGCGACGTTGGTGGTGACGTTTATAGCGTATGCGTTGTATCACGCATCGAGAAAACCGCCGAGTATTGTGAAGAGTGTGTTAAATCCTGATCAGGAGTCTATCTCGCAAGGGGCGCGAGGATGGGCGCCGTTTGACGGGGAGGATGGCACGAGAGTTATCGGCATGTGTGACTTTGCGTTCCTGGCGAGTTATTCGATCGGCATGTTCTTCAGCGGGCACATTGGGGACAGAATGGATTTGCGCAAGTTTTTAACATTCGGAATGATCATGTCCGGGGCTTGGGTGTCGATGTTCGGCATGGGGTACTATTTGAATATTCATAGCGTGTGGTATTACGTCGCCGTTCAAATGGTCGCTGGGGTGTTTCAGAGCACTGGGTGGCCGAGCGTCGTGAGCGTGGTCGGTAATTGGTTCGGCAAAGGTAAGCGAGGATTAGTCATGGGGGTGTGGAACTCGCACACGTCGATCGGAAACATGCTCGGGTCGGTGTTAGCCGCGTCAGCGCTGAGAAATTCAAACTGGGGAATGAGTTTTATCATCCCAGGCGTGTTGACCATGCTCGCGGGTGTGCTCGTTTGGAATTTTCTCGTCGTTAGCCCCGAAGACGTTGGATTACCTCCCGCAAATGGTGGCGTATCATCTTCTCCATCGAGCAGTTCGATGAATTTGAGCGATGACGAAGAATCTGTAGCGCGCCGACGTCTAGTCGACGTCGCGTCTGAGCGGCGTCCGCGAGAACGTGACAAAGCCGTAGGTTTTGTCGCGGCACTGAAAATTCCAGGTGTGATTACGTTTTCACTCTGCTTGTTTTTCACCAAGCTCGTGGCGTACACATTTCTGTATTGGTTGCCATTTTACATAGAGCGCACTGAAATCGATGGCAAGTATCTCAGCGCCGCCAAGTCTGGGGAATTATCCGTGATTTTCGATCTCGGTGGCATCGTGGGTGGTATTTTAGCGGGATACATTAGCGACAAATACAACGCTCGGTCTATGACCGCGGCTGGGTTCGTGTACTTGTCTATTCCGGTGCTCTTCATGTACCGCGAGTATGGAGCGCGTTCGATGTCGACAAACTTGGCGTTGATGGCGCTCAGCGGAATGCTCGTCAACGGCCCTTATGCGCTCATTACCACCGCCGTGAGCGCTGACTTAGGCACGCATGAAAGCTTGAAAGGCAACTCACGTGCTTTAGCAACCGTAACCGCAATCATCGATGGCACAGGATCCATCGGCGCCGCCATCGGCCCGATGCTCACCGGCTACATCACCTCCATGTCTGACGATTGGAACCACGTGTTTTACATGCTATACGCCGCCGATCTCATCGCCGGCTTATTGCTCACGCGATTGATTCTAAAAGAAGCCCGTGCCATGCTCGCGGTTTCCACGATATAGACTTGTAATTCGTTCATATCGCCGCGATTATCCACCGCCGCTATCCTCGGCGTCTCTCGCGCGCGCAGTCTTCGCAACCCTGGTGCTGAAGCTCCGCACTGCACGACGCATCCCGGTTCTCATGTCTTTCGCACGGAGAAACCTGCTCGAACTCGGCACGCGATTACGCGTGACGCCGCGATGTGGCATCCCGCGCAACGCGCGCGGTTACGGTACGCGCGACGACGGCGATGCGCGTTCACGTCGGCGTCAACGATCGATCGAACGAACGAACGTTCACGGCGCATCGACGACGATGACGACGCGCACGCACGATATACGCACTGACGACGCATGGGTTTTCGTTTGTTCTTCGCGCACACAGCGAGCGAGCACGGCGGCGTGACGCACGAGGGCGTGACGTTACACGACGCGTCCTTCGCGCACAAGGCGTTGGGCACTGGGTTTGGCGCCGTGATGTGGTTTTGGGTGTTTTATCGGTTTTATAAGGATGGAGACGTGTTGTTGTACGGACACGCGCCGCACTTTGAGCACGATGATCACGATGACCATCACTAGGGTGATGAATGTAGCCAATGTGATTAGCTGATGTATTGTAAACTAAATGAAAGTCAAAACGACGCGGCGGCGGCTTTTACGTGTGCGCTAAAGTTTTGGTGTGGGATTTCAAGCCTCAGAATGTGGAGCTAATTTAGTAAAAGTTATTGTACGTTGACGTTCTGAACCAAAGGTAATCGGGCAAGAACTGGGTCGGGCCAATGGCGGCAATTGCGAGCTCTTGGTCGCGAATGTACTTCCACGCCGTCGCCTTGACGGTTTCCACGTTGACGCCGTCGATGCGAGCAAACAACTCGGCGCGGCTCATGCGCTTACCGTAAGTCAAGAGCTGACGACCAACTTCCTCGGCGACCGCACTAGTGCCGGACTCGGAGTGCAACAACAAAGACGCCTTCAACGCCTCCTTGGCGCGCAACACGTCTTGCTCTTCTGGGCAGTAAATAAGGTTTTGGAACTCGCGCATCACCGCAAAGGCGGTGTCGTCAATTGTATCCTTATTGTCGGACGACACGTGAATACCGAACAAACCAGTGTCGGCATAGTTGGTGTTGAACGCCATGAACGAGTTACCGAGCTTGTTAGCGTAGAACGATTGCGCCAACGGCGACATCATATCAGACGCGCCGACGGCGTTCTTGTCCCAGCTTCCGAGCATGGCTTGCATGACCATCAACGGCACGGCATCCGGGGAAGACCATGACGCACCCTTGAACGCGACGGCAAAGTTGATTGTGGACATATCATCATCACGGATACGCACTTCGCTACCGGTGAAGTGACCAGGGTTCTTAGAAACCAAGTCCTTCGTGCTCGCGCCCGCCGTCGGGAGGTCCTTGAACGCCTTCTCCGCGGCGGAGACGAGCGCGTCGTGATCAACCGCACCAGTACCCACGAGCACCATGCGCGGCGCCGTGTAATGCGTCTTGATATACGTTTGCAAATCTTCTTGCGTCACAGATCGCACGCACTTTTCAGAGCCGAGAATCGTACTCCCAAGAGACGTGTGCTGGAACGCCGTCGCGTGCAAGTGATCAAAGAGCACCTCTTCGATATCCTTTTCAACCTCCTCCATTTCGCGCAAAATCACCCCACGCTCGCGCTCAATTTGCGGCTTTTCCAACGCAGAATTTTGCAAGATATCACTCAAGATATCCACCGCCTTGGGGACGTCTTGCTTGAACACCTTGGCGTAATACGTCGTCTGCTCGCGGCTCGTGTACGCGTTCAAATGTCCACCCATGTTTTCAATTTCCTCCTCCAAGCTCGCCGCCGTGCGCGTCTTCGTGCCCTTAAACGCCATGTGCTCCAAGAAATGAGCCGTACCATTCGTCGTCGCATCTTCATATCGCGATCCAGCATCAATCCACACGCCCACGGTGGCGGTTTCCGCGTGCGGAGCCGCCTCAGTCGCCACGCGCAACCCATTCGCGAGCGTCGTCACCTGCGCGTCGCACCATGCACACACACGCACACACACACACGTCAGTCACACGAACGCGATACAAGAATTCACAACCTATGCAATACAAGCATAATCACCGAGATCTGGCGCCTCACGAACACGCCAGCTCGACCCAAACGCGTAATCAAATCAAACCCCGCGATCGATCCACCCGAGCGATCGATCCAAACCCAACACACCGACCCACCACGCGCTCGTGTGCGCACGCGCGCGCGCGAAAACGCTCCATACGCGCGCAAATAACGTACCTTGGTCTCATTCGCGGCGGCGATGACGCCGATGTGCGCGAAAGACTGCGCTTCCGGCGTCCCGAACCTCGTGAATGCGTTCACCGATCGCGCGCGGTCATCCTCTTCGCCCGTCCATACCGGGGCGACTTCAGACGCTGAGGACGACGCGGCGCGCGCCGTCGTCACCACGCATCGGTGCGCGCGTCGCGTGGCGATGCGTGCGGCGGCGGCGTACATCGTCGTCGCTGTGTGGCGTCCAACGCGCGTCGCGTCGATGCGATCGTCGATCGACAAGGCCCAATGCAGCGCACTGTTTTAATTATATAGAGGGTTCTGCTATTGAGTATGTTTCTGGCGAATCTACGTTTAGTTTTCATCGAATGATATTCGTAATCTAGTTTTATTTTTAGTATTATACGTGTGTGATTGTGGCGTTGTGATTTTGGCGCTGAATCGCGACGCGAAATCGCGACGCGAAATCGCGACGACGACGGGATTCGACGACCGCGCGCCGCGACGAGGTGGTTCATATTGTTTGTCATCGACTGCCATCGGCATCGGTGTGCGATCGCACGCGCAAAGACAGAGCCAACGCGGTTTTTGTGCGCGCATTCGTCGCTTCGCCTCTCTCTCGGTGCCATCACGTTGACTCGGTGTGGGGTTCCAATGACGGCGATTCGCGATGAACTCGGTGATGGGCCGACGTCGATGGATTTCGCGCGCGCGTTAGCGGCGAGTGAGGATGTTCAGGCGCAAGGCGGTGAAGGGTGGACGGAATTGCTCGATCGGGATTTAGAACCGCTTCGTCGGGACGACGACGCGAGCCGCGAACGAGACGATGGAAATTTTAATCGTCAACCGGATGACGACAATGATATCGAAGGCGATGGTGGTGGACTCACCGCACAATCGGTGTTACGTCATAGTCAGGACTTGGGAAATGCGTTTAAGCTTGCGAGAGAAGATGTGGGAGAACAAATGCTGGGCGCGCTTGAAACGTTAAAGGCGGCGGAGAGCGCGTTAAAGACGCTTGAACAGAGACAAATCTCATCGCGGGATAAGGCGAATGAAGAGTTGTTGTGCATCAAAGAGAATGTTGAGATGTTGCAGCAGAAGATTAGTGAGTCGTTTGTGTAGATGAATGATGGATGAATGATGGATGATGGGCGCTCGCCCGCGCGTCCAATCGATAGCGTCGCAAACTGAATAATCATTAAACGCTTTTGTGCTAATGTGTGTAAATGCTATGAGTCTGAGAGGCTCGTGTGTCGTCGTCGTGTGTTGTATAGTTAATCTAAAAGGTTGCCCGCGCTCGGATTAGTCGCTCGCGCGGAGATGGATGCCCAAGGAAGGTTGCGCGTGTCCACGCCGCTCGCTTGAATCGCGCCAATCTTCTTCAACGCGTCGCGCGCCTCGAGGGCATCTTCAAACCAATGCTTTTCGCGCCCAACGATGAAATAATCCTTCGCCCCTCGACCTAAGATCAATACCACGTCATCGGGCTCAGCCATACCAATCGCCGCTCGAATGGCGTGATAACGATCAACCATGATGTATCTACGAACTAAATTTTGAAGGCGCATGCACTCGTATCGCGCGTTTTCGTGCACTTGATACATATCCTTCAAAAATGGAAATAACGCCTCTTCACGGATTTTATCGCCTTCGTAAATCTCCGTTCTAAATCCACTGCAAATATCCTCCAAGATCTCATACGGGTTCTCCGCACGTGGGGAATCATTGGTGATGAATAGGACGTCGGACAAATCGTGCGCAACCTTGCCGACGACGGCGCGCTGACCGCGATTTTCATCTTCACCTTCGCATCCGAGAACGGTGATGACGCGCGCACAACCCGTGGCTCGAACGCTTCTGATGGCGCGTTCAATCGCTTCTGGCGTGTTCGCGCTGTCAACTAACACTGAAAACTCTTGTCCTTCATCGATGAGCTCCATGCGACCGGGAATGCCTTCAATCGCCTCCAAGCCGGCGGCGATGACATCCAAGGGAATCTCCGCAGCGAGACCAATGGCGGCGGCGCAGCAAATAGGCCCAACCATGTGTTCACCAACTAATCCAACCACGACCTCGACGTTTCCAGCTGGGGTTGAGAGTGAGATTGCGGTTTCGAATAACGAGTAATCGACGCGCGCCGGGAACACATCCGCCCCGACGCGATTGTCTAAATCCGTCGTGTACGTCACAATCGGCACACTACTGGCGTACTCTTCAAATAAATCCGAATCGATTTCATCCTTGTTGATCACTGCGCGTTGCGTTTCGGCATTACTCAAACCTTTAAACACTTCGGCGACGTGCGCGGTGTATTCGGCATCCAAACCGTTGTAATTGACTCGCGCGCCGTCGAGCGACGTCAAGGCGACAATGTCAAAGTTCATCCCTCGCGTCGCCTTGCATCGTATTTGCTCCGCACTCACCTCCATCACCGCTGCTTGTGCACCATTGTCTAAAATACCCGCCGTGAGCTGCTGGAACTGTAACGCATCTGAACCGAGCTCTTCAAATTCATACTTGCCGCGATACGGCGCCAACCACCCCGGGGACGTGCACGCCCTGTCCCGCGTCACGTCTTCTTCGTCCCGCTCCCAAACTCCACCTTGCGCGGTGAGCTTCAAATCGTCATCGACATAATTACCATTCGATCCAACGAGCCCCATTTTAATATCAGCCTCTTCAAACACCGCCTTGACCAAGTACGACGTCGTCGTCTTTCCTACGTTCCCCGCGAGCGCAATCGCCGTGAGCGCCTTGGACGGATCCCCGTAGAACACCCGCGCGATATCCGCCAACGCCGCGTCAATGTCTTCAACGATAGCCATGGGTATATCTGCTAATCCATCAATCTCACGATCGGCAACCACGGCCACGGCACCCGCGGCGACAGCCTCTCGCGCCGCGTTCGCGCAGTCGTCCCCTTTCGAGCACACGAATAAATCCCCGCTGAGCAACGCGTTGATGTCATTCGCAATGCCCGAAATTTCCACATCCTCATCGTCATCAAGGGCAACCCACGCGGCGGAAACATTCGCTTCTTCAAAAATCTCCCGTAAAAGCGCCACGCTCGCATCACCATCATCAAACGACTCGCCCTCGACGTCTTCGCCCACGCGCGCCAATTCGTCGTCGTCGATTGAATACTCCCCTTCACGAACATCATCCGCCAACTCCAACGCCATCGCCGTCGCCTCAGCAAT
>JACLAB010013994.1_pt1 | contig 16028 bp, 14 predicted proteins | sample 8027921 | NCBI WGS metagenome assembly JACLAB01 (sample SAMN15725117, study PRJNA655200) | protist metagenome | isolation source: fluorescence activated cell sorting (FACS) single amplified genomes of... | place: USA: West Boothbay Harbor, Gulf of Maine | collected 2000-07-19 | reverse complement strand
GATTAAGATGGATGGACCGGCGGCGGTGTCGCGCGCGGCGTTGGCGACGAATGATGACGTGTTTGACGCCCACGATGGCGCGCTCGATGTGTTCAATCGCGCATTTGTCATTGGTGACGTGGTGGATGGCGACGCGTACGTTCGCAGCGCGCGACGATCGATGATGGAACGAACGCCGAGTCGAACGACGCGTCGGGTCGATGGATGTCTGGTGCTCAACGACGATGTGGGTTCCACGAGCGGCGACGCGACGAAGGATTCGTACGCGCCAGAGCACGTCGTGAGCGAATTACTCGAGCTCTTACGCAGCGCCGATGGTGAACATGAAGACGCATTAAAGGAGCTCAAAAGCAAGTGCGCGACGGTTTCGAGCCGATTTCGCTCGGCGCCGCCGCTCAGCACCGTCGTGGATGAAAACATGCGTAAGTCGTTCCTGCTCAATCTGTACAATGCAGCGGTGAAACATGCGATAGTAATTCATGGTGCGCCGACGAATTCGAGCATCGCGCGCGCGAGGTTCTATCGTCACAATGGCTACGACGTCGGCGGCGAATTTTACTCGCTCGACGACATCGAGCACGGATTGCTCCGCGCCGACGCGCCGCATCCTTCGTCAGGCGCGTTATCTCGCGTGTTCTTCGGCCGCCACCGCAGTTATTTTAGTGCAGGCGACGTGCGCGCGAGAGCGGCGATGGAGACACGCGATGCGAGGATTCATTTTGCGTTGAATTGCGGCGCCACGTCGTGTCCGCCGGTTCGGATGTATAACGCGGCGAAATTAAACCAACAACTTGACCTCGCCGCGCGAGCGTACATCAACGCCACGACGCGTGTAAAGGAAAGCAAAAAAGCTGGACATTTCATCGTCGAGTTGTCAAAGTTGTTCAAATGGTACGCGAGTGATTTTACGGATGATGGACGCGGGAAAGCTCGAGACGTGTTACGCTTTGTCGCTCGATTCTTAAACGACAACGGCACCACCGCGCACGCTTTAGATCAACCGACGTCGGTGTGGCGCATCACGTACGCACCTTATGATTGGAACATGTCGCCGTAATCGAATACGATGATGGATTTGAAGGTAAAAATCGGAAAGAATCCAAGACGCGACGCTCAAACGTCGTCAGTGCGGGACGCGCGGCTCTCTTTGTGAGTGAAATGACTGCCTCCCTATCGCGCTTGTCGACAGTCGTCGTCGTCAAGCGCGTGAAACGCACACGCGTGACACGCACGCGCGCGGCGGCGGCGAATGACTTGGTTCTCGTCGACGAGTTTGACCGCGTGCTCGGCTACGACAACCGAAAGGACGTCGTTCGCGCGCGAGCTCGCGGCCGTGGCGTCTACGCCATCATCACCAGGCGTGCGACATTGAGCTCTGGCGACGGGGATGACGTTGAAATCTTAGTGACGAAGCGTAGCGAGACGAAGGACGCGTACCCGGGACGTTATTGCGTGTGCACGAGCGGCGCGTGCGAGCGCGCTGAAGGCGGTGCGTACGACGCCACGATGCAAAGGGAGATTATTGAAGAGCTCGGTGAGGTGTTTGCGGCGTCGTGCGCGATCGCACCGATGTTATTTCGGTTTGCGTACGAGGATAAGGTGATGCGGATCTTTGGCGCGGCGTACGAGGTGACGTGCTCGGGCGAGGCGACGCCGGCGTTTGCCGACGGCGAAGTCACTTGGGCCGAGTTTATGCCGCTACGACGCGCGCAAGAGATGCTTTTAGAAGCCGAAAACGACAGCGGCGGAATACAATTCACCCCGATCGGCCGGTACGTGCTCGGGGCGTATTTAGCGTACAAGCTGCGCGGGGCTACGCCAGACGTGGACTGGAACAAGCGCGCGTTCGGAGGCGACTAGCGAGAGATGATGAATACGCGTATGGACTTTCGTGATGTAAAAAAATGTACTACTACCTATAGTAATAAACGCGATGCTGCTTCATCAGTTAGTTGTCGACGCCATCCGTGCGCGTGGCTTGGCCAACGACTTCCGACATTCTCTCATACCAGGGCGAACACGTCGTATTATCCATGACATCCTTAAACGTCTCAAACGTCTTCACCGCACGTAACACCCCAAACATGGCTAAATCCGCATTATTCGGCGCGTTACCACCACAAAACTTCTTGGCCCCCACGCCTTCGTTGATGAATTTATTCACTTCAAAGTATAAATCCGCGCGTTCGTCTTCGATGCCGTGTCGCTTCTTCAACACCCGGTGCGCGATGACGTACATCGATGCCGCGCCCACCCATCGCGCGCTCTCGCGCTCGAAAAATCCGAAATTCCCTCTCTGCGTGATGTAATCGAATGACTTCACCGCCTCGGCCCAGGTGCGATAGATATTCGGCGTTAACACGTGCACGAAACGTTCGTCAACCCACGCCAACCACTTACGCTCCTCCTCTACGTACGCCTTTGATTTCTTCCCCGACCACGACGTGCCGTTCGCATCGATCCTCGCCGTGAGTTCACGCATAATACTCGTCGAATCATTCAATTGCTCGTCGCCCACGAGCACGATGGGCACTTTAGAGTACCCATCCTTGGAAAATTTCAGCTCGCCCTTTGTCAGCGGGTTCACCTCCACCACGTCGTACGGCACGTCATGGTAATCCAAAAACGCCTTCACCTTGTTACAGAATGGACACACATCATATTGGTACAGCGTAACTTTGGCGCCACCGAGCGCGGCGTGCGCGGCGCTCGTAGGTTTCGGTTTCGAGTCAGCCGCCGCGACTTTCGCCTCGGCGAGCGCGACGGCGGAACACGCAAACCCACCCATGGCGATCGCCCCCATCGCCACCGCACCGCGCGAAAACGACGACGACGACGACGACGCCTGCGCGTGTGACGCCATCGTCGGCGCTCGCGACGCCGCGCCGTCGCGTGCGAGCGCGGACATTGAAGATGATGGCGTTGTCACGCACTGTGACGTCGATGCGCGCGATGCGTTCGCAAACGCGCGCGACGCCGCCCCTGGCGCCGCACTGTGGCGCATCGTCCCCAGCACCCGTCTCTGCATCGTGCTTTACCGCGCTGGGCGTCGAATGCGCGCGTGCGAAACCGTCGCCGCGCGTCGATGAATGCCGCACAGCGCGTCTCACGCCGCGACGAAACAATCGCGCCATGACCACCGCGTATTACGACGCCGCGCGCACGGCGCGCGTCACGAAAGAACTCCTCGTGACGATGGACCTCGAGCGCGTGAGCGAGCGCATGGTGCGCGACGCCGTGCGCGCGAAACTTTGTGCGAATGATGACGCGCATGGTGATGCCGGTGATTCAAATCACGACGACGGCGGCGCGCGCGCGACGCGCGATGTCGACCCGAACGTCATTAAACGTACGATCGATGAGTTTCTCACGCATGGCACGGTTGGTGATCCGTACGAGGCGCCGTGGCGCGACGCGGCGGACGCGCGCGCGAATGCCATCAAAGGCGAGCGAGCGCCAGACACGTACGCGCTGTCGCCGCCGCTCGTGAAGCGCATGAAGCTCGAGGGCGATCGCGAGGACGCGAGCGTGACGGTACCGTATGTGTCGTCGTCGCCGGTGGTGGCGAGCGCGGTGGTGGTGGGTGGAGATGCGGATAGGATGCGCGTATTGAACGCGACGCGCGCGCTCGGAGCCGACGGCGGTTCGGCCAAGGACATCGCAAAGTTTACCAAGCTCGATAAGAGCGGCGTGAATAAGATTTTGTACGCGTTGGCGTCGTCGGGGGTTGTGGTGCAGGTTGGCGGTGATGGTGGAGCGCCCGTGTGGGTGGCGCGGGAGGAGATGGGGGCGCGCGCGATGAGTTCGGGCGCGACGACGATGCCGGCGATGCCGGCGATGTCGCAGTCGCATTCGCAGTCGTACGTGGAACACGCGGCGTCGGGCACGGTTCCGCCCGCTGCAGCGCGCGTGGTGCCGATGCCATCGTCGTCACCATCGCGCACGGTGGCGAGTACGAGCGCTGGGACGACTGCTGAGGCTGTGGAGGGACAAGTCGCGGAATTGTCGACGACCAAGCGACTCGTCGTTCGCAAGTTTAAGAGCGCAACGCTCGTGGATATTCGAGAGTACTATCAGAAAACCAAAGGCGAAGGACCGTGGTTACCGGGTAAGAAGGGGATTTCTTTGAATGCGTCCCAGTGGCAGGCGCTGTCAAAGGCGATGGGGTCGATTCCAGACGCCATGGCTGAAGCCGAACGATCGAAGAACGAAGTCACGGTGTGCGATTTGGGCGGAAATAGAAAATGCACGGCGAGCGTGTACAAGGGTATGGTTTTACTGAACGTTCGAGAGTACTATGAAAAGAACGGCGTGTTGTGTCCAGGAGCGAAGGGCGTGGCGTTGAGCAAGGATGCGGCGATGAAATTTCTCGAGAGCGTCGAACGCGTCAACGCCGCCGTCGAAGCGCTTGGATAATGCTCCGGTGCGTAAATGTGAAACAAACGAAACGTGAAATGTACAAATGATGGTTGCTGGTTATGTGCGTGCGTGCCTCTCACAATCCTCGTCGCATCCAAATGGCGTAATCGTCCCCGCTCGTTGCGAGCTCAAACTCGTCTTCGCTTGGTAAGAGCTCCCGCGGCACGTCGTACCTCGGTCCGAGCTTCACGATCAATTTTTCATCAATGTTCGCCACGTACAACTCGCTCGACGCCTCTAAAATCGTCACCGTACTCTCACAGCAAATCCCGACACGTCGACGGATGTCCAACAGCGTTTTAATTTCGCGCGGCAAATTGACATTCCAACACGCCGCTTGAGACGCGTCGGCGCACCACACGTGCGGGCCAAACACGCACGGAATTCCGGGATGGAGCAACGTGTACGCGTACCCGCATCCAAGCCGGTCAGTCGGGAACGGCCAATGATTCTGTGGGTACCCCGTGTCGTGGTTATCGACAAACAACACGGCATTTTGCGTTGAGTACCCAGCCAATCCCGCCGGTTCGCCTCGACTGTCGCGCAAGCGCCAAAATTCGCGTCGTCGGATCGCCTCTTGCAAAATGCCCTTTGTTGGAAAATCGAAAAGCGCCGCGGCGTCGCCCGCGGCGGCGAGCCAATCGAGCAACACTCGGCGCGGGGCGTTTTGGTCGTAATCGAGCACGTCGTGTGTCCATTTCATGCCGACCCAGTTTTCGGCGCAACAAAATTTCTCAAATCCAACTGTTTTTTCCACGTACTCTCGGGCGTACTCGGGCGCGTATCCTTGTACAAAGTCAAACCGCCATCCGTCGAAACCGACGTCGTCGCGTAACCACGTAAGCCATTCAATCAATGCGTCGCGGATTTCTGGATTGCTGTGGTCTAAGTCGGGCGCCATGGCGATGGAATCGCCTGAATCGCTCGCGCCGGTACCTTCGAAACACGGGTCGTCTTCGGCGATGGCCCACGCGCCCCAGTTGATTTTTCTTCCGCTCGGCGTGACTTCGTCGGCGAAAGACTTGAAACGTCCATCCGTCGTGTATTCCGCGCATCGATGGTTGATGACGACATCCGCGACGGCGACGATGCCTTTGGCTTTCAACGCCGCAATTAAAGTCTTGAGCGATGCTTCGTCACCGTACTCGCTGGCGTCTAAATTGTACAGTTCGCTCGGCATGTATCCTTCCGGCGACACAGAAAGCGAAGGCGGAGGCAACCACGCGTGGGTGACGCCGTAACTGGCAATCAAATCCACCCGGTCGAGCACGCGTTCGTAGTAATTTTTATCTGAACCGTGCGAGCGGCGCGTCGAGAGCCAATCAAACGCCTGAAACAACACGACGTCGCTGTACCCGGGTTTGCAGTGTTGACATTTTCGCGCTTTGATTTGAGACACGGCGTCCTGAAAATGTTCGTCGACGTCGACGACAAAGCGTTCAATCAAATCTGACGGCTCAAATTGTTTCTCTGAACCGCGAGATTGGAACACGCGGCGTGTGGTTTCGCGGGTGGGTAATTTGATCGCCGCGCGTAGAGCATCTTCGCTCGGCGTGGGTGATGATGGCGATTCGGTCGACATTGCGAGTTGACTCGCGTCGGACGCGTGAGCGATGAACGTCGTCTGGCGTCGGGACATTTCACTCGGCAACGACCCCGCCTTTATCGATGGCATCGGAAATGACGGCAACTCGTGATGCTCCGAAAAGAATAAGCTGTGTGCGTGTCTATTGGCGTCGTCGTCGTCGGTGAAAACGCGCGTTTGAATTGAAATCTTGGGACGGGACATTGAAATCTTGGGACGGTTACGCGACTCGTGCGCGGCGGCGCGGCGCGACATCGTCGCGCGCACTCCGGCGCCGCGTCGTGGTTGCACCGATGATATTTGCACTGCCGTCACCATTTTTGAATGAGGGTGAAGAAGAACCGTCACGACGCGCGCGATGCGCAATGAAGTTTTTGAGATTTGAGAGCCTCGGACGCGTTGTAAAGAGATTCATGAATAATCAATTGCCCTTGAGCTAAAACTAAAAGAAATACGCCCGATGCGTGCGAGTGAAATAAAAGAATGCGCCAGTTGTCGATGTTTCTGGTGTTCTTCGTTCTCGCGTGTCAATGACACACGATTAGTGGCGCTCGATTTCGCCGAGAATGATTTGCGTCGACGGCGAAATCTTTCGGAGCTTGTTAAACACCCAGTACTTGAACGCCAAATCAAGCGTCACGGGCACTACGGCGACGAAAATGCGCACCGCCATTTCAAAGTGCTCGTAATTGAAGCCGTAATGCGTGATAAAGCACGCCAACAGCGCCTGCCATCCATCGGATGAGTGATAGCCGACAACCATATCGGCGCCGAGCATGAGAATAAACGCTTGCGTCGCGGCGTCCAAAGAGATAAACTCATCACTCATCTCATTCAATAACCGAGCAATGTTCATCTTCTGCAATGTAATAATCGTCACGGTCATGGTGATGAATACCAAAGACCCCAAAGCGTTACCAGTCGCTTCAAAGGATCGCTTTCGTTCGATAGCCTCCAATTTACGCGCCTCCTCGCGCAACACATCCCTGTGTTCATCCGCCGTCGGCGCCTTCGCCCCGGAGGTAATTCTATCGTAATACAATCGCTGCTCAAACCTTTGAATGCCATCCGCCACGCGCTGCTTCTGCGTGACGTTTAATGATCTATGCAAATCATTCCAGTGCGCGCCGAGCCAAGGCGTAATAAACGCGCTCTTCACGCTCTGCGCGCACACCCAAGGCGCGACAAAAATCAACAACGTCGCGCGACCGGCAGAGTTTAACAATCGTCTCCACCGCTCACGCTCAGCCGCCGCAGTCTTGGCGTCATCAGAGTCAAAAATCGATTTGAGCGACATCGAAAGCGATTTTTTCGACCCAGACGAAGACGACTTTGATGACGATTTACTCAGCTTCCCCGCATCACCGTTACCGCCACCGTTACCGTTTCCATTCCCACGCGACGACGACAACGACGACGACGACGACGACGACGACCCAGCCGCACCGCCACCGCTCGACGCATCACTATTCTTCCCGTCGTCTCGCGGCCCAAACGCATCCGTAGCCCCCTTGTCGCTCATCGCCTTCATCCGTCGCGCCCGCGCCCGCGCCCGCGCGCCGCCACCGGCGCCGCCGACGCCGACGACGTCACCGCATACCGCTCGTCGCCCCTCGCGCCCCACCGCCGCGCGTTCGCCTCGCGCGGCGTCGCGAACGCGCGATGAATGCGACGTCAGCGATTCGAAGACCACATCGCCACGGCGCACCGCGCGCACCGCCGAACGCGACGCGCGCGCGGTCGTCGCGAACGACGACGACGACGACGGCGATTGACGCGGCATCGCGCGCGAACACGCACCGCGCGCCGTCGCCGTCATCGTCATCGTCGACGGTGGCGCGCGAATGTGTGACGTGCACTGCCTCGGGTGGATTACTCCTCGTACATCACTCATCGACGCGCACATCGCGTCGCGAGATGTCAGCCAAGCCGTTTGATTACTCGAAATGGGACAACATCGAGCTGTCGGACGACGAAGACACCCACCCGGGGGCGCAGTTTATCGAGAAGGAGACGCTGAGACGGATTAAGCGAGAATCGCATGCGAGTGCGGAGCGCGAGCGCGTGCAGGCGATAGAGGCGTTAAAGGGGGAGTTGAAGGCGGCGAAGAAGGCGGTGAAAGAGGGCGAGATAGCGGTCGTGGACGCTGTCGAACGCGGTGGTGCTTCAGGGGCGAGTGGTGGTGAACTCGGTGGTGATGACGGTCAATCTGATTCTGGAGCGTTGAAGGCGTTGAGAGCGGAATTAACGTCGCGCGTCGCCGCCGTGCGGGACATAGAGGAGAAAATTGCGACATTGGAGCATCAGAAAAAGTTTAATGCCGAGGAAATGTGCTACGTTGCGGCTGAGAAGACGCTTGTTGGGAAGGAGTGCGCGCCAGAGGGCGAAACCGAACGCGCGCGAACGATGTCGTACGAGACGTTTTCAGAGACATACAAGGCGGATATGGATGCCATCGCTCGCGATAACGCATCGATGACGTATGGAGAACTTGGAGAGTGGTTTCGCGACGGGCGTTTGCATTTGTTGCACGAACACGCGACTGGGTATTTGTTGCTCAAAGCGTTGTACTTGCAAATGGAGAAGAAATCGGGCGAGGCGCGGACGTGCGCTCGCGTGGCGTTCGCGTGTAAATCCATCGGTGAATTCGCCGAGGCTGGAGCGAAGAGCGCACGAGACGCGGCGGGTCCATTTTTTGCGCGATTAGATTCAAACGATGACGTGGCACGAGAGTATGAGAAATCATTCGAGGATTACTTTGGTAAATTGCGCGAACGCGCGGCGACGAAACTCGCAGAGGAAGCGGCGGCGGCTAAGACGACGACCGCCGCCACCGGTGACGCGGGCGGCGATGAACCCACGAGCTTGGAAGAAATTCCACGCGAAGACCGTCTGGGACCTGGGGGATTAGACCCGGTGGAAGTGTACGACGCTTTGCCGCAGCCGATGCGAGACGCGTTCGACGCCGGCGACGTCGGCGCGTTGAAAAAGTACGTCAACGCCCTGCCTCTCGAGGAAGCGCGCGCGCACATGAAAGCCATGGTTGACTCAGGGCTCTGGGTGCCCACGCCTGGGGAAGATCCCGGTGAGGCGTTGCGATGAGCCGCGTAGCCGACAAGAAACAATCTTTCATTCAAGCGACATTCATTCTTTACAATACGCACAATACACACGCCCACCGGCGCCATCGATGCGAAAAACACAACGCAAACCAATCAAACGATATACATGACGCGCGAATTCACGTCGAACAGACATTACACCGACCTTCATGATGACGCGCGTCCTCGGCCACGTCGCGGATAACACCATCAATCCACAAAAAAAACACGCCATTCTTTTGCGCGCGTGCGCTCGCGAACGCCCGCCATGGGGTCGCCTAAAACTCGGCGCAAGCACCCTTCGTCGTTCTCGTCATCCGTGCGATGGTACGCGTCGTCTGTCGTGCCCGCGCGGGTGTTTCATGCGTTCGATCGATGGGTGAATGCTGGACCCATCATTCCACAACGTTACGACGCCTCATCGTCGTCGTCGTCGTCGCGACGCGCGCACGCGTCGGCGTACGACGACAGTCGCGATCGGTTGCGGTGTTTGCGAACGCCTGGGGCGATCGTCAAGACGTTGATTGCGGTGTTCGTGGTGATGTGGCTGATCTCCGCTCCAAAGGCGTCGACGACGTCGAAGACGCCGACCGAGAGCGTGGATGCGTATCATCCGCGCGTGGCGACGAGTGGACGAGGGGTGGGTGATGCGTCGGTGAACGTCGCACCGCGGACTGGGGCGGTGCGAAAGCCGCGACAGGTGACGACGACGAGCGCTACGACGAGCGAGAAAACGGGCGAGAAAGCGAGCGACGAAGCGGCGAAAGATATAAACGGCGCTAATCACGTCGACGTTGCATCGGTGACGTCGGTGAGTAAGCGCATCGTTCACTCAGTGGCATCATCGGTGTCGAAGGATATAGAGGCCAAGGCGGAGGAGGCGTTGGAGGTGCTGCGCGAGCTTCGGGACGCGGTGGATGAAGACGTCGAAGTACAATCCAAATCGACCGTCGAGAACGCCGAGAACGCCGGTGTCAATCCTGATTTTGACGGCGCGGCGACTTCTGATGACGGTGTCGAGGACGTCAAGCCGAAAACATCGAGCTCGGTGTCGTCTTTGAGTGGTGTTGAAGACGCGGATGACGGCCACGAGGCGCGAGCGCCGGCGACGCAGGCGCCCAAAATGAGCGATGAAACCGCGCGCGCGTTGCGTGAGGAATTAGAAAAATTGCGCCGCGTGCCGCACGCGAAAGTGAATCGCATCGCACACGTGACTGGGGCTTTAGACGATGACGTGATTGATCCGTCAAAAATTAAAGTAGTCTCCCTGAACAAGCCGCGCGCGTACGTGTACGAATCGTTTCTTTCAGATGAAGAAGTCAAGCATGTGTTAGATTTAGCCAATAAGTCTGGGTTGAGTAAATCCGGCGTCGTTGATTCCGCCACTGGCGGGTCCACTACGAGCGATATTCGCACGAGCACTGGGACATACATTGGAAAAGGACACGACGACGTGATTAAAAGAATTGAAAATCGCATCGCGTTGTGGTCGCAAATTCCCGTCTCGCACGGTGAGTCGTTGCAAGTGTTGCACTACGACCCAGGTCAACAGTATAAACCACACTTTGACTATTTTTTCCATGAATCTGGCAAGAAGAATAACCGCATCGCCACGGTTTTGTTGTATTTGTCTGACGTCGAAGAGGGCGGCGAAACGGTGTTTCCAAAGACAAACCTCCCGCTCTCGCGAAACCAGTCAATGTTTTCGGAGTGCGGCAACAGTGGCCGATCAATTAAAGCCAATCGCGGCGACGCACTGTTGTTCTGGAGCATGACTCCAGGAGGAGAATTAGATTCCGGGAGTTCACACGCTGGATGTCCGGTCATTAAAGGCGAAAAGTGGACCGCCACAAAGTGGATGCACGTCAACCCGCTCGGCTCCCGCGATGAAGAAGTGCACAAAATCTTCTACGAAGGAGGACCCGAAGCCACGGTGGGGTGCAACGACACGAATACTCGATGCCATTCGTGGGCGACGTCTGGAGAGTGCGATAAAAATCCAGCGTACATGCGCGATTCGTGCTCCATGTCGTGCCGCGTCTGCCGAGGCGGTTGGCGCGACGGGAGCTACGTCAGACCCGCAACTCGTGAATAAACTGAATCGACTGAATACAATGATAGATTACACAATGTACAATACATTACTAGCTCTCCTTCTTTCGCTTTTTCCCAAACACTAAATATACGTTAAATCCGACCAAAAACGTCTGCGCGCCAACCACCAACGCGCGTTCCCACGCCGCATCGCGCCGCGACAACGCGTAAAACCTCACAATCAAATACGGCTGCCACACGAAACGAATGGGCACTAACGTCGCCGCGTATAGCGCGTTCCAAACCTTCCGTGCGCCCGGACGGCGGCGAAGAATGAGAAACAACGTGTTCCACTCCACCAACCCATTCCTACACGTCTCCGCGGCGTGCGCGGGGTGTCGCGCCGGGTACGTGAGCAGCGCGAACGTCACCGCGTGATGTAAGAGCACCACACTGGCGGCGCGTGGGACGCAGTGCGGCGCACACGCGATCCAGGCGGTGTCGAAGGCGATGTACGCCATGAAGCACACCGTGACGAGCCACGCGTCGACGAGCGACGGCGCGAGAAGGCTCAACGAGCACAGAGTGGCGATGATGCATAGAATTGGGACATTTGCGGCGTCGTGCGCGGCGACGCACGGCGTCGGCGTCGACGTGCGCGGCGGCGCGCGCGACATTGGCGCTCGACGGCGACGAGAGCGACATGAAAAGCGTCGCGCCGCGTTACGTTCGCGTCGATACAATAGACACACAAATACATATAGAATTACACACGCGCGTGAGGGCGTGGAATATAAAATATTAATCGTCATCCATGTCGCGGTCGGGGTCGAATCTCGCGCGAGACGCGGAGGACGGCACGTCGTGGAAGCTATTGACGCGCGTCATCGAAGTGGCGGCTGACGCGTGAAACCAACACTCGCGACTCTTCGCGGCGTATTCGCGACGAGAGTGCGCATAGTTGAAATCATCAGCGGTGATTTTGACGCCTTCGCAGCAGTCGCGGTGCTCGTCGAAGAACGCGTCAAAGCCGCGACGTAAGACGTACATGTGCGGAAACGACAACGCGGGATAATCCGCGATGTGATCTCTGCGGTCTAAATTACGCACGTGACGCCACATGCGCGAGGAATTGTCGATGCCGTGTTCGCAGTAGAACACGAGTACCGTCGTCGCACCGGCGTTGATGCCGAGCTGGGTGGTCAAAAACCGCTGCACGTCGAGCGGCTGATACATGTTGAGCGCGCTCGCGATTCGGCCGGCGGCGTATTGATACGGAAAACGACAATCAATCAGCACCACATTCGGCGTCGCCCCGTGCGCGAGTGGAGGTGTCGATGCCGCAGATGACGTCGACGGTACCGTAAACGGCACTCCAGACCCCGCGCTCGCGGGCGTGGCGTGCCTCGAACGCGCCGCGGCTGCTTCCACGAGCATCGACCGCAACGTCGCGCCATCCACGAGCGGCAATCCGAGCACCGCATCGAGCGCGCTCGGAATCATCGCGCACGGCCCAGCCAACGCAGGAGTCGCAGGCTCATCTAAATCCACGCGCTCAGATGCGTCGTAGCGCGTATCCCCGCGGCTCGGCGTGTACCCAAACGACATGCCCACGCCCAAGCCCATCTTTCGCGGCGGCGCCGGCGGCGACGACGACCGTTTCGTCGGCTCCGGCGACGTCGCCCCCGGTCGCAACACAACATCATACACATTATTATTCGTGTGACCACTATGCGCGCGCGCATCACGCACCGCGCCGTTGGTGCGCGGCGTCGACTCGACGCACGCCGCGAGCGCCGCTTCGAGCCCGCGCGTCGTCGTCGAAGCCGTCGCCTCCTCACGCTCTTTACGCTTCAAAGACACCGCGCGCACGTCGTCGTCGCTCGATGATGTCTTCAGATACGGCGTATCAAACGCCGCCTGCGCCGCCTGCGCCGTCACGGCACCCGCGGTCGCATCGTTTTCGTCGTTGTTTAAATTTAAATCTGCATCGTCGAATGCGTCGCTGGCATTCGCAAATGTTAACGACTTACGCGCTGGAGGCGAGGCGAACGACGGGTGTGACGCGCCGTGCGTTTTCGTGCGCTTAGTCGCGCACGCCGCCGCGGCGCCGGCGCCGGCGTTGGTCGACATCGCGCGCGTCGCGCGTTGGCGCCGCGGTGCCGATCGACGTCGCACACATAGCCGCGCGCACGCATGCGATAAAAACCGTGTGATAGATGCTTCATATTTTAATATACGTGTTAATGCGCACATTGTCGTGAAAAATACATATTTCATACACATACATAGTGGATTCATATTTTAATATACGAGAACGTCCATTATTATCGATATCACGGTCCGAAATATCTTTTTGTTGCCACGTGGCACGCGGTCGTCTCTCAGACCTTTCGCGACGCGCGCCGTCGCGCGCACGCGTCGTCGCGCGCGCGTCGCCGCGCCGAACGATGTCGAAAAGTATTCTCAGCCATCGCATTCGCTCTCGCGCGCGTGAGCCGCGTCGCGCGCGCGTAGATGCGACGGCAACGTTTCGAGCGGTGGCTGAATGTGCATGCGCGTGAAGTGTATCTGTTATCTGTTCGGGACGTGGGTGATGGTTTTGAACGCGCCGCGGGCGATGCATGCGCTGGAGTAGGACGTATGTATACTCGTCGAGGCGGATGTGCGGCCGTGGCGTCCTGGGTGGAATGACGACGTGGCGAAAACTGTCGAACGCTGTCGAACGCTGTCGAACGCTGTTGAAAAGTGGTGAAAAGTGAATCAACGAAGACTTGAGCTACTCGTGCGGGCACTTGAAATAGGCCCAGCGCTAGAGATTGACGCACGCCAACGGCTGTCGTACATCAACGCAATTTCCCACGCGGATGATGTGCAATTTTTATTCTTTTCGTGGATGGCGTCGCGCTCGCGCCGCGGCCGAGGTTTCCAAAATCGCTCTACGACCAACGCCATCATCGCATCCGATCACGCCACGCGACTGGCGCATGAAAAAACAACGACATGAACAACACCGCCGACGGTGACTGAGCCGATGTGTGTACTCGAGCATGATTACAAAGCTCTCTTTCGGTTCGCGCCCGACGGCCGACGCCCGTCGATGCGAGCGCTCCCGCGCGCGTTTCTCGCGCACCAAACGCGCCTCGCTTGGCAAACGCCTCGAAAGGCTTCACCCACGAACACGTTTCGCGCGAACGCACCCTCCGCGACAGCGCAGCGTCACGGCATCGGCGCGCGATTCCACGCGAACGCGAGACTTGACAACCATCAGCGGCGCGTGCACTCGCGCGCGACCTTTGCACGGAATACACCACCCAATACTATAGGTGATCATACATCGATGTAGTACATTTATGTCGACACACCAGTCGAGCGAACACCCATCCGCACCTCACTGCGTGCCGCGCGTCGTCGTCGTCGTCGTCGTCGTCGTCGTCGACGACGACGCGGGGAATGATCACCGCCGACATCGACGCGCACGCGCATAAAATGTTTACGGTCAGCGATCCCATGTGCGATCACGTGTGTGACGCGTACGACCGCGCGAGGAAGACGCACGAGGAGCTGTTGGCTGAGGCGAAGAAAACGGTCGAGTTGCTGATGGTGTTCGAGGGCGCGGCGGCGTCAGAGGCGACGACGACGGCGGCGAATGCGTTTGCGATGGGGATGGTATCAGTGGTGGGTGCTGGGGCGGGGCAGGGGCTCGAGATGGCGACGGGAACGACGACGGGCGCGCGGGCGGATATTAAACCCATGAAGAAGCGTGGGCGTCCGCGAGGCTCAAAGACGAAACGCACCACCGGCATCGTGGTCGAGCGCGTGGTTAGGAAACCTCTAGTGAGCGTAGCGCCACAAACCGGTGTTGAGTTGGGATTTTGTACGAGTTGTAAGCGTAGATTGCCTCTGAAGGACAGTTTCCAGGAGGGTCGTAGAACGTGCCTGAACTGTTTATCCTGGCACAAGCTGTACGCGCGGCGCACCAGGCGCGTCAAGCGCGAGAATCTCAAGCACGAAAACGCCACGGTGTGCGAGCTGAAAAATACTAGCCACACCGCGGCGTCTGATGCGCGCGACGCGCCCGCCTCAGTCGCGCGAAACGACGCGCGACTCGACGCTCACGCGCCGCGTCGCGTCGCGTCGCCCGCTCTGCACACATTCACACATATTGAACCATAGTAGTGACTGAAATTGAAACATCGAATCAAACATGAACCCACACACACCCTGCGCGCCATCGCGCGTCGCACCGATGATGCGCCATCGATCTTCGGGCGTCGGCGCGCGCAACCGTCCAACCGACCGTGACACACGGTCGTATTTCATATTCAACCCACACTTATCCCATATACGACAAATCGTCTCCGGCACGGCACGTCCGAACCCTATCATTGATAGCTCTACACGACACACACTACGTACAACGCCCGAATCGGTCGGACGCCTCCCATCGGTGTTCACACATCGACGCGCGATCGACGGCGTCGATGGCGTTCCGTCGCGCGATCGTCCCCGCGCGCCCGCGCGCGATCATCCTCATCGTCGCGCTCGTCGCGTTCGCGGTCGCGCTCGCGACGTCGTCGCCGCCCGCGGGCGCGTTCCGGGTGACGCCGCGCGCGGATGATGATGGGACGACGGGCGTTGCGCTGGCGACGCGCGCGCGCGCGATGGTGCGCGCGCGCGAGGGGCACGGCGTCGAGGCGGTGGTGCGTGAGGGGTCGTTGACGTATGCGTCGTCGTTGGGTGCGGATGATGTGGATGGTGGACGCGGATTGCCGTCGGTGGAATCGGTCGGGGGCGCCGCGGCGACGAGCACGACGGCGGGCGAGGCGGCGACGGTGACGGATGGTGGTAAGCCGGCGGTGAGTACGGATGAGTCGGATCAAAAGGCG
>JACLAB010009878.1_pt1 | contig 16062 bp, 10 predicted proteins | sample 8027921 | NCBI WGS metagenome assembly JACLAB01 (sample SAMN15725117, study PRJNA655200) | protist metagenome | isolation source: fluorescence activated cell sorting (FACS) single amplified genomes of... | place: USA: West Boothbay Harbor, Gulf of Maine | collected 2000-07-19 | reverse complement strand
TACCTCGCACATCGGAGAAGGGAGCGGATCGCGCGGAGGGCCGACTGGTCGGGGAACGGGGCCGTGTACAAAAACACGCCGAGCCCCCCGCAGTCCGAGGCCGTGCGCGATGACAGCGACGACGAGTCGATGCTCACGGAGGACGAGGAGGAGCTCGAGCAGGAGCTGGCACAGCTCCAGAAGAAGGAGCGAAAGGAGCGGAAGGAGCGGAAGCGGACGAAGGAGCGGGAGACTGCCGATGCCCTCTTTGCGCAGGACGGCCCGCTCCAGGCGCTATACGCCGAGGAGATCCAGCTGTTGAGGACATATCTCGATATGGTGGAGGCGCACGTTGCCCAGGAAGAGGCGAAGCGGAAACAGGAGGAGGAGGACAACGCGATGGTGGGCCCCGAGCCACTATACACGTACGACGGTGATGACGCGGGCGCGGCGCTCTCGTTGGCGGGAAACTACGGCTCAAAGCTGCTTCCTGGCGAGGGGAGTGCCATGGCGGCGTACGTGGCGAGCGGGCAGCGGATTCCGCGGCGAGGAGAGGTGGGGCTGGAGGCCACAGAGATTGAGCGGTATGAGAATGCTGGGTACGTGATGAGCGGCAACCGTCACGCCAAGATGAACGCAATTCGTGAGCGAAAGGAGAACCAGGTGTATACTGCCGAGGAGAAGGCGGCGATGGCGATGCTGGCGTTCGAGGAAAAGAAGCAAAAGGAGCAGAAGGTCATCGAGGACCTGAAAAAGATGGTGGAGGGCGCCATCAACGAGGCCAATCGATAGCAAGGTTCGCACCCCCGTATGTGCGCATGCTACATAAAATGAACAGATGGGATGCGTAGGCATGACCACACCGGACGAGGTGGGCAGACAGAAAATGACCAGGTATGTGCGTCGAATGGACCGCTTGACCACGTTGAACACCGTGTCGGAGGCCTGTGATTACCAAATTTGTTTTAATTGCTGACTACCCATGACTGAGAAAACATGCTGAGGCCTCCATTTTCCACCTGCTGTTCGTGATGATTGACGCGTGTACCCTCGTCCACACGCCGACTGACCTGACGTGGCCTCCCGAGGCACCGTCTCCCGCACACCACTTCACAGGCCGCGTCGAGGAGCGCCGCGTGATACACGTTCTCTGACTGGATGAATGCATGAATGATTGAATGAAAGACTGGAACAACCACTTACACTAGCAAACTCGAGTCATCGGTATCATCATCATCGTCTCCAACAAGTCCGTCAAACCCAGCCGGGGCCCCATGCCACGAGTTGAACATTTAGGCAAAGCCGTCAATCTTGACAGACAGCACGCGTCCCTCCAGTTCGGTGCCGTTGAGCTGCGAAATCGCCAGGTTGGCATCCTCCTGGGAGGCAAACTGGATGATTCCGTACCCACGGCTGCGCCCATCCCTTCCGTACGCCACCTCGCCCTTGATGATCTCACCGACGCCCCTGAAGATCTCCAGGAGCTGGTCCGACGTGTAGCTCCAAGGGAGTCCGTGGACCACGACCTGGGTTCCGGCAGGCACATCCTCGCCCTCCTTCTTCAGACCAGCACTGAAGGCCCTTCCACCGAACGGCTTGGAGAAGTCCTTGATCTCGCGGTCCTCGCGATCCTCGCGGACGATGACCGGCCTCCCGTGAATCTCCACACCGTTCATGGTGTTCATGGCAGTCACGGCCTCCTCGGCGGTCTGAAACTCGACGATTCCCCAGCCCTTGGACCTGTGGGACTCATCCTTCATCACGTTCGCATACACGACTTCTCCGCACTTCCTGAACTCGTCCTTCAGGTCCTGCCAAGAGGTCCTCCACGCCAAGTTCGACACGAAGCAGCGCCTTCCGACGCGAATCTCCTCGCCCATTCCAGTGATGTCTGCCGCCATACGAAAAAAGCGCCGTGGGTGTCAGAGCGTGCCAGGGGGAGCATGAACCACAGACAGACGAGGGCGAAAGGGGGGAACGTGGCCCCCCGGCCGGAAACGGGCGGGCGAATCCGCCAACACCGAGCAGAGCCCCGGATCACCTGAGTCACCCATCCAATCCGACCAAATGCAATATGTGGGGGCATAACCGCGGCGCAGGCACGAACACGGCCCGAGACAACAGCGAATCGCCGGCGCCGCGGAAGACCCCGGGGACATCCCCGAGCCTTCTTCCACCGACCGTCGCTTCAGCCCGGTTCGTCCTGCCCCGCATCCCAACTATAATATACTCGAGTGCACCGACGGAACCGCGCATGCCGTTCCCACACGGGACGTACCAGCCATCCTTCGAATCCCCAAGTTTCTCTCGCTCGTCCTTCTTCACAGACACACCCCCAGTCAGTCCAACCAGAAAGTATCTATAGCTATAGATTGATTTATTTTGTTGTGGTGGAGGGCTGCGTGCGTCTGGCCAGTGGCCGGGACAGACTGGGCCGAAGACGGTCCAACTGGCTGGACATCAGGGGGTAGTGAAATCTTCGGATTTGTTCAAAGGATTGGGGCAGAAAGAGCGGACACGACGAGTCGGCACAGGGCCGTGCGCGGGAAAGAAACAGACGGCATCTCTGGTCGGTTGGGGCTTTGGTCTCCGATGATGGATTCAGAGCAACACGTTCCCCTGTTTTCCGGAGTGACGCCGTCCTCCACCCGAGACGTGCTGTCGATATCGAAGAGAGAGCTCGATACGGAGGATATCCTTGCCACGCGAGAGATTCCGTGGGAGATATACTCGACAGCGCGGCTCATTCACGATCTCGAGCTTCAGCTGCTCCGTCGGTATGATGACAAAAAGGGGGGCGTGCGTGGGTCTTGGGGGCCGGGTTCGCCGTCGACGTCGACGTCGACGTCGACGTCGTCTGCACTTTCTTCGAGGCTGTCCTCGTCGACGTCGCTGCACCGGTGGCGACTGCTGTGTGGGGAGGTACGTTGCGAGTTTGTTCGAGTTTCCTTCTGCGTCTTCAGGTTGGTCTTGAGCGTGATCAAGGGAACACGCGATCTGAGCTGCTCTGCACTGACATGTACGGGTGGTGTGGATACGTCGTGCAGGATGGATACAAGTATGTTCAGGCAATGCTGAGTGTGTTGAAGAATGTCACAAAGGATGAGACGGTGCAGTACGTGCTGGCGATGTTGGATGAGGTGATGATGAGCTCGCTGGTGATGACGGGTTCTGCCTTTACGTCGGAGGATTCGGTGGCGGCAGCGTCGGCGCCGGCGCCAGCGTCGGCAGCACCAGGGGAGGGGAAGGCCCCTCATCCGGCCGGGGGGAGGCTGGGCATGATGCAGCGCCTCTTCTTTCCCCAGGTGGAGGGATGCACGTGTCCGTGCGGGGTGCTGGCAAAGCTACTGTCTCGTGACGATTGGTTCACCAAGGAGAAGGCGGCGACAGTGTTGAGTGTGGTGCTGATGTGTGGGGCCAACGTGGAGGGGCTACCCGCGGCTTCCGTCCTAGAGATTGGCCCGACCACGGACGCGCTGATCGATTGGTGTGTTCATCAGTTGAAGAAGCCATCGCATCCGCAATTTGCCGTGCCGACGGCGCTGCATTGTCTTTCCCTGCTCTTGAAAGAGCCTGCGTCACGTCGGGCGGTGTATGCCAGTGGGGGCGTGCAGGCCGTCGTTGGGGTGCTGACCCGGGACGGCGCGCAGAGTCGGGGCATCGAGAGGGGTGCAAATACGGTTTCTGTTCAGGCGCAATACGAGCTGGCGCTCTGTGTCTGGCTGCTGTCGCTGTTCCCACCGGCCGCAGAGATCCTGGCGACGCCGGGGGTTATCGAGGCGTTGGTGGGTTACGTGCGGTTGGCGCACAAGGAGAAGGTCATTCGAGTGGCACTGCTCGGTCTCAAGTCATTGCTGGCTGGCGATTCGGCGATGCATTCAAGGGCCATCTCCCTAGAGCTGTCTGCGGTGGAGAGCGGCCTTCCGAAAGCCATCGAGCACAGAAAGAACCAGGAGTGGGATGATCCGGATATGATCGCCCTGTTGGACCACCTTCAGGATCGCCTTGATGCGGGGGTCCTGGCAATGTCTTCCATGGAGCAGTACAAGAAAGAAATCGCAGAGGGAGTCCTCGTTCCCGGCCCGATGCACGACTCGGAGGCATTCTGGCTTGAGAACGCCGGGCGGCTTTTGGACAACAACTCGGCCACGTTGAAGGAGCTGCTGGGATTGCTCGATCCAAGTCACGACGCGACCACGCTGCAGCTGGCGTGCCGTGGCGTCCGCAATTTTGTACAATACTATCCCCATGGAAAGGGCCTGGTGAGCGACCTGCAGGGCAAGACGCTCGTGATGCGGCTCATGGCGCACCCAGATCGTGGCGTACAGCGGGAGGCGCTCCTTTGCATCCAGCGGTTGCTGCTGAGCAAGGGCAACTTGAGTTACTTGGTATCATCGTAATGCTTCGTCAATGAGGTGCGGGACCTGTCAAATGGGACTGTCCACCGATGCATGTACAGGATTGAATTGAATTGTGAAATTGTGGGAAACGACCCTTGCACTTCTCCTTTGAGCTCATACTGCGTACGCATATATCGTGTCGTATGAGTATCGTGCATGCTGGTATCGGATTGTAGAGCAGACGTCGTTCGAGCGTCGTCGTTCACTCGTCCGGGGGAACACGCGTAGGCATGTCGCTATGGTTGGTCACCCTGGTCGCGCACAGATGTGGACGTGGCCGGCGAATCCCACGTTTGGGGCGGCAATACGCGAGTCGCAGCGACACGAGCGGCGCACACGTTGGACCGAACGGTGGAACCCGGTGGCTGACGCCATCACCGCCGCCGGCACCGCCGCACCACCGTGTGGTCGTCACGGGCATCGGGATGATCACGCCGGCAGGGCTGACGCACCGAGAAACCTGGCGAGCGCTGCTGGAGAAAAGGTCGGGGGCCGTGGGCCTCAGGCCAGAGCACCTCCCGGAGGAGCACAGGCACCTCTACGATTCCTCCACAGCCCTGCCGAGTCGCGTTGTGGGGAAGATTGATCACGCCATTGTGAAAGAAAACGTGCTGCAGCGCCCTGCGCTGCAGCAGTATTCATCTCTCGAGTCGGTCGTCCTGCCAACGGCATTCGTCCAGTTCGCATGCCTGGCAGCCGATGACGCGCTCAGGGACGCCGGGCTGCTGAACGCGTCGGGCGAAAAGATAGACATGGTGGACACGGCAGAGGTCGGGGTCTGCATTGGAGCGGGTATGTCCTCGACGCGGGATCTCGCCCAGGCGGGCGTCCTGGTTGCCAACGAAAAGACCCGGCGATTATCCCCCTTTTTCGTGCCCCGCATCCTGGTCAACACCGCATCAGGGTCTGTCAGCGCTATGTATGGGCTCCAAGGCCCGAACCTGGCGCCATCCACGGCGTGTGCAACCGGTGCGCACGCCATCGGAGATGCCTTTCGGATCGTGCAGCGGGGAGACGCGACGGCCATGCTTGCCGGTGGAACCGAATCCTGCGTGGACGCCATCTCCTTGGCCGGATTCTCACGCATGAAAGCGCTCTCCACGAGCTTCAACGCTTCTCCGGAACGCGCCTCCCGTCCGTTCGATGCGGATAGGGACGGTTTTGTCCTGAGTGAAGGCTCGTGTGTGCTGGTGCTGGAGGAGCTCGAGCACGCCCGCGGCCGAGGCGCGAGTATTTATTGCGAGGTCATTGGCTATGGGATGTCGGGAGATGCGCACCACATCACCAAGCCGAGCCCGCAGGGCGCAATGCTGTCCATGGGCAGGGCCCTGCGATCGGCCGGCCTCCAGCCGGACGACGTGGCGTACGTGAACGCCCACGCCACGTCGACCCCGCTCGGAGACACGTCGGAGCTCGACGCCATACAGCAGATATTTCTGTCGGCAAGGCACCGAGCGGGTCCCGTCCACGTGTCGTCGTCCAAAGGCGCCCTCGGGCACATGCTGGGCGCCGCGGGGGCGGCCGAGGCAGCCATCGCGGCCCTGGCCTGCCACCACGGCGTCGCACCGCCGAACACAAACCTCGATAAGGTCGATGACCGTCTGAAAGAACAGGAAGAGCGCGGTGGACTCTCCCTGCTCCGTGACGCGGTCCCATTCCACGACGACGCCCTGGCCGTCGTCTCAAACTCGCTCGGCTTTGGTGGTACGAACACGAGCCTCGTGCTCAGACGATTTCCCACGTGAGGCATTCGTACTCGTGGAAAATAAAGGTTCGTCCGTGGTCGTGGTTGTCGACAGGTCATAGCGGTCACAGAAGGGCGCACGGTCGAGTTCACCGATCCTCAGTCATCATCCGTGGATTTCCGTGAGCGGAAAGGACCATAGAGCACGTGGCCCGCCTACTCTGTCAGCATTGCAATGGCTGACCATGGCGGGGAGGCGCCCGGTGCTGCAAAGCAAGGACAGCAGGGAGAGCAAGAGCAGCCATACTTGACGCAAGAACAGATACAGCAGAAATTGGAGGAGAACGCCATGCTCTTGGAGGCCATCAACCAGCGGCAGAACGTCAACTCGCTGAAGGAGTGTGCACAGTTTCAGGCCAAGCTGGAGGGCAACTTGCGGGAGCTGGCGAGGCTGCTGGAGAAGACTGGGTGAGGCGTGGTTGCTGCGACCCTGGCATGCACCCTCGAGGTCCCGTGGAGGTCCTGTGGAGGTCCCGTGGAGGTCCTGTGGAGGTCCTGTGGAGGTCTTGTGGCACCCCCACATGTCAAGTCCAGCTGACAACGAATGTAAAGTTGCAAGTTGCACCAGTGGAGCCCAGTACTGGGCCGCTCTCGTCGGTGACGTCGCTCCAAGGCTCCTGCTGGGGCCAAAGAAGAAGAAACTCGGTCGGTCGTTCACACGTGATGCGTGTGGTGGTACGGATGCGCCATAGGTGAGCTCGTCGCACGGCGGCAAGCGCACGGGCCGGTTTGAGCGGGGGGAAAAGTTGGCCATGGGACTCCCGGGGTTCTCCGGGGCCGCGCCGGTCAAGTTTCACGTGTCGGTTCCGGATCAGGCGGTTCAGATGATTTTTGGGCTGATGGGGACGCACGTCCAAATGGGTGCGGTCGTCTTCCAGCTCGAGTCGATTTTCCAGCGAGATCGGCTCGGTAGGAAAATCACAGTCGTCTCTCCGAGCACTCGGGTGGCGGCCCTGGCGCTGGCCAGTTTCGTCTACGACCTGACGCATGTGAGCATGGATGCCAGATCAGGCTGGATGTACGTGGACCCGAACGAGCAGGTACACGGTCCGTACGTGTCGTCCAAGGTTCGGAGGTGGCGCGAGCAGCACTACTTTGATGCAAATTTCCCGCTCATGCTCAACAACCCCGTCGTGGCCATATGGGTGCCTGCATTCATGGTGGAGGCGCTGGCTGACGTGTTGGAGGAGCACGCAGAGCTGTCCACAGAGTTTGTGTCAATGCGGGGGGACGACCCGTGCATGGACTGGGAGAAGACGATCGACGAGGATGTGGCGGCGGCGCGTCGTCAGGTGCACGAGGTGCATTGCATAGCCCTGAAGCCAGGTGGCGGGGAACCGGCGGGCGATGGGCAGGCGACGGCCGGGCTGGAGTATGTCACAGAGTCGATGCCCATGGACTACGACGCTTGCGATTACAACGTATTTTGTGGAGTCGAGAAGAGCATGCATGTATGCGTGGTGCTTGACACCAACGTACTGCTTTCGCACTTTTCGTTCCTGGAGCGGCGCTTTGGGGATCTGACGTGCGGGAAGTCAAGGAGAGGGAACGTCCTGTCCTTGATTCTGGTGATCCCCTGGGTGGTTCTCTGCGAGTTGGATCATCTCAAGGAGGGTAGGTTGCGCGACTCGGCCTTGTATGCGATCAAGAGGATTCACACACTGGCCTCGGCACGGGACTCGTACGTGCACATACAAGGGTCCGCGAGTCACAAGCAGGCGGTTGAGGAGGTTGAGCTCATCGACGGGCAAAACCAGAGCCTGCGAAATGACGATTTCATCATGCAAGCTTGTGTTTTCTTTCAAGAGCGGTTGGTGAAAAGGATGCGGGAGAAGAAACATGCGGCGCAGTGCGTGCTGATAAGCAACGATCGGGGACTCCAGCTTCGGGCTCGATCAAACGGGATCATATGTCTAAAGGCGGTGGAGGTGGAGGCGACTGTTGACGCGTTCCTGGAAGCTATTGGTCCGGGTACAGGAGATGACTGTGCCGAATGTGACGAGGGCGAGGGGAACATGGCAGCGCCCGACTCTGCGTCAGGCAAGCGCCCCGCAGACGGCGCCAAGTCCACGGAGGCGTCTCTATCTACAGAGACCGCATCGAGGGAGGTCGAAAATTTCCTACTGAGCCTGCAGCTTCAGTCCTCCGAACCCCCGGATCGGCCGCGCGCCGACCGACACCCGCACCCGCCACATCAACGGTATGACCCGCACCAGTCAGGGGCTCGCGAGCCCCTACAATCCCTTCATGGTCTTGCGGGGGCCAGACCACATCAGGAGGCCGTGGAAGTGTTTCATACGACAACGAATCTTTCCCGACCTGTGATTGTCGACGCCGTGCAACACGGCCTTGGTGCGTTTGTCCGCTACATGCGGCAGCAGGATCTCGGCGATCTCTGGATCGATCTTCTGGAAGACGAGCTCAAGTGGCCTGGTTGGGAGGCGAGTGACGTGCTCAAGGTGTTGACCAGACACTCGTCCACGTTTTGGGGTGCATTTGATCGACGTCTCCTTGACGAGGCCAAAACGCTCCTCAGGTACATCAGCCCCTCGCGGTTCGACACGCACGCGCACGAGTGTGCAATAATAGCAAAGAAGCTCCTCAACGCCGCCTACTCGGCGTTCAGCAGACCTGTCGCAGACTCCCAGACGGAGGCACCCGATCCGCTCACGGTTCCGGGGTTCATCTCGCTGGGCGACGCAAAGCGCGCTGTGAAGGAGAGCATCGACGCCCTGGACGGAAGAGCGCCACGATGAAGATACGCTGTTTACTAAAACGAAGATGTCATGCACGATGATGATACTCGATTACACGGGATACACTGCACCATCCATCATGCATCATGCATCATCCATCATGCATCGTTCGTCCGTGCCTCGTACTCGTCCTCAAGTCCGTCGTATCTCTCAAACCACTTCCCGAGGGTTTCGAGCGCCTTTGACAGCAGCCCTTGATCGTCCATGGATTTGATCGTCGTAAAGTTGGCAGGCGCCTGCACGATCTGCTTCTCCTGCATGCTAAAGTTTCTCAGCTCGGCGGCCCTGTTGTACAGCCCCAGCTCCTCCTCCATCTGCGCCCAAGCCAGCCACGACGGCTCCGACTGGGGATTAGCCTTCACCGCACACTTATAGAGTTCCCTGGCCAGCTCCAAGTTGCCCTCGTTCTGCTCGAGCAGAGCCCACGCCTGGAACACGAGCGACGTGGCCTTGGCCCGCGGCGGGGCCGCCCATACACCCTGCTGGAACAGCTCCCTGGCCTCTTCCACGTTATTGGCCCGCTGCTCCATGCATCCCCACGCCTGCCACACGTACAGATGCTTCGGATCCGCCCTAGACGCCTTTCTGAACAACCGCCTCGCCTCCTCTAAATTGCCCAGGCTCTCCTCCATCAGGGCCCACGCCTGCGGCAGCGCAGCATCGGACCTGTTCAAGGCCGTCCCTTTCTTGAACAACGCCCGCGCCTGGTGCACGTTCCCGAGGCCCTTCTCCCACAGGGCCCACGACAGGAACGTGTACCGGCTCTTTGGCGAGCTCTTCAGCCCGTTCTGGAACAGCTGCCTGATTGTCAGCTCGTCGCTCTCCTCCTTCACCTCCATACACGCCCAGGCGTGCCAAATCGCATGGCTCTCCTTGCCCGTGCTCCCCAACGTCCCCTCCCGGAACCAACGCCTGGCCTCGTCCGGCTTGTTCATCTCTGCCGCCAGGACCGCGAGCGATTGGAACAGGTACGGACTCCCTTCCGGTCGCGTCGCGTCAATCCCGCGGATCCAAATATCACGGGCCTTTGTAAAGTTTCCCTGACCCTTTTCCAGCAGCCCCCAACCGTGGTACGCGGCCGCGTGCCTCGAGCTCGCCACGATCGCCGCATCGAAAAGCTTCCTCGCCAGCGGCACGTTCCCCCGCTTCACGGCCAGATTCGCCCACGCCGTCCACAGGTACGGATTCACGCCCTTGGTGGTGGCACACCCGCTGTCGTACAGGGCCTCAGCCTCTTCATACCGCCGCTTCTGGATCAACATCTTGCCCAGGATCACGTACGCGCGACCATCCTCCGGATCGGCCTCAATACACTGTCGCAAGCTCTGCTCAGCCTCCCGCGCGAGCCGCGCCCGGTCCTTCGACGAGGCCACCCGGTTGGACTGGATCCGGGTCTGCCGAGCCCGGTACAGGGCCAGGTCCAGGTTGATTTTCAGCGGCTTTCTCTTTCCCGCCAGGGAGCGACCCTCGACGTCCCTTCCGCTCTGCCCCGCCGCTTGGTACGACGAGAGCGGCGCGTTGCTCTGGGCAGAGGGCGCGAGCCGCTCGTCGTACTCGCTCAAAATTACCACCGAACGTTTGGCCTCGCCGTCTTCTGCCGTTGCCGTTGCCCTCGTACCCCGTGGGTTACTAATTCTCACGGTAGGGTGACGCGCGCGCCCCCTCGCCACCGCAGGGACGTTGACATTCAGCAAACCAGCCAGAACTGGCTGAGAAAGTGTCCGCGGCTTGGCCGTCGCTGGGGACCGTGCGCTGCCCATCACCGTCCGTATTTGGAATTAAATGTGTGGAGACGTGGCTCTGCCTGCTCCGAGAGGATAGAAAGGGGAAAAGAAGTGTTTCTGTCGTCCGGCGAGGAATTCCGAACTTCGGAATTCGAAGTGTTTCGAAGCGCAGAATTATTGATTGGCCAGCAGGTGCCGTTTCAAATGACAACAACAAGGGTGTTTGGCGTCAGGGATTTGGCGATATTGCTCTTGGAGGGAGGCTGTTCTCGACTCGGTCTGCCTCCTTCCACAGGGCAGGAGCTCTATGCTTTTTTGGAAACATGCCGTGAGAATGAAACATCTCGGCACCACATGAGTCCCTCGAGGAAGTTAGATGAATTGTGGCACTGGATGCTGCTCAACACCGACGTGTCCTCGTGCGTGCACGAAGCACTGGGAGGGGTGGTTCCTCATTCCACATCCACAGAGTCAGACTCTTTGAAGGAGAAGAACGAAAGAAGGAGGCGTTCCATGGAACTCATGACTTCCATGGGATATTCACCCGACCCAGAACTGTGGACCGACGACTGCAAACGAGAAGAGGATGGTGGAAATGATGTTTCTGATGACCATCTTCGCAGATCCACAGGTGTTCAAGGACAAAACCGAAGAACATTTCGAGTCGTCATGAAGACGATGACCGGAAAACGAGTCGTCGTGGAGGGCTTGACTGCTTCTACGACTGTGGCGGCACTCAAGTCCGCGGTGCATGACAAGGAGGGGATTCCACCAGACCAATTTAATCTATATTTACCAGGAACAAGAGGATGGATGGAGGATGACCGGACGCTTGGCGAGTATAATATCGATCGCGATGCAACGATGCATATCGTGTTGAACTTGAGAGGCTGTTAGGCGCCGAGGTATGGAGAGACCTTATTTTAGGCCCGAAGCTGGACGAGGATTTCTTCATGAAGATCACTCTGATCAGAGTGTTTCTCAGAGCAGAATTCTGGTGGAACGAATTATTGATTGGCCAGCCTGCAACTTGAAATACGCTACTCGCGTTCCATTCCAATCATCCGTGGAAATAATACGTGTCATAAAAGGTGGCACCCTCGGCGTGTAAGTGTGCAGGTGCCGTTTCAAATGACAACAGGCGTCAGGGATTTGGCGATATTGCTCTTGGAGGGAGGTTGTTGTCGACTCGGTCTGCCTCCTTCTGCAGGCCAGGAACTCTATGCATATTTGGAAACATGCCGCGAGAATGAAACATCTCGGCACCACATGAGTCCCTCCCTCAAGTTGGATTGTCTCTGGCACTGGATGCTGCTCAACACCGACGTGTCCTCGTGCGTGCACGAAGCACTGGGAGGGGTGGTTCCTCATTCCACATCCACAGAGTCAGACTCTTTGAAGGAGAAGAACGAAAGAAGGAGGCGTTCCATGGAACTCATGACTTCCATGGGATATTCACCCGACCCAGAACTGTGGACCGACGACTGCAAACGAGAAGAGGATGGTGGAAATGATGTTTCTGATGACCATCTTCGCAGATCCACAGGTGTTCAAGGACAAAACCGAAGAACATTTCGAGTCTTCGTGAAGACGATGACCGGAAAACGAATCATCGTGGAGGGCTTGACTGCTTCTACGACTGTGGCGGCGCTCAAGTCCGCGGTGCATGACAAGGAGGGGATGCCACCAGACCAATTTCATCTGGTATATTTCACCCAAGGAACAGATGGAATGATGGAGGATGACCGGACGCTTGGCGAGTATAATATCGATCGCGATGCAACGATAAACCTCATCATGCGCTTGACAGGCTGTTAGGCACCGAGGTATGGAAGAGGTTTTAGGCCCCGGCGAAACCGTACCTCAAAGTGATCGTTCCCGGTCCTATGCAAGGTTTATGCATGTAATATGTGTGGAAAGGCAAGGAAGGATACCTATCTGACTCTGCCTGGACGGTGTTGGTGCACGCCGCGGTCCAATCGGCCAGATGTTCAGGCTGGGCTCTTCAAATCCATCAAAACATACGCAACGTTTGGTTTCCCCGTCTCCAGCACGTACATTTCACGTCAAAGTCTTGCCAAGATGATGCTCGCCAGCCTGAAGCCCTCCGCTGCGTTGGGTTCGACACGACATGTCCGTCGTCCCATGTCTATGTCTATGGCCCCGGTCGCTCAGGGGGCATCGAAGTTGGTGCGTTCGTATATGTGCGATATGGAATTAATTACCGCGGTTTGACCACGGACCAGTGCTGTCGTACCGTGATCGTTGCCTTCCCGATTCCTACTACCTCGAGGGATCAGAGGGAAACCTACCACTGCTCACGAGCGTCTCCGCCGTACGTCCTCCCCGTTGCAGCGCACCAGCAGGCACGCATTTGCGTCCAACACGGTCGCCACTCGTGGCAGCGCGCACCGACTCGCGGCGACCGCCCGCAAGAGCCAGACCGTGACGGCCTCCGTCGCCCCGAAGAAGATTCTCATGCTCGGGGGCACTCGCTTCATCGGCGTGTACGTCGCGCGGATGCTTATCGAGCAGGGCCACGAGGTCACGCTGCTGACGCGGGGCAAGTCTCCCGTCACGGCGCAGATCCCGGATGACACCGACGACAGCTATGCAAGCTACGCCTCGGCCGTCAAGCACATCGCGTGCGACCGGAAGGATGCGGAGGCGATGAAGGCGGCTCTTTCCGGAAAGGGATTCCAGGTCGTGTACGACATGAACGGTCGAGAGGCCGACGAGGCCGAGATCGTTCTCGAGGCCATGCCAGACCTGGAACAGTACATCTTCTGCTCGAGTGCCGGGGTGTACATGAAATCCGACACCATGCCGCACAGGGAGGAGGACGAGGTCGATTATGCCTCCCGCCACAAGGGCAAGCTCAACACCGAAAAGCTGCTGAGCGACCGTGGTGTGACGTTCACTTCGATCCGCCCGGTGTACATCTACGGGCCGCTCAACTACAACCCGGTGGAGGAGATGGTCTTCCACCGGCTGAAGGAGGGGCGGCCTGTCATGGTGCCGGGCAGCGGTATGCAGGTGACGCAGCTGGGTCACGTGAAGGACCTCGCCGTCGCATTTGTCAAGTGCATGGGCAATCCCAAGGCATACAACCAGATCTATAACATCAGTGGCGAGCGGTTTGTGACGTTCAACGGGTTTGTCAAGGCGTGCGCTGAGGCAGCGGGCTTCCCAGCGCCGGAAATTGTGAACTATGACCCTAAGAGCGTCGACCTCGGCAAGGCCAAGGCGTTCCCCTTCCGTGATCAGCACTTCTTCACCAGCATCGACAAGGCCATGGCCGACCTGGACTGGAATCCTGAGTTTGATCTCGTCTCGGGGCTGAGGGATTCGTACGAGAAGGACTTTGGCCGCGGCAACTTCCGCAAGGCGGCCGACTTCTCGGCCGACGAGATCATCCTCGCCTCCAAGTGAGATCTCGAGGTTGCTGGGCGCGGGAGTATGGTTTTCGACGTTCGACGTTCGTCGTTTGACTCGTGTGAGTGGGGTTCACAATCAAAATTATTTCATCTGCCACGAAATGCAATGCCTATCAAATGCCATGCAACCAAATGCTGGTGACGACCATCGAGTGGACGTGTGGAAAACTTTGAGGCGCCGGATGTCCTCTCTCCCTCTTTCCAATTCTCTTCTCTCCCTCCATCTCTCTCACACACCCTCAAAACCGCAATACAGACCCGTTGGCCGGCAAATACTTGGCGATGAGCTGATCACAATACGACTTGATCTCGTCCTTGTCCACGACGATGTCATCACGACGTTTGTATTGGATCAATTCCACAAACTTTTCGAACTTGGGCAGCATGGCGACATCAAAGTCGCACATGAGATCCTGGTACGGGCGGCCCGGCTCCAGGAGGGCGTAAAACTTCTGGTACCTGAGCAGCCACAACGCCTCGCGGGGCAGCAGCGTTTTGTTCAGCGCCAGCAGCATGTACAGGTACTCGGGCCCGGACCACGACATGAACACCGAGCGAAGACCGCAATTCTGCTGGTATATACCGAGCGGCGTCGAGTACTGCTTCTTCCTCCGATCCGGGTTGGCGGAAAAATAGTTTGCATTGGTGATGGCACCCGAGAATCGACATCCAACCGGAAATGTCTCGCCAATGATCGACCACTGAGGCTGGCTGCCAAACCGCTCGTGTCCCTGTAGCTTACCCAGCCCGTGAATCAGCCCCACCAGGGCCATCCAATCATCGTCAGGGAACGCTTGCCGACACAATGCCGCACACTGGAACGCGTGATCGGTAAGGGACATGCTTGGATCCAAGTTTTCGTCACCAATCAAAGCAGCCTCGTATTCCCGGAGCTCGTTCAGCATCTCCAGGGCGCCCCAGACGTCCATCTGGCAACGCGACAGCGTCTGGTTCGAGCGAACCTGCTTCGTGACAAAATCGAACGTCTGCCGCGCGTGATTCAACCGGGACAGGAGTTCCTGTGCCGCCTGCTGCTCCACAAGGTGCCCCTGCTGGATCATGAGATCCAAGTCCAGAGACGGGCCTCTGCTTGGACTGGAGGGCGTCGCAATGCCCTCCTCCGGTATCGCGGGCCCAATCGCCACCCCCACTCTCGGATCCAACGTCGTTGTACCCAACTGCTCGAAAACTCTACTCATCGTCGCGAAAACTGTTTGCCTCTGGACGGCGGCTCGTTACTGAGGTATCCTTCCTTCCTTGGACGACGGAGTGGACCTGAGAGCGCTCGTTATCCTGTGTCCCTGCGGGAGTATCCGGGCGCGCACGTCATGAAATATAGTCTACAGACAGGACTCTATGGCCCGCACAAGCGCACACAAGGGCGAGAAGACGCCTGTCGCACTCGGCATGTCGTCGAGAAACGATAACGTCGATTCACTCGTCCTGTCCAACGCACCTAGTTTCGCTACTGCTTTCTCAGTTTCCCATGGTTGTCAATCGCGAAGAAATATAAAAACTGAAAAGTGACGAGGAGCCCATCATGGATTACAGAGACCTGAGCGCGAGGCAGGAGCGATCATCATTTGCCCAGGAAGAAGCTCGCAAAGCCACGCCGCACGCTCTTCAAAACCGACTCTGCCGGGCTTCCCACCGCGCTGCTCCCCTGGGAGCTGCCCTCGGTCGTTATCACCACGTGACCACCGTCCCCAGAAACTCGTCGCTGGCTCGCTCGCCGCTGCTGGCGTGCTTGCCGTCTCTCAGCAGCCGCCAGATGCACCAAGAACGTCTCAAACTCCATGTTAGCCAACATATTCGACATTGACTCTTCGTCCTGGGGCGAGCTGTACTCTCCGAATGGCAGGAGCGCGTTCATTTCTTCGTTCGCCAGGCTCAACTGACTGAAACACAGCGGGCACTCTTGGCTCCGCTGAGCCCACTGCATGATGCACTGCAGGTGATACCCGTGTCCGCATTGCGTCTCGGAGATCGGATCGTCGTCACAGAACTCGTCGAGACAGATGC
>JACLAB010014536.1_pt1 | contig 16076 bp, 13 predicted proteins | sample 8027921 | NCBI WGS metagenome assembly JACLAB01 (sample SAMN15725117, study PRJNA655200) | protist metagenome | isolation source: fluorescence activated cell sorting (FACS) single amplified genomes of... | place: USA: West Boothbay Harbor, Gulf of Maine | collected 2000-07-19 | reverse complement strand
GCGTCGATTGCTGCCCAAGTTGAGCCTCTTGAGCCTCCTTAAGCGCTTCACGAAGCTCAACAACTTGCTTATGGAGGCTCTCGTCGACTGCGATGCCTTCATCCTTAGATATGGTAGCCTTGGAGGACTTGAGTTCTTCCTCCATCGCGGCCTTAGCTTCTTCAGCTTGACAGAGCGCATACGACGCGACAACGAGCTCCTCAGATTTAATCTTGAGCGTAGTGTTCGCCTCCTCTCTGAACGCCGAAAGCGCCCTTTCTGCTTTCAACGCACGTTCCTCAGCTTCACTGCGCATGGCTTCCAACTCATCAAGCTTTTGAGTCGAGGATGTAGACTCGGCCAGGAGTTGTTCGACTCGTCGCTTCGAGGAATCAGCAGCATCCGTCGACTGCCTCATAGAAAGTCGCGCATCTGCAAGTTCACCACGGAGAGTAGCGCACTCATGCTCAGTGGAAACCAACTTTGCGTCTGATGCCGCCTGCTTCGCGTTAAACACTTTCAACGCAGAGGCTCTGTCATCAGATGCCTTCGCGCGGGCTTCCGATAACATTGAGGTCAGCTTGTCGATCTCGGCCTGTTTGCTCGGAGCTTTCGACTCTTCGATTTGAAGTCGAGACTTCAACTCTGAAACGGTCCACTCTGCTTTCGCAGTTTCCGCGCGCGCTGCTTTCAAGCTCTCCTCAGATTTTGCAAGCTTCAAAGTGAGCTGTTCAAGCTTTGCCGCATATTCAGCATCTCGCTCCATGGTAGAGGTCTCCAAAGTTTCCAATGATATCCTTAGATCGGCCTCAACGAGTCTCGAGTTTCGCCTTGCAGCCTCTGATTCAGCGAGTAATTCACGCAGCTTCACCAGCTCAGACGATGGACTCTCGTCAACCTCCTTTGGCTGCTCGAGCAGAGACTCGTTGAGCCTCTGAATCTCAGCATCAGCAGCTCGCACCCGTGACTGAGCATCTGCACCCGCGCGAGACGCTTCGACGAGCTCATCCGTCTTCCGCTGCAAGGCTTCCCTCGCTTCTGCGCGAAACGCGGCGATCGAAGTCTCGAGCTCTCTCACCTGATGCCTCGTGTCTGACAAATTTGACTCAACTTCGGCGAACGAACGTGCAGCAACTTGAGCGTCGGACTGCATCTCAGCGACGCGAAGTTGTGAAGCCGCCAGCTCAGCTGTTAAACGCTTTGACTCGCGCAGCTCGCTTTCGACATTCTCCTCGGCAGATTTAATTCGCGCTTCGGAGTTGCTGAAAGCCTGCTCGGCTGCATCGACGAGCGCTTGCTTCTCTGCGCGCACTTCTTGTAACGACCGCATCAAAGACTGGATTTCCTTCCGCAAGGCTTCGGCATGTTCCTCCGCAGCTGCAACAATCTGCCCAGTTTTTTCTTCTAAGGACTCCGTGAGGTGCGATGCTGTGATATCATCCTCGATTACTTTCGAGATTGATTCACCCTGAGACACATCCAATTCAGACTTGAAACTCCCTATGCGAAGGGCTTGAGCTTCGGACGTGGCGCGCAACGCAGCAACCTCCGCTTCCTTCTCAGAAACTCTGCTTTCAGCAGAGGCGAGCTCTTCCATCAAGGACTCGACGCGTGCATCCGTGATTTCCAAAGAACTCGGACTTGGGTCAGATTCGACTTCACCCGCTGCCTGCAGTTTCTCATTTGCCTCCTCCAGAAGTACCTTCATAGCAGAGATGGAAGAGTCGCGCTCAACTTCGGCAGCGAGCCGCATTTTTTGTGCTTCCTCCTTGGCGAGGCTTGCCTCGAACTCAGCGCTTTTTGCCCTCTCCAGAGCGGCGCTTGCTCTGCTCTCCGCTTCAGATGCTTGACCACGAAGTTCCTCGATGTCATCTTCCTTTCCAGATGACTTCTCGAGATTATTAGCCTGCAGTTTCTCTTCTAGAAGGTTCACCTTCGATCTTGACTCCTCCAAGAGTTCCTCGGTGTCCTCCAAACAAGAACGCAGCATGGACGCCTGCGCGTCTGCCATTTGTTTCCCCTGTAGAGCTTCCTCAAGTTCTGCCGATGCGCCTGCCTGCTCTGTTTTGACATCCTGCACAGACGTAGGCTTCGAGTCATCCAGAACTGTAATTGACAACGATACAACCTGCTGGCCCCTTGAAATGTAGAGCTCTGCCCTGAGCTCGTCTGCCTCAACGTTTCGAGTCTCGAGGTCTGCCTCCAACGTGGCTATGCGACGAATAAGCTGTTCACCCTTTTCAGCCGCGGCCACCAGTTTATTGCTCGCAGCATCCAGTTCTTTCCGAGTCGTCGAAACTTCCTCTTCAGCAAAGCCCCGGTATCGTATCTCGACTGCGAGGTTCTCTTTCAAAGCAGCGTTAGCATCCAACGCTGCCTTAAGTCGCGCATCCTCAACCTCGACCAGCATAACCGGTTCGGCGCTCTTTTTCGTGGTGTCGAACAACCAAGCCTCGGCGGCAGTTGACATTGCAGCCTCAAGTTCAGCCTCGACCTCACGATGGCGCTCAACGTCACGCTGCAGGCGTTGAATCTCATCGTCGAGGGCGCTAGCCTTTTGTGAAGATATCCCAGAACGCGCGCTATTCGCTTCGGATGACGAGCGTAGCCTTAACCCTAAGTTCTCGCCTTTCATCAGCTCAGTGTTGGCGTTTTCCCCTGACGACAAGTTCGACGCGGGCGCGGCGAGCTCAGGTAGACCGACGATATCAGAGGGCATCTCCAGCTCGTTCTGTAGCATTGCGCTTATCATGTCGTTATATGCCCTTGCGGTCTGCAAATTTTCTGCGAAAGTGTCCATCTGTGCAGTAGGTCGAGGAGGGTAGGGGTCCTAGCGTTAGTTTTGTGAGGGAGCGAGGAATGCTGGGAAAGCACGAAGTGCCGAGTTTGTCGCGACGGGACGACCGGGGGCACAAACGCACCCGCACAGATATCGCGTGCGCCACATGAGAAGCGCGAAGACGCGACGTCGCGTGTCCGTGACCCATCCTACCGGCTTGTTCCCACGACGCGTGCCGTGGGAACCAAGCTCTGCCGACACCTTGTCGCGTTCCGAGACAAAGACGTGTGACCGTTGTTGGTTCCGACCCATCGCAACCGTCGACTCTTTTATGCTTAGCTACTGACACTGACTACTCATGATTTGGGTTGCGAGATTTGGAATTACCTATATAAAGACTGAAAATCAAAATAGGTAAAGCGCAAGAAGAAAGAAATGACAAATGTGTCGTGGGCGCGAGGAGTGACGAAAGACTAAAACTGCAAGCACGGGATGGAGCTGAGAAATGATAAGCGTGAATTCAGACAAAGCATAGCGCTCTGCAAGCTGCCTACTGGCTAGCTATCTGGCTGGCTTTACGATCAACCTCCTGATGATTGAGAAAGCTCCGAGAGCACGAGAGGAAGCAAAACCGAGTCAAAAATCTCAACGCTGTCTTGCACCAGACCCCGAACGCGCTTGCACGCGGCAAGACCAACCGAGACAGCCTCTTCAGGACGATCGAGAAATCGCCTGACGGTTGATAGAAGATCATGCTCAGAAGATACAGAAGTACAGAGTATTCCCCGAGCATTCAAAGCACTGACAAGTGATTCAAACGTACCGTGGTGAGGGCCAACGATAACGGCGGAACCTGCAACTGAGGGCTCAGCGATGTTATGGCCATTACCGCTAAACAGGGACCCCCCGATGAAAGCGGGCTTACCGTTCGCAACTGCGTAGAGCTCGGGCATCAGGCCGACGACGTCAATGACATAGATGTCCGTATCGTCAAGAGGGAGCTCGCCGCGAGATAGAAGCCTAACACGCAGACCGAGATCTGCGAGTTCACTCCTAATTCGCAAAGATCGAGCCGGATGGCGCGGTGCGATAACAGTGAGCAGATTAGAGAACTCTTCACGGAGCTTTGAATGAATTCGCGCGCAAGCGCATTCCTCATAATCGTGCGTGCTCGCAGCGAACCAAATGAATTTTCTGCGCCTGAGCAACATCATCACGTGACTTAGGTATGTTGAATCGAACCTGCTTGGTGGGTTGGAACTAGTGGTCGCAGAAACCACGGCTGTTATGAGCTTCAAGTCACAAGGCGATCCTAACATGCCTGAAGGGATGCCAAGCTGTTCGAAATAGCGACACTGCTCAATATCCTGCGAGGAGCAAAGAAGCATAACTTAGAATTGTACGGGAGCAGACGAATTTATGACTTGCTTCTACTTACTCTGGGTGATATAATCTGAAACTTGGACAACGTATCGTTCAACAATGCCTTCGCAACCGGCCACTGCCATCGTTTCGCCGATTTTGACGACATTCGCGCGCCAAAGAGAAATAGTCGAACGCCTGCGGTTGTATGATGAATGTAAGTTTTCATGCTTTCAAGGATTTCTTAGATGTTATCCGCCCTTACCTTTTCTGTGCGCTTCATCGATGAGAATCGGCCATAGCTCTGACTCTATGAACACCCCTGTGAGCGCAAAAGCCGAAATGATTCAATGAGTGAAGTATTGCGACATGAACGCTTTCTGTGAGCCTTTTCTTTTCTAAAATTTCGCGTTGAAAGACATTCAAAATGATTCAGAACATGGCATTACGTACCTATATCTGGTTTCCAATGCGCAATGAATCTTTGCACAGCTCTACGCGTGTCGATGGGAACGCTCTGCATAAATAACGCATGATTCAGACGAATCGAGATGGGTTTTCATCGAAGGTCAGTTGATTGTATTCTAAAATAGAATACCTTTGCGTGCATGCTGCGCTATCTTGCGTACCTGACGTATAACTGAGCCTGGATATCTATGACGCCTCCATTCTTCAGCGGCAAGTGTTCCGCCAGTCACGAGTATATTGGTTTCAGGTGCCCGCTCCAGAATTTTACGTATCAGGGGCAGAGCTGCCGCCCCTTCCCCCACAGAAACTGCGTGTATCCACACCAATTTACCTGCGCATCAGTCGGGAATAGGCATGTTCAGTCGTTTCCACCCTCTTGCGTGTTTCATTCCTGCGTCTCTTACTCTCTTTCAAGCCGGAAGTCGTCGACGCGCACCTTCTGGACGAGGCTGGGCACCGTGGCCCCACCTTTGGTCAAGTGTTATCGCCAATTCTTTACCGAGAGCTCGTCGTGTTTGAAAATGCACTGCATATGGTCAAGACAGTAGGGATGTGAGTATGTATGATAGAAGTTAGCGACGGTCGCGTCGCGGGTGCGTTGGGCAACTCCTTTTCATATGATGGAAGACCTGACCTATAGCAGGAGATGGCGTACTATGACGATTCCTGGGAACACTCACGTGCGATAATAGGCTCGGCAACTGTAGCACAGAGATGATAGATGGCCTTGATATATGGCAGCATGTCTTCGCGTCCAATGGCGGCACGCTTGAAGTAGTGTGAACTACGAGGGGCGAGTTGTTAAATCCTCTGAAGACTTTCAATCACACAGTTTTACCCGCGTTCGTTGAACTCCTTGCGGCGTGGCATCGACTGTGCTGTTGCGAGTATTAGTGCGACAGCATCATTTGGTGTCCTGCAAGGCCTTGCAGATTCGAGTATGCCTCTCTGTGTGCGCCGCTGAGAGTATCGTTCTTTTTACCCAGGAGCTGCGAAGAGCTTTTCTGCCCGCGAAAGCTTTTCTTTTGATTTATTTTTGACGCAAGGCGCGGTTTTCCAAGAGGCGATTTGTGAGCAGCCGTCATGATACTCACTTCAGTCGTCGCCGACCTCCTCGGCCTGATCTCCGGGGGTTGAGATGAGGCTAAATATACTCAACTTACAGACGGGAGCCAGGGAACTTGACGATATCGCGGCCGATGATACGGTGGATAAGCTAAAGGCAAGGCTGTACGAGTCCAACTTGGTAGATCTTCTGCCCTCGGGCCAAAGACTCATCCACTCGGGGCGGACTCTCGCAAACGGAGACGAGCTCTTGTCCGCTGCGGGAGTCGCGGAAGGGGATGTCGTCGTAGTCGTCAAGCAGCGGGGTAAGGACGATTGGAAAGAGTGCGAATCTAGCCAGCCGGGTCCAGACGTCGCGCACATCAATAGAGTCATGGGAAAGGCCGGCGCTACGATGAGCGCGTCTTCGACTCCTTCGGGCGGCACTTCTGGGCTGAACGAGAACTTCGAGGGTTTGCGCGTCGGTGAAGCAGCGCCAACGAGCGATGGGCAAAGCGGTGAAGCGTACGCCACAGTAGCGATGCGGGCAGGTCGGTTGGAAGGTATCACCCTTCCTGAACCTGATCCAGATGCGATGGCAACACTGCTGGATATGGGCTTTCCTGAGGCGCGCGCTAAAAAGGCGCTTCTCCTCCACCGCAATCACCCGGGAGCGGCGATGGAATGGCTTTTGGAAGTCGGAGATGGTCCAGAGGCGGACGCTGAGCTGACGGATGTTGAGATTCGGCAGGTGATGAGCACGATAGGAGCATCACCGACTGTGTTTCGTGCTCCGCGCGAGCCCGCAGGTGACCCTGATGAAGCTGATGTGCAACGCCTCGTCGAGATGGGTTTCCCTCGCGAGGAAGTGATGGCCGCGCTCAGGGCAACACACAACAACCACGACGCGGCGTGCGCCTGGCTTTTGGGTGAAAGGGGTAGTGGGAGAATGAGGGCAATGCGGGACATTGATGTTGGAGTGGGAGCACGTGGGAATCCCGAAAGCATGCAGATGCTTCTCGGCGACATCCTCAGCCATCCGACCATTCAGGAAGGAATGCGGTCCGAACGCGTCGTGCAGGCGTTCCAGTCGATGATCGAGGACCCTTCCTCAGCGCACGACTACATGAACGACCCAGAAGTGGGACCTATTTTACTCCGAGTGCATTCGATACTCGCACGTGTCGCTGATGGTCACGCGAACGGCGATGCGCCTGCGCGGACTGGGTGATGAGATGTGGCGTGTGTTGGATAGCTGGCAGAGACACCACCGTTTTAAAACTATTAGAGCTAGAACGAGCTGATCGCCGCCTCGTCAGTCGTTCTCGCCGTTGAGGTCCGCGGCGGTAAGTACTCCCCGAGCCTTCAATTCCTTCTGAGCTTTGTCCATCTCCCCACGAAGGGAAGCAGCATCATCCTCACAGGTGGGAAAGTGCGCTAAACTCCAACCTATCACGCACAAAGAGTAGCAGCCGAAAGACACGAGCGCCCAGAGAGGCAAAAGTTCAACTGCTTTCTGGTACTTCTCCGAGAGTCCGCTCTGCATCGCGTAAGCCTGTTCGGAATGGAAACGATGGTCAGCCACATGACATCAGGGAACACAGAGAGACACGCGAGGATAGAGAACGCTTCAGAAGATGCATCAGTCTAAGAGGAGACGTACCCAGACGGCAAGGAACGCCCCGACGATAGATCCTGCGAGGACACATTCAGTTGCGCGACAGGAAAGATGTCAGAAAAGATTATGGGAAGAGAGCGTTGTAAGGACAAAGGGACGTCTAGAACTGTACATACCGAGTTTCAAAAGCCTGGTGCCCATCTTCAAGCAAGCGTCTTCGCTCCTAAAGAGCGTTTGACGGCGAGATCCGCATCCAAGAATGGTCCGGAAGGGAGACGCTCGACCAGGAAAACATTTATATATCACTGGCGACGTTTCTGGAAAATACAAAATCGGGCAAATCTAAACACAAAAATATCGAGACCGTTAACTCAAGGATTGACGGTTTACTTTTGATAAATCTCGCAATTGATTACAAAGTTTTAAACCGCGATTACCAGACCGACCAGTCTGCCTCCTCAGATGCGTCTCAGACGCTGGAGGCGTGTCGTGGCCGGCCTAAGCCGCGCGGGCGCGGGGTGGATAGCGGGGGAAACTTGCGGGCGAGAAAACGGGCGAGTGACGTGCATGATTCGCTCCGCCACGCACTTGTTTTCATTTTTGTTTTTGCACCTCGCAGGGCCTAAGACTTCATGTGACGTGTACACGCAGACGCAGTCTTACAAAGATGCGATTGATGATTCTCTTATTCTTTGGCATGTTCCAAGACAAGCGTTACGCGACGCGTTAAAATATTCGTGTTGCTGATGATGGAACCTTTCGTAACCTCATAACCGACTGCGAGCGCGTCACGTGCCGTCGCGCACGTTTGCGTTCACCTCGTAATAACATCGTTTCGTTTATTTTTCATCGTCTACCCTTCGAAGCAAGGTGCGCATCAGCGACCTGTCCCAGCCCGCTCTCAATCAGACATATACTTTCCTTGGAAGACACGTAAGATCTACGACACGTGAAAGTTCTTGTCGTTTATGCTTACCCCTGACTCCCAACCACGGCAGAGTCGACACGATCCCGAGATGAAGTCCACCCTCGCGACCGTCTTCTTCGGTTCCTTAGCTGTTGGCGCCCACGCCGGCGCCCTCAGCCTCACTGTTCTCTCAATGAACGACCATCACTCTCAGCTCGAAGCGGACGACTACGACCTGATCGTGTCTGACGCAGCCACCAAAGCCATCACCGGCGAGGAGGTCAACGTCGAGGTTGGCGGCTTTCCCTTGACCGTTGGCGCCATGAAGGCCGTGCAGACCGCCGAAGAGGCCGCCTCCCGATCTGTGATTAAGCTTCACGCGGGAGACGCCCTCACCGGCGGATCGTATTACTCGTTATTCGACGGCGCCGCGGACGCAAAGATGATGGCGCACGCGTGCTTCCACGCCATGGCCATCGGCAACCATGAGTTCGACGACGGTGACGCGTCGTTGAACACGTTCATCACCAACATGAACGATGCGACCGTGTGCGCCGGTGGAACGAAAGTACTAAGCGCGAACGTCGTCGCCGGTCCTGACTCTCCGCTGAAGAACAATTACGCCAAGTCGCACACCTTCACCGTCGGAGGCGAACAGGTGGGCGTCGTCGGGGTCACCATCAAGAAAAAAACCGAGGAATCGTCCTTCCCCGACGCGGGCACCACTGTGTCAGAAGAGAAGGCCGCAGCGCAGGCAGAGATCGACGTGCTCGTCGCCGCTGGCGTCGATAAGATCATTCTTCTGACGCACGTGAACTACAACCTCGATAAGGAGTGGATGGCGACGCTCAAGCACGTCGACGTCGTGGTCGGCGGCGACGGGCACTCGCTCCTCGGCGAGGTGGCCGACCTGACCGGCATTTACGAGAGAGTGGAGGGAGCATTCCCCACCGAACTGACCAACGGCAGCGGGAAAAAAGTGTGCGTCATTCAGTCGTGGTGGGGCGCCAGAACGTTCGGAAAGCTCCGAGTGGAGTTCGACGCCGACGGTCACGTCACAAGCTGCCTTGGAAAGCCCCAGTTTGCGTACAACTCGACGACGATTAAAAACGCCACGGGCGATGCATTTACCTCCGCGCAGAAAACCGCCATGGTCTCGTACCTCGACACGCTCGATAACTGGCACGAAACCACCGGTGACGCCGCCACCGATGCCGCGTTTCAGGTGTACAAGGACCAGGTGGACGTTCTTAAGGAGACGAAGCTGGCGGACGTGCCCGAGAACATCTGCTTCGAACGCATCCCCGGTCAAGGTCGATCTAAGGTCTGCGAAGTTGAGGCTTCGTACGAACACGGCGGCGCGGCGTGCCAACTCGTCGCCAAGGGTTTCCTGCACCGCACGAAGACAGCCGACATCGCCATTCAGAACGGCGGTGGATGCCGCGTTGACATCGAGGAGGGCGATTTCACGATCGACGACGGGTATACCATGCTTCCCTTCAGCAACACTATCGTTACGCTCGAGATGACCGGTGAGGATATCATCAAAGTCCTCGAGGACGCTCTCTCGATGTCGCACGACGGAGAAGACCCGTCCACGGGTGCGTACCCGTACGTCGCCGGCTTGCGCATGGACGTCGACATGTCCAAGGCGAAAGGGTCGCGCATCTCCAACGTGGAGATCAACGTGCGTCTTAAGGCCGCTACCTGGTCCGATATCGACGAGTCGGCGACGTACACTGTGGCCACGAACAACTACATCGCCGCTGGGAAGGACGGTTACGTGACGTTCGCAACGGATACCGTCTCCGCGACGTCGACGGACACGTACATGGAATACGCGCAGACCATGGTCGATTACGCGGAAGAAATTGAGACGCTGGAAGCGCCGCCCGTGTCGGAGATGAGCACGAAATCCTACATCGCTCCGGACGGAACGTACCACACGCCCAGCCTGGCGCCGGCGGCGCCGAAGGCGTCTGGCGCCGAAGCCGTCGTCGGAAACGCCGTCGCCTTCGTCGCCCTCGTCGCCGCCGTCGCCGTCGCGGCGATGTGAGCGCGACGATCCGATCGAAAACGTTTATCAGGTATTCACGCATCACATATTACCTGATACCTTCGTGGGAAGGAATTTAATTTCGCGCGCAGTGCGGCGTGCCTCATGCTCCACCACGAGCCGTTTCTCTCGGAGGCTTCCTGCGTCGGCGCCGGTGAGTCGAAAGACTCAACGCCAGTTTGTGCGCAGGAGAGAGCATTGTTTAGTATTCGGTAATAAAATATGTACATGTACCGTAGCTACTACGTACTGATTGTAACCCCTCGCTTGTATGGACACAAAGATCAGAGGCCTGCGCGCACGAACGAACACATGGCGTCACCCGCTGAATACGGCTCCGTGCCCGCCGGTGATGTGCACGTGGAGTTTGTGTCTTCCGGCTCGACGCAGAAGCGTTGGTCGATCGGTAAGGTGATCGGTGCGGTGTTCGTGGTGCGTCAACGGGTCCCGAACTCAATCCGAAGTTTCTGGGAGGCTTCGAACTTACGGCGGTCGTGGCGTGTCATGTCCGTCGGGATCGTAAACGAAGGCATCGCCTGAAGCGCGTTCCCAAGTTACACGCGATACACACCCGTCGCAAATTCGTGAACACTGCACCTGCGTATCTACCGTCCAATCGGATCTAAACGCCCGTCACACCGCTAACCTCCCCCGTCTCCCTTGAGTCACGCCCAGATCACATTCGGGATTTTCGCACTCTCTCTCACCCTCGGCGGTTCCATTTCCGGTAGTTTGCTCAGCCAGTCGTACAGCGATTCTCACTTGAACTGTCCCAAAGGCATCACCCCGGCGACGATTCGCGGTGACAACCCTGAGGTTTGGAGCGATGTTTCGCTGGAGATGGCACGGCGGGTGGATAAAATATACTGGCTTTGCGTTCGCGAGGGGTGCGACGTTCCGTTTCCCGACGAAATCTTTGACAAAGTGGTCTTGATGCGCGGGGAAGAAGTTGACGTATGCAACTTGTTCGTGATTGACGGGAAGCCCCGGGAAGGCCTTGGAGGGCACACCCTGCAAGCCTCGGCGATGCACATGCTCGCCACGATGCACGGCTGGTCGAAAAACGCGAACGCGGTGATGATCATGGAGCAAGACACGGTGATTGACCAAAGCGTGAAGTGGAGCGCGGATGACTGGGCCTCCTTCGACGCCGCCGCGGAGGCGAAGCAGTGGAACGTGATCCGCATGGGGTACCGGCCTATTTTGTACGAGATGGCAGGCGATCACGCGTGCGAACCTCAATGCGTGTGTGAAACCGCGACGAGCGAGGCGTGTTTCCTGGGAAGCGCGGGGTGTGACCTTCGTGGGGCGGACGCGTACGTCGTGCACAACCGTTTCTTCAGCCAGTACGTGGACTTGTTCCAAGGACCGGGGTGTATCGACCAGATAACGTGCTCAGCGGTGGACAACGGGGTGTTTCAGCAATTAGCCAATATCTTCGTACTTATGCCGCAGTGGAACTACCAAACTGAGGCGCAAGCAGACTCGATTTCGATCGACACGCAGCGGGCAAGTGCGGGGCTTCTTTCAAAAAACTGCTTCAACCCGGCGAACCCAGAGTGGTAGGGGGAAGGCTGGCTAGATTCGGCCGTAGCCATTAGCTCGACGCTAGAAGACGGTTTGTCCATTCAATTCACCACGTTCTGCGTAGTTATGATTTCGGAACGGAGTGAACGAGCGGCACTTTCGACGCGAGCCCGTGTTGGATGACGTAATGTTCACTCGATCAAACAAACACCAAAAATATGTACATAGCTATGTAGAACGAGTGCTCTGCTCCTCTGTCCCCACATCGGAACGCACTGTCACCGGCACGCGGCAAGTGTCCGAAAGCATAACGTGAACCACCGGTGCCATAGGTCTGTCCCGCTTCCCTCGAAAACTCGACAAGCACAATGTCCCGACGCACGCGGGTGACTCGTGCGCTTCTGCTGTGCATCATCGTCGCTCTCGTGCTTCCTGTGGCGTGCGCGGGCGCGTCGCATCGGAGCGCGAGGCAAGGCGACGTGGCTTACTTCTCAAGCGGTGATTTCGATAGCAACGAACTCAATGAGCGTGAGCCCGGATCCGGGCAGACGCCTCTCATGGCTGCGTCGCTGGCAGGCCAGCATCTTGTCGTGAAGGCTCTCCTCGAGCTTGGAGCGGATCCGAATATCGGAGAGAAGGATGGCTATACCCCGCCCCACGGCGTCGCGTTTCAAGGACGACCGGAAGCGGCGGCTGTGTTGATTAAGCACGACATCCGAGTAGACGAGGCGCACGAAGACGGTTACACGCCTCTGCATCGAACAGTATGGGGAGGGCAAAGCAACCACATCGAAACGGCGAGAGTGCTGCTCGAAGAAGGTGACGTGGATCCGGACGCGCTCGACGCGAAAGGATTGTCCGCCGCACACGTCGCGGCGGAGAGAAAAAACGATGAGATGGTGAGGACTCTTCTCCGTTTAGGTGCCGACCCCAACCTACAGACGAAGACTGGCGATACGTTGTTACACGCCGCGGTCAACGCTCAGCGACCGAAAATGGTGGAAGCGGTCATCAGGGCCGGCGGAGACGCGTCTGTGACGAATGCGCACGGGCAAACGGCACGAGATTTGGCCGAGCGTTTGCCTTCAGAAGAAGTCAGGGCCCTGTTCGTTTCGCACGCAGAGGTGGGTGTCGAGAAGAAAGCCGCTGACGCGCCGGATGAGTTGTGATAGCACTGCCTCACATAAGTTATATGCACAAGAGAATCATGAGCCCACTTACAGCCGCGCTTTCCCGCGCCGCGCGATCAAGGATCACCGCCCTTCTTCGACAGCCCCACGCTCTCCCGCTTGAGCACAGTGAGCAACGTCTGAGAGCTCTCGAGAATCTTCAGGTACGCGGCTTCTGTCTCCTGGATGGTCTTATCGTAATCGTTCCTCGCGGCGACCTTTTATGAAGGGAGGGGATGATGGTAAGGTGAGCGTCGTGCCGCGACGCGCGCGTTTTTCCAACAGAAAATCGTCCTCCCGATCGATCGAGCGCTTGTGAAAGGGAGTTTAGTTTCTCGCGTGCGCACCTTGCGGGCGATGGAATCGTTCAGCGTGGTTAAACGCTTGGAGAGGACGGTCAGATCGCTCTGGACCTTGGACTTCTCGTCCTCCTCATCGGTGATCTGCTGGTTGATTTCCTCGCGCTTCTCGCGGAGGTCCTCGATGCCTGCGTTCGCGGTCGTAGGGACGCGGGGAAAGAAACGAGTGAGCGAGAGTTCGTGATTTTGTCGCGAGACCGACACGACGAAGCGGGGCGGAAGGCGACTTCGCGTAACCCACGCCCGGCGTCGTTCGCTGTCGTCACCATCGGGAAGGTGTGGCGAAGAGAATCAAGAGGTTTGACAACGCGGACGCGTCGCCCTCGAGCACGGAGGCTGGCGTCGTTCAAAAGAACATCGTTCGCGCTCTTTCGTAGCCCGTTGGAAAACAAATGACTCGTCTCGCGGTGCGTTCGCGGGCGCCTCGCGCTATGTGTACGCACATTTTACCAGCTCGTCATTCTGGGACGCCATGGCTTGCCCTTGAGCGGCCATCTTGGCTGCCTTGTTTGCGTACGCGGGCCGAGCGTGTTCGCGAAGGTGTGATCGCGGAAGCGGCGCGGAACCGTTTACCGCTCGGCTAGTTTCGCGCGGTCAAACTTTTTTGTTACAGGTCGCAAGTCGCAACGTCGCATTCGTATGGGCGGCCAGTCTCATATTCCGAATCTCGCCTCAGCAAAATGCACGGCAAGCTTTCGGACGTGCCAGTTTCCTCAGCGCAGCTGAAGGAGCCTTCGGGGTGAGGCGCGAGGGAGCCAACATGTTGGGTTTGGAGGGTTACGGGAGCTCTGATGACGAGGAAGAGGTGGCGCGCGTCGACCCCACTAGTCCTGTCCCCGTCGACGCTAAGGCAACCGACCGTGGGACTCGCGCGACCGACCTCGGCGCCCGCCCGGAAGAAATGGGCACCGCCGCACCTATGCCTCGCGTGTCGACGCTTCCGAGCGCAGCGGCGCTGTTTGACGCGAAGGAGAAGGGGACGGGGAGCGTCTCGATGCCGTCACCGGGCGTTTCTGGCGTTGGAGGCTCGATTTTAGGGAGCAAGAGGTCGGCGAGCGGGTCGTTCCCCATCTCAGGCGTGGCTCACAAGAGCAACCGCAGCGAGACGCGGGCGGTGCCCGGAGGCAAGCCGCGCGGCTCGCTGTTGCCTCCGCAGCTTCGCGGGAGGGCGAACAACGCGACGCAGGACCTAGAGGGGATGGGGCTGAAGAGGCATCCGGTGGCAGGGGCGAAACCTCCCAGCGGTGGTGGGTGACGAGTGTCGAGCGCCGCGCTCGTGCGCGGCGGGGACGAGTTCATGAACCAGGATAGCTCGCATTTTAGCAAAGAATATTAGACAACTAACTCGATGGCCACCGCGATGGTGACCCACACGAGGAGCAGCCTCATTTACTTACGCTTACCCTCCTTGATGAGGACCACCTCATCGGCGTAACGCACACCCTTACCCTTGTACGGCTCCGGCTTGCGCTTGGAGCGAATGATGGCGGCGAAGTTACCAACCTCCACCTTGTCGTAGCCGCTAACGGTGATTTCCGTGTTGCTGGTGCACTCAACCTTGAGCCCCTGGGGAACCTCGAGGATGACCTGGTGCGCGTAGCCGAGAGAGAGGTTGAGGTCCTTGCCCTGCATGGCAGCCTTGTAACCGACGCCGACGAGCTTGAGCTTTTTCTCGAAGCCTTCCGACACACCCACCATCATGTTGTTGCAGAGGGTCCTGTACAGACCGTGACCCTCCCTGGCCTTCTTGGTTTCATCCGCCTTAACAAGCCTGATAGCGCCTTCCTCCTCAGTCATGACCATGAGGTCGGGGAACTGGAATTCGAGCTCGCCCTTGGGACCCTGTGAGTCGAGCGGACGGGGAGAGACGAGAGAGGTCAGAAAAAAGTGCGAGCCAGAACCCTAAAACCCTATCGGTAGCGGCACGGACCGACGCGACGGGCGTCGGACGTGGGCGACGTCGCGACCGCGCAGCGGCGTCGCATCGCGCCGCGCTGTAACTATCGCTGCGTAAGAGATGCCCGGCACCTACCTTCACGGCGAGGTGGTTGTCCTTGAGGGTGTAGGTGACGCCCTTCGGCACGGGCACGGGGTGCTTGCCGATGCGCGATTCCCCGGCGACGACACGGAGAGGCGCGCGCGCGGCGGACACGGGCTTGGCGCCGGCGCGAGCGGCGACGCGAGCAGGCGCGTAGCCCTGGCGAGCGCTGAGAGAAGTGGAAGCCATGGAAGCCGCCATTGCGCTGGTTGTGCTCGACGACGAAGGCGTGCGACGAGGTGTGCGGCGCGCGGCTCGCGACCTCGCGCTCGACGCTTTTCTTTTATCCACTGACGTCGACGCGCCTGTCGCTGTCGTCACTCCCATCGCTGTAATTCGGGAGTCATTAGACCCTCATCAGATTCGGCAACATTGGTATGGGCCCATTTCCGACTGTTTTTAACCTGGCAGTCGACATGGCAAAAAGCGCTCCGAGAATTCCGTAACAAACAAAGCGCACTGAATCTGTATCGCACTGCGCTGCGCGGGTTGGTGGCTGCGGCGGGTGCGCACGCGGAAGACCGAAGTTCAAGCCACAGGGCTTGGACTCGAGCGCACCTGCGTGCATCCGCTTGTCGGCCGTCCGTGGGCTGTCCGACATACGCGCGCGCGCCTTTCCCTAGCGTCGGCTCGCTGCCCCGGCGACTGAATGGTGCGCCACAAGGCTTCGTCGGCGGGCAATCGTGAGGAGGGCACGTCGGACCGCGGGTTTGTCTCGCGGGCTGAAGGAGTCCTGGACGAAGCCGCGGCAATGGGTCCCGCTAAGTACA
>JACLAB010012320.1_pt1 | contig 16076 bp, 15 predicted proteins | sample 8027921 | NCBI WGS metagenome assembly JACLAB01 (sample SAMN15725117, study PRJNA655200) | protist metagenome | isolation source: fluorescence activated cell sorting (FACS) single amplified genomes of... | place: USA: West Boothbay Harbor, Gulf of Maine | collected 2000-07-19 | reverse complement strand
CTCCTCTGCGATTAGGTTTGAAGTGGCGCGACGATTTCGCGAAAGAAACGAAGCGTTCGGTAAGAGTCGTGGACGCGCACAACATAGTGCCGTGCTGGGTGGCCTCTCCGAAACTTGAAGTTGGCGCTCGAACTTTGCGCGGCAAGCTTGCGAAATTATACGGCGATTTTATGGTTCCATTTCCTGATAATTTCCCGAACGTTGAAAATAAAGATGCCGCGTTACACGCGAAAATCAAAAGCGTGAAAACGGATTGGGACGACGTTTTAGGACAAGCGTTGGAACGTGGGAAAGATGTTCCCGAGGTGACTTGGGCCGTTCCCGGAGAAAAAGCTGCGATGGCTGTTTTGGATAACTTTTTAACCAAGCGCATGAGTCTGTACGGCTTGAGAAACGATCCAGCAAAGCCTCAAGCGCTGTCCGGGCTCTCCCCGTACTTGCACTTTGGACAAATTTCCGGACAAAGGTGCGCTATGAAAGCGCTCGAGGCGAAGAAGGGATCGAATGGCAAAGCGGTGGACGTTTTCTTTGAAGAACTCGTCGTCCGACGCGAACTTGCGGATAACTTTTGCTATTATTCTCCCCAGTACGACACGATTGAGGGTCAAAAATATGACTGGGCGAAAGATACTTTACGAATGCACGCGGGAGATAAAAGGGAATATACGTACACGTACGAAGAATTTGAGCAAGCCAAAACGCACGACAATTTATGGAATGCTGCGCAACGCGAGCTCGTGTACGGTGGCAAAATGCATGGATTTATGCGCATGTATTGGGCAAAGAAAATACTGGAATGGTCCGATACTCCCGAAAACGCTTTGAAATACGCCATCGCTTTGAACGATCGTTGGTCGCTCGATGGAAGAGATCCGAGCGGTTACGTCGGATGCATGTGGTCCATCGTCGGCGTGCACGATCAAGGGTGGAAAGAGCGAGAGATATTCGGGAAAATTCGGTACATGGCTTACAGCGGCTGCGAGAAGAAATTTAAAATCCCCGAATACATCAAAAGAGTCGATGCGCTCGTCGAAGCAGTTCAGAAATGTGAAGTTTCCTATAAGTCTAATCCTGGAGCGTGGGAGATCGGAAGGGACGACGTGTTGCCGAAAGTCGCGAAGAGCGATAACGACGACGACGACGAGAGGAAGAGCAAGAAGCAAAAGAAATAAACCTGCATGAAACGAGAGAGTTGCCGATTTCTTAAATAGATTTCTTGTAAAAATACACACACAACATTTGAAGCACACATAAATAATAAATTAATAAAAGCACATGGTTTGTTTATGTGGGTACGGGAGCTCCTTCGACACTACCCTGTTCCTCCTCTTCTCCCTTAGGTTGCACGGCTTCGTCTATTTCTTCGTCTCGAATAGGTGGCGGCGATCTACCTTTTGCGACATCATAGCCTTTTCGTCGATCTCTTGGCACGGGACCAACGCTAATCAAGCTAAACGTTTGATTCAACACGGAAACTTTCGTACTTGTTAACATTCTGTTCATTACGCACGCCGCTGATAGTCGTTTTGTGAAACCATCAAATTTGTCCCCAGGCTCCATGTCTACGTCTTGCATGCGAACATCGAAAGCGTTATCGACTAAAGTTAACATGGCATCTCCATAAACGACCGAGCACGGTCCGTTTCCTCGCAAATCGCCGACGCGAACAATGGTGTATGTCCATTTAACTTCCAACGGATTACCTTTCGGCGCCGTCGCTTTGATCAATTCCTCGGCGTCTGACCACCTATCTAATATAGCGCCTCCTCGAAATACTTTTCTATTCATCATTTTGTAAGGATCTTGATCTCGTCGATCGATGCCAATGTGAGACAAGCCCACGACGCGCTTCAACTTTGGGAGCTTATTATCTTTGATCAACGAGATGACGTTTTCAGTCGATTTCAACATGTTCGGCGCAAACTCATCCGCGATAATCACCGCCGTCACGTTTGGAAGAGCTTTCTGAAACTCTTTCGATTCGTCGCTCACAACTTCCACGTATTCGATTTCGTTCATCGCGTCGATGACTTTTTCATTCGGATACACCAACTCCTTCGCCATGGCATCGAGTGGGTTTTTGATCCCCTCAAACGCTTGCGCTGGAAATACGGAAACAACGCGAGCGCCTTGTGACTTTTCATTCATAGATAACTGTTCGGCGCTGCACTGCGCCGTTCGATCTGAACACCCTAAAACTAAAACAACGTCTCTTTTCGTGTCTATACCGGCGGTGGTAACGCACGCACCCTTTCGCCCTCTGAACGTCCTCGTCGTTTTTGAAACCTTCGTCTTCGGTCGTGCAAAACTTGTTTGTTTTCTTCCCCTAACTCTCGATGCTGGTGATAAAGAAGAGTTCATGGTGCCGGAAGAGTAGTGGGGTAAAGACGACGATAGCATGAAAAGATGACGAGAAACACAACCCCGTCAGGACAGGACAGGACAGGACACAGGACACGATTGTCTTCCTTTCTCTTCTTTTCTCGTCGTCGTCGGCAATTGTCGAGCGAAGAGAGAGCAGATAAAAAGTGCAGAGAGAATGCAGCAGAGGAGAGAAGAAGAAAAGATTTTTACACGAACAAAATCTGCAATTCTTTCTCCACCGCGAATTCCATGGAATGGAAAACAAGTTTTAACTTAGACGACAAGCACACGTCATAGAAAAATAAACTCATCGACTCGCATCATCAAAACAATATGTCTCTATCCCTCGCGTCCTGGTACGTTCGTTCTCTCGTGATTGTTGTTGCTTCACATCGCAGTATCGCGTATCATCTTCTCATAACCATCATAACGATATGATGATGATTATATAACCACCATATCGTAAACTAACCACTCAGATTATGTCGACGATTATTCATTCATGCATTCGTGCTAAAATAAATAAACAAACAGGAGTCAGAGCGCTGCCTCGTCGCTTCAAAACAAGAAGAGGGCGACTGCCACGCTTCGTCGTAATGCCGTGACAACGTCCGCGACTGCTTTCAAGGAGAGAAAAGAAAGCGCTGCTGTCGTGGAGACGGCAAAAAGAGCAAAAAAGACGACAAAGACTTCGTTTAAAGAGAGAAAAGAAAGCGCTGCTACTGCGACTTCGAAGACTTCTACTCAATCTGCGAAGAAAAAAACGTCCGCGACAAAGACGACGACGACGACAAACGCGAAGAAGAAAGCAACCGCAGCAACTTCTTCAAAAACTGCCACCACCAGCGCAAACATCGAGTTTGAAGTTCCGAACCAGTATGGATATTTTCCATCTGTAATCGAAAAAGCAAAAGTGAAGAGAGAGCAAAATGCAACTGGTTTCGACAAGGACGTGTACATGTCCAAAGCGGAACAAACAGAACGGTTTTCGAAGCTGTGTGCGGCTCATCCGGAATTGAAAAAGTGTCAAGATGATTATCAATCACCGTTACGAATGAAACCGAGCACGACGTCCACTATCAACGGTTCCGTCATTCGATCCGATGGGATCATTTTAATCCCGGGTAATAAGGAAGATCTCATCACGTGGGTGTTAGATCCGGCCATGTCGGCGGATACGATTGGTATCTTGTTGCCGACGCTGTTTGTGATTCTCGGCGCGCAACTCAAGAAAGCAGCAAACGTGCCGGAATGGGTTTCAGGGGGTGTAGGGATAACGACGAAGATCATTGCGACGTGCTTGATTGCGTTGTATTGGATTCCAAGCTTTATGAATGAATAATATTCTACTACTACATTTATATCTAATTTTCCTTCTTCATCGTACTGTCGTTGTTGCTACTCCTACTATTATTCGCGAACTCGTTCTTGCTTTTTGTGATCATTCTACCATCTGCATCCTGCTGTTCACGATTCTTTTGGTCTCTTTCGTCTTCTCGAACGCCACGCACGATAAAGAGCGCCGCCTCCATAAACAGGCAGCATATTGCACCCACCGTCCCGCACACGAAATGTATTTCCCATCCAAATTCTGGGAACACGTGCGCGCCGGCGATGAAACCTCCTACGAAACACGCCGCCATGAGCGTCATCACGTGCACTGCCATTCCTAAATCATTTCTAATCAAATATCCTATCGAAGAAGTTCTTCGCTCTCGAGCGCTCTTCTCTGAAATACCTGTCGCCTTCGTCACGTCCGCAACCATCGCTTCGTATTTTTCCTCCTCGAGTCTTTCGCGAATGCGGTCCAACTTTCTCGCAAACTCTGGCGTTTTCGGCGCGCGTTTCTTTGGCGCCTTGAAAATAACCTCAGATCCACGCAGCAGATTGTGAATCATATACTCCTCTTTCCCTCCTTTCGATTCTCTTTTAGCAGCGATTTGAACGCATAACGAGCTCAAAGCTTTGATAAACTCGTAAGGAATTACCGTTGCGTGTTCATACAGTTTACACTTTTCAACAACTTCAAGAACTTGTCTTTGCTTCTCTTTCTCTTCTTCTTTATCGGTTGAACTGTCGTAACAATCATCTGACGAGGAAGCAACGAGGTGCATGGCTCGTTGAAGACGTTCCGTGGTTCTGAACCCGTCCATAATCAGAGAAAAGAGAGAGAGTCAAAGAGAGAGAGAGTCAAAGAGAGATGTCAACTTTGTGGATTGCACGTAGAGTAATTGTTTCATTATTACAAAGACAGAAGAAATTCTATTGAATTTTTTCCTGAGCTCACTTCGCTCACTTCGCGTCGAGGCATGCACTCTACCACGAGGGTCTACACGATGTGCGACGCGTATGCACTATTTTCCTCCTCGTCGCCGCGGCACTCGTTTCCTTCTTCTTATTCAGTCGAGAATTTTCGTCGTCGTCGTCGTCTTCTTTCACCGATTTTGAGAAATAACAATAACAATACTACTAGGAGCGACTGTTGGAGCGGTAAAAGAATTGCGACGACGACGACGACGAGAGCGACGAGAACGACAACGCCGAAAGTACCATCATCACCGTCTCTATTAGGTGTTGGCAGAGGAAATAGAAGAAAAGGAACACGAGTAGCAGCGATGAATATCGCTTCCGAAAGGAGAAATACAGCAACAACATCGTCAGAATCAACAACAACAACGACTTCTACGGTAAGAAACCTACGAAGAACGAGTAGAAGAAGAAGAAATAGCCAACGGCACGAGTTTGTGCCGCTTGGCACGATGGCGGGAAGAGGAAAGCCGGAAAAGTTTGCGACCATAATAGTTCGAGTTTTCAACAGCGACAACCCGGGAGGAATGGATGCAGACCAACAGGCACCGTCGTCGCTATCATCGACGGCGACGCGGTTAGGCAGAGCCCTCGGCGGTATATTCAAATCAGCGTCGAAACGGGTAAAGCGAAACTTCAACAGAATACCAATAGCACTCATCGCACTTTTAGTTGGCGTCGCCTTGACGGCGTTCTTTCCGCATCCGGAATCGCCTGGAGACGCTTTCATCACGTTTACGATTGTAACGTTGGGTGAGTTTTTGAGTTCTATTTTATACAGCGAAAAGAATCAAGGAGGCTTTTTACGTTGGGCAAAGTACGGAGAATCCGTTCCGATACTCCTCAACGCGTTCAAAATTGGCGTTTTCTACGGGTTGTTTATCGACGCGTTTAAAGTTGGAAGTTAGAGAAAGTATAACCGTGCTACTGGTATGTTGATATTAAAAATCGTATTTTGGATTTGTGAGTAACTCTTCGTTTGAAATTTCGACGTAACCTCCGCTCGAAAACCGCGCTTCGTCATCTGAAAGCGCCGCGTTTACAACGGCTTTGGCGACACGCTCTACTCTCACCGGCGAGTTTTCCATCCCAAATTTTCCAAGTCGTTTCATCACCATCGTTACTGGATCCATCAACATCCAAAGCGGTAAGTTCAAATTCTCCCCTACTCTTTTCGTTCCCGAAACACCTCCTGGTTTCACAACCACCGCGAGCGGCGACGTCGTCGGCGGCGATGCGCTATTACTATTGCTATTACTATCATTACTTCTCGCATTCGTATGATCATTATTTCCATCGCGCACAAACTCGTTCTTTGCAAAATTTTCCACCGCCATCTTTCCTTCAATGTACGGCTTCGCTCCCGGAACGAGCGCACCGGCGACCCCTAACGAGGCGCCTACTGCAACGAATCGGTTCAACCCGTGTACCTTTTGCGCTGTTTTTGCGGGAATTATGTTCGTGTCTGCGTTTCCTTTATAACAATCCTCTTTCGATATACCAAAAGGCAACACACCAATAGACGTTACTATGCAGCTCGCGCCTTGTAAGTGTTCGGCGTACGTATCTGGTTTCGTGCTGTCCGCGGCGACCCATTTGATTTTATCTGTCCATGATGACGACGACGATTTTCCGTTTTTACCTTCCTCGTTGGGAGGCGGTACGCCTGAACGCGATATTGCGGTGAGTTCAACCGTGCCTCTTCTCACAAACTCTTTCGCGATGGCTCGACCGACGTATCCATTCGCGCCGAATAAGACGACGAGTTTTCTTTTCCCACTCATGAATGATGAGTGATGAAATGAAGGGGTGTGTTGTGAGGTTGTGAGGCATCCTCGAACGAATTTTGGGAGTTTGACGTAACGAGAATCTCTTTGTGTGGAAAATAAAAAAACTCCTTCACACATCAAAATCGTATCTTTACTACGAATGATTTCTCTCGCGAGCGCATCATCGATGAAATCTACTATAAAAGTAATATCGTCATCAGGTGATAATGCTACGCATAACGTCAGTCATCGAAGGATACCGCCCTCGAGGAATAGGTGCGCTCCTCGCGCTTTTTCAAAGCGAAGTGTCGAGTTAGGGGATTGTTGTTTCAAAAGTGGTGGAAGTGATAGATTTAGATGTAGCAGAAGTAGTAGTATACGTAACAATAAAAGAAGGACGAGCGGACGAGTGGTAAAGTGCAAAGCATCGTTAGCCCTCACAGACGTGTTATTCACGACTGGTACGGTCATGGTGATGCCGTTCTATGCGCTCATGATTTCCAAGCCAAACAGTCGAGTGACTCGAAATTTGATGGAGAGTAAACTCCTGTGGTTGATTTTAGGGGTTTTATATATCGTCGCGGCGTATTTGAGTTTGAACAGCGAAGATGTCGTTCGAGCCATTCTCAACGCGTTTACTCAACAACAAGGTGGTAATACCGCTGTCTCTGCCGCGGCAGCGGCAGGGACCAGTGCCGAACCTTTCATCTCGCGATGTTTAACGCTCTTTTCAAATTTCATGTCGACCCCGGAAACCGCGTGCGCGTCATGGCTGCACTTGATTTCTTTAGACGTATTTTTAGCGAGAGGCGTTTTCTTAGACGCCATGGAATGGGGAACGCCGTGTAGACACTCGGTACTGTTGTGTTGCATGTTTGGCCCGCTGGGTGTACTGGCGCACGCGTTTACTAGATATGCTCACAGAACAATCGATTCGATGTTTGCGTGAAAAGTGTAGCAACGCTTTGCGTTAATGTATGATAGTAATAGTAATAATAATAATATTTCCACTCTAATATCTGCGCTTCTTCGTATTCCTCGCGGGAGGAGTATTTTCCCCCGTCTTATTCACGCCAACGACTCCAGCGTGACTCGCGCCAATCGACATATCTGTAAACGAAATTCCTACGGGAGCGCTTTTGACTCTCGGCACTTTCGTCGGTTGGTAGATGTCCTTGTTATCGGGCCCTTGACCGAGCGCGCCTAAATTTGAACCCCACGTGTATATTTCTCCAGAATTTGTAATCGCTCCGGACGAGTTTGAACCCGCGTATACCATTTTTACTGAATCTCTACCAAAAAAAGAGGAGGAAATTTCCAAAGGATTCGGATGCGGGTCGTCGTTGCATTGCCGTTCCTCCAAAGCGCCTAAACGGCCATCGTGTCGTTTGCCAACGGCGTACATTTTGCCTGTTTTAGCGAGAAACAAAGAATGAAAACCACCGCCTGCTCCTGCAATAATGCCTTTGCCGGAAAGCGATGGGATTTTGCGAGGTAGCCACGCGACTTGTTCGCTTTCTATCACGCCGTCGTCAAAAAAGCCACCCTGTCCGAAGGAGGATAAACCGATGCTATACACGTCACCGTTTTCCAGGATTAAATGCCCGTGCAATTCACCGGTAGCAATCGCCTTGACTTTCAGATCTTTCCTATTATTTATCAAAACACGCCCCGGGGTTAAGAGATCATTCACGTACGACTCGTTATTCTCCCTGTCCGCTTTTTGATTGTCATCCGCGTACGCCGCTCCGACGCCGGTTTTTTCAATTCGTCCGAGACGGCCTTTTTCCGAACATCCCATGGTGTACACCTCGCCGTTTTCGGTCAAAATGCACGCGTGATTTTCGCCGCTTTGAATGCATTTCGCTCTGTATTTTTTGTTCAAAATTTCCACCGGGTTGTAAAACGTCTGAGTGTCCGAAACTTTTAGTTTGTTCAGGCCTCGCCACTGACCGTTTTGATGCCGCCACTGACCCCATCCGTATACAGTCCCATCACTCGCAACGACTAAAGCGTGCGTATCTCCCGCACAGACCGATACAGCTTTAGTATTTTGCTTAAGATTGACATACCCTGGTAACCAAGATTCATCGTCTTCATCTTCGTTCTCTGGCGGTGATGTTGGTCGACCCAGCGCACCGGAGTCGTTTGCTCCCCAAGATAAAACTCGTCCCGTTTCTAGAATGGCAAACGTTTGCTGACCACCGCATGCGATTTTAATCACTTTCGTATTCGCGGGGCTACCTAGAATGCTACCTTTTTGTAGCACTCGCGGTCGAAGGAGTTCGTCGATGAGTTCTCCCGTGCTCGCGTCGGAGCCAAACCCAAACTGGCCAGAGTCTCCGTTGGAACCAAAAATCCAAAGTCCACCACACACTTTCTTAAAATACTCGAGCGTGTATTTTTGTTTCTCCTTACAGTTTGGGTCGTAAATGTCGTAGTCTAGGCATATCGCGTTATTCGGTTTACCCATCAGTATGCCGTAGTTCTCGTCTCTCTTACACAAGGCGTTATGTTTTGCAAAGTTCTCGGGACGTTGGTATTCGTAAATACCTCGCCTGGGTATTTTGGATCGGAAGCCTAAGGGGATTTTCAACAACTTTCGTTCAGTTTCCATTTTGTATATACTACTTACTGAGAATATTTTTTTACCGTATTAAACTCTTTTACAACAGTCTGCGATTTCTTTATCCGTGATGTTGTATTTGAGTATCGTCGAAGGTCTCGGCGGTAAGCCCCTGATTCGCATATTCTTCAGAGCGTGTTTCCTGTTGAACATGTCTTTGTTTTTCCTGTACATTTCGAGTTGCCTTTTTGTTTCTCTGTATCTGTCTGCGTTCGTTCGCCCTGCTCTGTTTGTATTGACGCACTTTTCGAGGTATTGTGTTTGTATTGCGCCGAGTTTCTTTCGCATTTCGAGAACGGTAATGTCCTGGAACTTTTCCAATACTTCGCTTTGGATATCGCCCGCCTGGAAAAGTATGTTGCACGAGAGTTTGCGAAACTTCGCGCTCGCACGAAGCCCCGAAACCGCCCGATTTAGTGGGAGACTCGAACATCCTATGTATATTTTTTCGGTATGAGGTGATGCTATTTTAAAAATTATTCCATCTCGAAAGCTCATTATTTCTTTAAGTTAGGACGAGAAAAAAATATTTTTGTAAAGTTCGTATTTATCAAAGGTTGGAAAAAAAGTGAACGAACACCACTGTTCCTGAAGACCTTGAAGACTTGTGTTGAAAATCTGAAGATTGTGTAGGGATGGTCTTCAGCCGCGATTTGGTTTGAGTTTGTGCCTATTCGTACTTTTGATGAAGACCCTGAAGACCTTTTTATATTTTAAATATTATTGATAAAAGAAAGAATAAAAAAGAACACTTTTGCTCTTCAGGGTCTTCAGGGATACACGAGGATACACAACATCAAACCTAATCACAACTGAAGGTTTAATGACCTGGTCTTCAGAGGTCTTCAGGATATTTTCAAGTCGTGTCGTAAAATGAAAAAGTTGCAAAAACCGAAAGCTTAGAGGAAGTACTTTGTGTGGTATTTCGGAGTTTGAAGAAAACGAGAAAAAGTGTGTGTACTTTGTTCACAACTGTTTGCAATTTCTTCAGTTGTACTCCTTCACATACACAACTTACAAACCATCACACCACAATCATTCAATCATACCACTTTCAAACCGTCATACCATAATCATACTAAATTCACACAATCTTAGAAACATATGTTCCCTCCTTTCTCAATCTCTTTTTTTTTTCAAAAAAGTCACACAACACACTCACACGCCGAGGATAAATAAAAGTACGCGCGCATGCCTTTCCGCACACATCGCGCGAATCTCGCCGTGCACGCGAAATGAGCGATTGTATTTGAAGAATGCATCGCTCGAACATCTCGTAAACGTGCAAAGAAGCCACGAAGAGGTTCCGTGCGGTTCGCGAGAGGCGATGACAATGACCGACTACGACCGCGAAAATGAATTTTGGTTCGCACGACGACTCGAACCTTTCTTTTTCTTCCTGACTCGATAGGTCTCGCAATTAAAGTAGGGCGTGCAAAGTTTCGCGGCAAACCGTGCAGTAATGACGACAAACGAGCCGGAGAAAAAACGCGCGCACCCCAAAGTCGCTTTCCTTCTCCGTTCGTTTTTGAAATCTTCACTCAACAGTCCTTTCTGTTGGGGAGCGAAAAAAAGAAAAAAACAAAAGAGAGAGAGAGAGAAAAGGATTCTTCTCTCTCTCTCTCTTCTTTTGGAACGGCGAAGGTACAGAGAAGAAGAAGAAGAAGAGAGAAGAAAGAAAGAGAAGAAGAAGAAAGAGAAAGAGGAAAAGCGGCGTTTACATAATATTTCGCGACGAAAGATAATACGGAAGAGTGAAAGAGAAGAATGAAAGAATTGAAGCTGGCGAAGAAGAAAAAGAAGAAACAAACAAGCCATCGCCGCCGCCGTCATCATCTTTGCGGAAACGAGATATTCGAGAAAGCGAGAGCAGAAGTTTTGGGCAAAGAGGAAGACAAGGAGAAGAAGTACAAATCGAAACGCCGAGCGCATAAAGAAGCGATGGAGCGGAAATATCCTGGACGAGAAATATTCTCGAGCGTCGAAGCGGCGGTCAAGGCGCACTTAAACGACGAAGAAAAAGAGCTGTGGAAGTCAGAGGTGGACAACTCTTCTTTTATCTAGATTCTAGCACACATGTACTGTATTAAACGATGAGTTGCAACGCCGCGGTTTCTTTTTATTCTTTGCCTTGTTATTACAAATAATATCTGAGAAAATTGTTGATGTGTTACTCGATGTGCCACATTTTTGCTTTTTGCGCCAAAGTCGTCTTTGCGTGGCCGTCTTTTTCACCTTCTTCTTTTGCTTGCTCCCATGAGATTTTTACTTCCATTAATCGCTTGTTCGTTTTCTTTCGAACCATTTGTAAAGTGCCGCGCACGATGTTTCCGTTACTGGTTGAAATTTCTGGATGCACGTAAAACGCTTGCTGACCCCAGTGCGTGGCCCCATTAGCGTTTGGCGCCGTTGTCAATGGAACGACATTTTCGGCTGGATTTTCCTTGGAACCTGCGAACTTTACGTCAAACCATCCAGCAAATGCGCCGGCACCTTGTTGCTGCATAGCCCCACCTAACATTTTCAATTTGAATTCGCACGATATCTTCTCGATATCCTCTAAAGTTGCCGTGTTTAAATCAAACTCTTTCAAGACAAACGGCGCGCACAACTCTTGCGAAGGATGGATGTCCACCCATTGAGACGTGTTCATGAAGAAGTCTTCTTGTTCGGCTTCGTATTCGGAAGTGAGTGCAGACATATCCACTCCGTAGTTTTCCTTCGTCGTTTCAATGAATCCATCCCACACTTGTAAGGACTCCTGCATATCTTGCACCTTTTTTAGCGCTTGGTGCGTTTTTATGAGCGACAGCGACATCGTAGCGTGCGATGGATACATAGCCCCTCCTGGTTTCATCCATTTATCTCTAGCAACGATAACAGAATCAAACATGGATTCACGCAAAAGAAAATAACCCATCCACTCAGATATGATTACATCAACCTTTTCCGGAAGTTCCGCGTCTTCGATGGACGCTTGTATCACCGTTATTTTGTCCTTCAATCCGTTCGCTTCGATAAGTTTTCTCGCGTGCGTTGCCATGAATGTCGCTTCTACCGCGTACACGTGTTTCGCACCCGCTTGCGCGGCCCAAATGGCTAAGATACCAGAGCCAGTGCCGACGTCGAGAACAACTTTATCTTCAAACTGCGACGGATTCATCTTCACGGCGTTATAGTAAGCCGTCATGCGGTCCTGGTCTTCGAGCATATCTTTTTGATGGTATAAATACCCGTACGTGCAAAAGTAGTTTGCAAAATCGGCTTCAGATATGTCTTTTGGTTTCGCCAAAACCATTTCGGACGCGATAGATTGTCCATTGTCCTTCATTGTTGTCTTTCTTCTTTCTTCTTCTTCTCCCTTTTTCTTAATTGCAGCTGGCGGCGGCGACTTTTTCTTCCTATGATTACTTTGTGCACGAATCACGCTCGTTATTCCTCCTCTACTTTCGCTCCTTCCTCCTCTTCTTTGAAACGCAGTCGATGATGCAAATGTAATATATAGTGCTTTGGTCGGAGATACGAGCAAGTTCTTGATCATATAACAACGACACGCACACACACCCCACTTTGTATTATAAATATGAAAATAATCACTTTAATTTTTCGAAAACACACATCCTCACAGAAAGTTTTGAAACACGAAAAAAGCACGCGCGCGTTTCGTTTCTCCTTCACATCTCGCCGTAGCCACACGCTCTCTAATATGCAAACAGCCGCGGCGACGACAAAGGTGGTTTGGACGTCGGGATTTGCTACTGGACGGAAACAAAAACCGCGGTTACCACCAATCCGATCTTCTTCCTCTTTGTTGCACCCGAGAAGAAGAGTTACAGTTAAAAACAACGATTTTAAGAACAATAACAAATCTTCCTCTTTATCGTGCATGGTCGCGACATCTGCGTTATTTCGTGGACGAACTATGCTTTCGCGTGCAAACGTTGGTAATCACGACTCCGCGTCTGACTCCGCGACTCCTCTTGAAGGAAAAGCTTTATTCGATAACGTCTTACCAGCCGTTTTAGTTGCGTGCATCGGCTCTTTCCTCTTCGGTTTTCATCTTGGAATAGTCAATCCAGCCTTAAATGCCATATCATCCTCGCTTGATATCGCAACGAACGCTCCATTGAAGAGCGCTATCGTGAGCATCATTTTAGCCTTCGCTGCGGTTGGCTCTTTACTCACTGGTCCCTTAGCAGATACCCTCGGACGCAGATCTTCGCTGACATTTTGCGCCGCACCTCTACTCGTCGGCGCAGCCATGTGTGCGCAAGCGAACAGTATTGGCGAAATGCTCGTAGGTCGCGCAATTTCAGGACTTGGTGTCGGCATAGCAAGTAACTTGGTTCCTTTGTACGTCACAGAGATATCTCCGGAAAAATTTCGAGGGACACTCGGTTCGCTTGTTCAGCTCTCGATTTGCGTTGGGATACTCGTCGCCGTTTTACTCGGCATTCCTTACGATCCGAGTTTCCCAGCTTTGCAAGAATCCGTTTCCTTTTTGAAATTTGATTTCGAAACTTGGTGGAGATCAATGTTCTACGTGGCTGGGATGCCTGCGTTGCTCATGGGATTCGCCGGGAAAGTCATTCCGGAATCCCCAAAATGGCTACGCAGCCGGGGTCGGATTGAGGAGGCTGTGAAGGCTGAAAACCTTCTTTGGGGTGGTAGCGAAATTAGTTCTACCAGCGATGGCACGAGTAGAAATGATCAAAGTGAAACGCTGCTGAAATCAGAAAATGTGACAGCAAATTGGATCGAAGCGCTCTTCGATCCACGATACCGCAAAGGCGTTTGGACTGGGGCGCTGTTATTTTTTGCGCAACAGTTTGCGGGCATCAACGCGGTGATCTACTTTTCCACTCCTTTGTTCGCCGCGGCAGGATTAAGAAACGCGGTGCTGGGATCTGTTGCAGTATCTGCGGTTAATATTTGTGGCACATTAGTGAGCACGAAGGTTCTGGACAAATCTGGGAGAAAACCGTTATTGAAGAAGTCTTTTCTTGGGATGGGCTCGTGCTGCATTTTTCTTTCTCTCGCAGCTTTGAATCCAACATTGACGATATCCTCTTACGTATCTTTGTTTGGAACTTTACTCTACATCTTCGCCTTTGGAGTTGGCGTAGGCCCGATTCCCGGACTTCTCGCCGGCGAGTTGAATTCGGAAAGGGTCCGAGGGAAAGCGATGTCCTTTGCGTTTCTGTCGCACTGGTGCTTCAACTTCTGCATCGGGCAAGGCTTCCTACCGGTAGTTGAAAAAGTTGGGATTTCTTTAGTATGGTCCTTCTTTGCTGCTGTGTGTTTCATTTCTTCCGCGTTAACGCACAAGTACATCATCGAGACGAAAGGTAAAAGTTTCTCCGAAATTGACAAAGAAATGAGAGTATTTTGAAACAGCATTAGTCGGTGACTTTTTGTAAATTTGTACAAATGCAATTGCAACGCTATTCTATATATTCTAACCTGGTACACACTACACGCTATTTTCTCTTCGAGGCTTCTAACGAGAGCATATCTCTCAAAGAATCGATATCATAATCGTGCAACTTTATTATGACATCTCTTTTAAACTTTCTTTCTTTGTCCTCCTTCGAATTGAACGCATATTTTGTCCTCGTACTCAAGCTCACTTTCCCGGCCTTTGCGCCTTTGTCTCCATCGGCATCCGCTGTAAGACGCTTATATCGCAACTTCAGCCGTTTTGCAAAGTTCATATACGTATCTTTCGCGTACCCTTTCGGCATGATTTCAACGACGAGGGAATCTTCTGGCATGTAGAGCATATTTGTGAGCCCGGCGCCGTGGAGAGATACGAGCACGTCCACGTCTGTAAACATTTCGGCTTGCTTGACCATCGGATTCTTCTTCAATATCGAAGAGTTGATGATCAAATACTCCATGTTTGGTATCGCACTTTTCAAAGCGTTATAAACAAACTTTTCGTTCGATATTGCCCTCCGCTGATTTGTACCTCTCGAGAGCCAAACGATTCTTTTCCTCCTCTTCTCACTTCGGATAGTCTTCGTTGTGTTAAAAGCGTCGCCGAAACGAAAATCGAGAGCTTTACACGTCGCGTCGTCTTCAAAAAAGTTACCACACACCGAATGCAACAACTTATTCCAGGAAAACAACTCGTTGTTCGGAGCTCTTACGATTTCGAATTGCATGCCAGCACGTTCTAATCGCTTGAAATATTCCGGTTCTTTATCAATCATCCACTGTTCCAATCGCACCGGTCTTCTATTTGTGTTGGCTTGTTCATAGTCACCTTCTCCTCCCCAATCTCGAATAACACTTCTCCATATGAGATCTCTGACAAAGTGTGAATAGTTGTTCCGCGTGACGTACAACATTTGTCGATAATCGCTCGAAGTTTGCACGAGCATAAGCGGGTTCACCTGCCCGTACGCGAGGTGGGAAATGAAGAACACGAGCGACGATTTCGCGCACATCAACACAACCAATACGATGCACAACTTTGCGAGTCTTCGCGTTCTCGATGGAACAGAGGAGGAAGAGGAAGAAGAAGAAGAAGGGAAGACGAAGGAAGGAAGAAGCGCCATGCGCTAAATGTGTGGATGAAGAAGGAGGAGGAAGGAGAGTATTATTATATAATTATAATCAGTTTGTTCTTTTGACGACAAACAAAAAGTGCAGACCTCCACACAGAAAAAAAAAACTAAAAAGAGAGGAGGGTTGCTTGCTCCTTCTTCAGTTCATAGCAACTCCTATAAAAACAAGCACACGCGCCTATCATGAAGCGAGGAAGAGAGGAAGAGAATAAAAACGGCGCCTCGGCGCGAAAGAATGCGCTGGGCGCGACAATTATTACCACTAATTATTCCGATGAGAGAAGACGTTTCGAGTTTGAAAGCAAGATGAAAGAGTTGAACGCAAAATTTCTCGAGGCGTTCACTCGATCGGTAAGGGATCACCCGCGCGCGATAAAGAACAATCTCATGCGTCAGTACTTGCAATTCGTGAAGAAGCTCGGAGAAGAATACGCCGAC
>JACLAB010010443.1_pt1 | contig 16088 bp, 9 predicted proteins | sample 8027921 | NCBI WGS metagenome assembly JACLAB01 (sample SAMN15725117, study PRJNA655200) | protist metagenome | isolation source: fluorescence activated cell sorting (FACS) single amplified genomes of... | place: USA: West Boothbay Harbor, Gulf of Maine | collected 2000-07-19 | reverse complement strand
TGGCGCGCCAAACGTACTGGAGCTCGCCGGGGCACCAAAAGCACTAGAACTCGCTGGCGCACCAAATGAGCTGGAGCTCGCTGGCGCGCCAAAAGCACTGGAGCTTGCTGGCGCAGGCTGAGCAGGGGGCGAAGAAGGGGTCGCCGCTGAACTAGATTCAGCATCCTTGGGTTTTTCGTCAGTCTTTCCACCAAAGCTAAAAGAACCAAAACTGGTTGAAACGCCTGAAGTTAACGTTGTCGTGGATGCATCAGCAGACGAGTTCTCGGCTGGCTGGCTCGGTTGAATACCAAACTTAGGCACGCTCGATGAATCCAACGCCGCGAAAGGACTCTTTGACTCACTCTGCACCACCTGCGCCGCAGCAGGTGGTGTGCCGGGAGGAGGAGTCGCTTTTGCGAGGTCATCGTCGAGCGCTTTTTGCGCTGCTGCATAACCTTTATTCGCCTTTGCGAGGAACTCAGCGCTGAAACCCATCGTAGGTGATTCAGTTGCCTTCTCTGGCGAGGCCGACGATTCCTTTGACTTTCCATCATCTTTTGGCGTGATTGGCAAAGAGGCCGCTGTCGAACCAAAACTGAAAGCGGAAGTTCGCGCCGGGACATCCTCTTTCGTGTCAGTCTTTGATTCCACTTTAGGTATACCGAAGCTAAATCCACCAGTCGATGGCTCGATTGACTCAGCTTTCTTTTCCTCCGTTTCTTTCTTTGGTAACGACGACGCGGTCGATGGAATACCAAAACTAAAAGTTTGAGTTGGCGCTTCAACCTTTGGCTCGTCCCCTGCAAGTTCTTCCTCGAGAGCGGCTTGCACCTTCTGGTAACCAGCATTCGCTTTGGCTAGGAAATCAGCGCTAAAGCCCATCGCCGGAGCGGAAGCCGCGGACAGAGCAGGCTTCGGAGCAGAAAATGCTGGCGCCGACGGCGTAGGGGTTGCAGCCTTGTTGAGGTCATCTTCGAGAGCCTTTTGGGAGGCGGCATAGCCCTTATTGGCCTTGGCTAGGAAATCAGCACTGAAACCCGCTTGCGGAGGGCTCGCCGGTGGCTGAGGAGACGGTGTACTCATCGCCACGGGTTGTGGTTTTTTGATTGGAGAAACTCTCGTAACGCGCGTAGGCGTTGGCTCCTTCTGAACAGTCGTGATGCGCGTGGACGCCATGCGTGCCATGATCACAGATTCCAAGTCGCTCGATCCGTCATCCTCGTTCAAAGTCGTCTTCACTGGCGTCTTGAGCGGTAATGGTTCGGACGTTATCTTCAACGCCGACATAGAGGCACTTGGTGAGCTAGAAAGACGTTTACTTTCTGGCTTCTTCTTCTCTGGCACTCGAGATGGAATATCGATGTCATTGTCTTGCAAACTTTGTAGCAATTGATCGAGCCGCTCAGTCTGAGCCGAGATGACTGCGGACTGCGTGGATATCGCCTTCATGATGCTCGCAATTTGCACAGATGTTGCCGGTTGACCTGCTGAAGATGACACCAAGCCGGAGTTTATCACATGCTTTGGTCGAGGGCGAGATGCTTCTCTCTTTGCGGCTTCAAGGCGCTCCACAGATGCTTCTAAGTCTGCAGCCATTTCCAAAACTGATCGCATGTCCAACTGCATGTTTTTCTGCACTTCCTTTAGCACAGGGCTAAGCTCTCGCGTATCTTCCACAGCGGCGTTCTCATCTAATGCCTCGCATGCGATTGAGATGCGACTCTCGAGTTCGCTCCTCAAAGATTCATCAGCAGAATTCGCAGCCCAAAGCTCGTTGAGACTACTGCGCAGCTGTCCACTTCCGCCAATGAGAGTGCCGATAGTATCTTTAGCCGAAGTTGTTGAGTCTTTGATGTAATCCATTTCTGTTTTTCCATGCATGGAATCATCGAACTTCTCACCCGTCATGATTTTGGTAACGTTTGAAACATCTTCCAGCATTGCTTTCACTTCGGCGATGACGGAGGACATGTCGTCTTCGATGGCTTTAAGTCCGTCCGCTTCACCTGCAGAAGTGGATCTGGCCCGTCTCACTTCTTCCAACTTAGATCCCCAACTTGGTAGAGGAGAACTTTGTAAGTTGACCGCAGATGAAAGCGACGTATCTACCGGTTTGAACTTTTCAACGGCAGGCCCTTGCGCTGTTCTCGGACTTTTTGTTGGCGTGACATCCTGCATGAGTTGCTCGAGCTCTCTTTGCGCGGCGCTCATATCTATTTCACCAAACTTGACTTTCTCGAGAAGCTTCATCCCCTTGTCTACCGGAGACATAGTCGCACTGCTAGTCAGTGGCTTCGGTGGAAGAGTGCTCCGGGGTGGGCTCGGTGTTGCTGACGTTGACGCAGAGGTGGCGGCAGGCTTGAAACTAAATGACGGAGCGGACGCCGACGCTGTTTTTGGTGCAGCGCTGGACGCTGGCGGCTTGAAGCTAAACGCTGAAGCAGATGCTACCGATGATGCAGACGCAGCGCCGGACGCAGCTGGTTTAAAACTGCCAAACGCCGGTGCAGAAGCTGGCGCTGGCGTCGGTGCAGCGCTTGTCGCCACAGGCGGTTTGAAGCTAAAAGCTGACGCTGGCGCCGCGGCAGCACTCGATGCTGCCGCCGCAGCGAAACCAAAAGCAGGCGCTGAGGCAGGTGTCGGCGAAGCCGCTGCGTTCGATATCGTCGGTTTGAAGCTAAACGATGGCGTAGGCGCCGGTGCTGGTGCCGCCGCCGCGCTAGATGCAGCGGGCGCAACACTGAAAGCCGGAGCGGAGGCTGTTGTCAACGCTGTTGCAGCACTCGACGCGGGCGGTTTGAAGCTAAACGCTGGCGTTGACGCTGACGTTGATGTGAAGCTAGCGCTAGATGCTGCCGGCTGGAAGCTGAAAGCTGGAGCAGATGCTGGTGCTGGAGAAGACGCAGCGCTCAACGCAGATGGCTTGAAACTAAATGCAGGTGTCGATGCCGGCGTTGATGCAGCGGCGGCGCTTGACGCAGACGGCGTGAGGTTAAACGCCGGAGTAGAAGCCGTCGTCGACGTAGAGGCGGCGCTCGTGTCGGGTGGCTTGAAGCTGAACGCAGGCGTCGATGCAGTGGTGCTTGACGCCGACGGGGCGAAACCAAATGTTGACGTAGACGCGACCGTCGGTGTGGCAGCGCCGAAACCGAACGAAGTCGGCGCAGAAGCCAGAGGATGCTTCACTGGCTCCGTCGTGTCCGCCTTTGCCGGATGGAGATCGCTGGGGAGAGTGAGCGGAGTCTGCACGGATTGTGCGCCGACACGCCCCTCGTCCTCATTCAGATTTGCACACTTCAACAGCGTGATTCTACCGTCCGTAGTGGTAAAGAGAAGCACTGGACCCTTCGCGAGCTCAGGCGCGCTCTTGTCTTGAGGATTGAGCATTTGCCCGCCAGCCCCTGTCAAATCTATTCCTAATCCAGTCACGTAATTGTTTTCGTCTTCCACCGTCATCGGCACAGATGCGAAGCATCTATCGTCGTCGCCTTCCAAAACGCACGGTGGTTTATCGAGAGCTACTCGAATAGTCAGTAATTGATTATCCCACGCTTTGCGATGTGTCACGAATGCGATATTCCACGGACTGAAGCTGCTGGCATTGAGCACTGGGCCTCCCAAACCAACCACTTCAGGATCGATAGCAAACGCCGACTCCAAGCGCGTGTTCGTCCATGACCCTTCGGACTTCATGAGCACCGAAAGGAAGCAATCGTCCGGCTCCGCCTCGCTGCGTGCTGTGAGAAGGAACTTCTCCGCGCTTGCGGCGTATATGCCGTCAACCTCAACCGTGTCTTCCGGCCCTCTGAAGGGTCCAATCTCTATTTGGCTCTTCGGTGGCTGAAGCGGGTCCGCCTGAGACCCAAGGAACACAGTGTTCCCGATCGCCCACACCAGGGTGTCGTTCGACCGAGCGCTCACGCAAGAGACGCCCCCCGCGACTCGTTTAGCTTCCTTACCGACGCCCTCGACGAACAACAACTCGTCCCCCACGAGCGCGACAAAAGAACGGTTATCAGAGCACCACTTCAACGCTCGAACAGGCGCCGTCATCGTCATCTCACCAAATTTTTCTGCCGAAACGGTCCCATCGTTCTCACTTTTAGCGATATAAAACTCAACTCTTCCGTTTTCATCGCACGTCGCAAACGCTCTCTCGTCCCTAGTCATGCTCACGACTTCGATCGACCCGCCGCCATCCGACCGTTCGCACGCGTGTATCGAATCCCGGTCCAACACCCTCTCATCCTCCGCTGTCTCATTCGCCTTCCACTCACTCGCCGCATGCGCGACTTCGCTCGTCCGCGCGCAGCACGCCCTCGCGCCGTAAGCCACGACAAAGTAACCGTATCTACCGCTCACCGCAATCTTACACGCGTGTCCAGGCGTCTCACTCCTCGTCACCGCCTCGTCCTCCGGGGCGATCCTCACTGTACCTATCGTCGAGAACACCAGAGTCCCCGTCTCTGGTTCACCCTCCCGCGCGTCCGCAACGCTCTTCGCCACCGACGCCATCGGTGCGGCGGCTGTCTGTCTTCACTCGCGCGCGCTTTAAACGCTCGACCGTTCAGTCGTCGTTCGTCGTCGCCCCGCGTCACCGAAACCCCACCGTCGTCGCGAGAGACCGCGAGAGCACGACGTCCGGCGTTATCGCCCTCGCCCTCGCTCGACGGCTTCGTCGTCGTCGTCGCGATATCGTCGTCGCTCGACGGCGTCCGTGTGACGACCGCGGCGTCGGTCGCGCCGATCCCTACGAACAACTTCGCAGACGTCGCGTCGTCCAAATGGTGGCGTTTTTAACGCCAGAGTATGAAGTCGACGCGTCGTGGTTTCGTTTTGATACCGCTTTGTGATGTTTTATACTATCCCGAGGCGGCGCAGTGCTCCTCGTGGGCACTTTTAACGAACGCTCTTAACGAACGCGCGCGAAAACCACTCGGAATTCCCGACGGCACACGTGACCGCTCGACGACGCGACGCGACGACGAAAGCGAAGATGACGGTGCGGCGCGCGGAGGATGACGGTGACGTCGCCCCGGGGACGTACTACGTCGGCGTGGACGGCACCGGCGTGGACGACGGAAGAGACGCTCGGAACGTCGAAACGTGGACCGTCGGTTCGCGATACGAACTCACGCGACTCGTCGGTACCGGGTCGTTCGGTGCGGTGTGCGAGGCGCGAGACACGGCGAACGGCGGGGTGAAGTGCGCGATGAAACGGATCCCGAACGCGTTGGCGTCGGAATCAGACGCGAGAAAGGTGTTGAGGGAGATTGTCGCGTTACGTAGGACGAATCACCCAAACGTGTGCACGCTGAGACACGCGTTTTTCGCCGAGAGCGCGAGCGGGGCGAGGAAGCTGGACGTTGCGACGATGAAACTGCGAGCGGTGTCGATTGATGTGTATTTGAGCTTTGAATACGCGGAGGGCGGGGATATTTACGCGCTGAGGGGGCAGTTGTCTGAGAAGGAGGTGCGAGGATTGATTCTGCAGGCGGTGGAGGCGACGAGGTACTTGCACAGTGTGGGGATTTGGCATCGTGATATCAAAAGTGCGAACACGCTGTTGGGGCGTCATAGACAAGGGGGGAGGATTATCAAGTTGTGTGATTTCGGAAGCGCGCGCGGGGCGCTGAGTGGGGCTTTGGAGCACGAATCGGAAGAGTCTGCGAGCGGAACAAAGCGACGGCGCATGGTGGCGTCGACATCGAAAGCTATAGCGATGGACGGTGGGGCGTTGACTCAATACGTCATGACACCGTGTTATCGCGCCCCAGAGGTCATCATGGGTGGAATTGCGTACACGGGAGCCGTGGACGTGTGGGCGCTCGGATGCATTTTCGCCGAGTTGCTGCAGAGACAAGTTTCGAGTAATTTGGGCGCTCTAAATCAGAAACTCGTCGTCAAGCCGCTTTTTAGCTTTACCGATGCGGCGTTGATGTCGCCTCCGACAGGCGAGCAATACAACATTGACGTTGCCGAGGAAAGCGCGGAACAACGCCGAGCGCAGCTGGATACGCTCTTCAGAGTCATAGGTACCCCGTCGTGGGCTGAGATTGCACGTATACAATCGCCACATTGGCGCGACTATCTTCGTTCACTCGAAGGACGCGCGGGCTCTTTGGATTCACTCTTCCATCACGGCGTCGATGCGGAAGCGAGAGACATGCTTCGACGAATGCTTCATTTCGACCCGGAGAGCCGCGCGACGTGTGAAGAGATTTTAGCTCATCGCTACTTTAGGGAGACGACAATTGACGTCGACGCGATAAAGTCATCGACAGACACGCTGAACGACCAGGCGCTCAAAGGCGTGCAGGAGATGACGCTCGATGACGCGCATCCACCATTCTGGGAGATTGACCACCCCGGTCTCGCTCTGCAAGAGCTTGAGAGAGCGTTCGAGCGCACCCACGAGCAGGCGGCGTCAAAGGGACCCGACGCGTGGCGCGACGACTACAGAATGTTCTTCGAAAAGGAGTGCGCGCGCAGCGAGAGAACGCTCGACGCAGAGATGGGCGAACCCGACGCCAACGACCGCTCCCTTCTCGCCCTCTTCCCCGATTTCTTTCGCGGCGAGACCGCCGTCGAGTACAAACTCGAAGCCGCCGACGCCGATTCCGGCCGAGAAGAAAACCAACCCGTCGTCCATCACTACAACGCCGACGGCGACTCAAAACTCGCGAGTTTCGAGAAGCATCTCAACCGTGACAGAATGGGCGAGTGGGCGAACGAAGACTGGGATTCTCAGCGATCATCCGTCGCCGCGAGCGACGTCTCTCGCGGAGTCTGGGGCGTTTCCGTCGCCGCGCCGGGTCAGGGCGGAACCAATCGCATAGTATCTGGCCAACAGGCTCGATGACGACGCATTACTCTAGCATTAGTACTAGTACTGTATACGCATACAATATCATCATTCAATTGTTTGAGATATTTCAACCATTCGTATCCCAGGAAATATGTCAGGGGTTTATTTTACCTTTGAGCGCGGCGACGACGACGGATAAGCGTTTTCGCTCGCACGGATGTTGTCACATCGACGCCGTCGACCACGGTTTCGTTTCGGGATAGGACACGCTCCGCGCGGCCGCGTTTATAACTTCGCGAACGACCTCGTGCCCTCCAGGAAGAGGTTTTCGTCGTCCGTCCGTCCGTCCGTTCGTTCGTTCTCGTTCGTTCTCGTTCGTTCGGTTGGCTGGATCGGATTGGAAATCGATTTGATTTCGAAAAATCGCCGACTGTGTCGTTTGGGGCGCTAGAGTCACCGGCGTGGCGAGCGAGGGGGTCATCGCCGACGACGCCGAGGACGATGGAGGACCCACCGGCGCGGATGAGCGTGGACGAGAGCGGACGTCGTCGGTCCGGCAACGAGTCGGCGACGTCGAGCGCGACGCCAGCGGGTTTGCGTTCGCCGGCGGAAAAGGCGAAAAAGGCGGCGGAGAGAGCGGCGGCGGTGCGGGCGAGAGGTCAGGCGCTCGCGGCGGAGGAACGGGAGAGACGCGCAAAGGCATTGGATGCGAAATCTAAGAAGATGGAGGAGATCAGTGCGGCGAAGAAGCGCGACGGGGCGTACGTGAGTTCGACGAGCGCGTTGAGCAAATCGCCAGTAAAGTCGCCAAGGGCGACGTCATCCGTCGTGTCCACGACGATTGGTGCGCCGCCAACGAACGGGACGATGAAGAAACGAATAGTGGCGGGGACAGCGCAGCCGGAGTGGGTATCGCCGGTGGATTCACCGGAATCGAGCACGGCTGAAATCGAGCGAACGGTTCGGGCGTGCGTCGCCGAGGCGAGCGAGAGGGTTGTCGCGGCGAGTTCGGTGACGATAGATAGGGGAGACGCGGCGGCGGTGACGACGACTACGCCAAGCGATGGTGTCCACCCAAGCGTGCGCGCGTGCGTCGCCGCGGCGGTTCAAGCCGTCATAGATGGAGAGGATTTCGTCACCCCAGCGCGCGCGACGCACGGCTCGCGAGGCATCACGCCGACTTCGACGAAGTCTAAATCCAAGGGCGTCATGGGCAGCGCCTTGGCAAATCGATTAGAAGAAGCCCGAGCGCAGCGCAAAGAGATTGAAGCCGAGCTCAAGGATAGTCCGCTGCGATCTCCATACAAGGCGAGACTTACAAAGGTGGATGAATCCCCGCTCGCTCGACTCTCAAAGACGCTTAAACGTCTTGGGCGTCGCGCCAAGCATCGCGCCGAGAAGATAACGGAAAATCACCCTCGCACGGTTGCCGGCGGTGTTCTCGGATTCGCCATCATCGTCTTGGTTTCCAGAGGCGGTCAAGACCCAGTGATTCCGGCGCCGCCGTCGTCCTCCAGGTCCAACAGACGAGGCGGACGATGAGTCCGCGCACCCTTCCCCGTCGCTCGCTCGACATCCGACAAACGTCAACGCGAAATAATCGTATTTCTTGTAATGTTGCAATCTTACGTCATCCGCGCTATCAATCTGATTTGATCTCATGGACGCATTGACTCGTTCAACTCGCACCGGGTTGGGAAGCCCACTGCTGATCCACGGGTGTGTGTAACACCAAATCATACTCTGCAGCACGTCAAAACGGCATCGCGCGACGCGACGTCAGAGACGACGAACGACGACAGATAAAGCGAAGTGCGACGATGAACGCGGATACCCGCGAGTGGGCGACACGGGGTAAACAGACGCCGTGGACGCGACACCGCGCGCGCGTGCTCGCGGTGGCGATCGCCGTCGCCCTGGTGTGTGGGTCCTGGTACGCGTTTGAACACGCAGCGGGATTGCGAGAGTTCGGAAAACGCGACGCGAGCGGACCCAAGGCGAGTGAATCGTGGTATTCGTCGTTTCCCGAAGAACACGGGCTGTACGGCCAAGCGCTGGTTGAGGCTGGGGAACAGTTGAGAAGGGCGCTGCCGGTGAGAGAGTGTTTTCTGGTGATTCGCGACGGAACGGTGTTACACGAAGAGTATTACGATGGGGCGGATTTGAACAGCGCGTTTGACGTCGGTGGGGTTGGAAAGATTGCGACGACGCTCGGAATCGGGGCGTTGATGAAAAAGTACGGTTATTCGATGGAGACGACGGTGACGACGTTGCTGTCGGCGGATCGAGAACAGCCACACCTGGCCGACGTGCCCGCGGGTTGGAACTCGGGGTATTGGAGCTCGCTCACGCTCAGGCAACTGCTCGGACAAGTGAGTTCGAATGGATCACTTGAACCCGGGGTTGAATTCAGCGACGACGAGGAGTTTAACGACAAGGAGACGTCCCCGCTGCAAATTCTGAACAAGGTGTTACGAGCGGTAACGCGCGAGGCGCCGAAGCAGTGGCTCAACTCTCATCTCGCGGTGCCACTCGGACTGGATGGGTTCTTTGACTCTGGTGCGTCCGAAGACGGTGACGTCTCCGCGACGGGTGGTCAGCTGGCCACGTGCAGAGATATGGCGCGTTTCGGTCAGCTCATCGTAAACGGGGGCAAGTGGAAGAAGGAAAACGGTGAATTCGAACAAATTGTCGACCCAGTCTTCCTGAAAGAAATGCTCACGCCGATGTTCCCGACAGCCACCTCGCACTATGGCTACTCTGGCTGGGTCTATAACAGCCAAGTGAGCGACGCGGAACCTCGGGAAGAGTCTGAAATTGCCGGACTCGGGGAAGACTGTCCTCTCTTTTCCGGTCCGGTGGCGCCAGGTAAGGAGCCAAAGTACGATGTCCTTTTCAACACTGGCGTACTCGGCTCCGCGATGATGACGATCCCTTCGTCGAAGACTGTTGTGTTGAGTTTTGGTCAAACTTGGTCATCTTCCTCAAGGTGCCCGGCGGCGAGCATGGCGAAGAAACAAACCGATTTGGAGTCTAGCGAAAAGAGCATCTTGCCTAGAAACGACCTCGTTGCGGTGCAAGAAATCTGGAAAATCACAAAGACTGCCATTGAACCGGTCGACGAACGTATCGCCCACAAGCTTTCGATGCACCGAAGGCCGTCTTACGGATCCGTTTGGTCTAGTCTTCATCACAAAACGGAGGAACCGAAAAAGCGCGCCATTGAATCCTTGGGTCAAGACGACGAGAACGCTTACAACGACAAGATGGAGCAACTCGTCAACTCTGTCACTGACGAGCAAGCGGCTGCTTCTCAAGCAAACACAGAGTCGAACGAACCAGTCATGAGTTGGGACGAAGATGACTTCACCGTGTACACTGGCACGTGCACGTGCTCGTGCGCTCCGAGTCTTGACATTGGACAGTGTTTCAACGTGGTCAACTCTCGCTCGCAAAACTGCGACGACTTGAACCTTCGTTCTCACGGCGAACGATTCTGCCCTGAATTAGGCATCGTGAACAGCTGCGACGCAGAGTTCACGGTGAGCGCCGATGAGTACGGGTCCTCGTCCACGTACAGCGCTGGAAACGTCTCAGACTTGTTGAGTCACTCGCAGCAAATCAAGGTGATCAACAAGCAAGTCAACCCCAAAGTGCAAAAGATTAGCGATGTTTCGAACAGTGTCTTCACGTGCACTGTAGAACAAGGTTGTGGCGAGGATGACACGGGGCATTTCTGGAGCAACAAGGAGGGCAGATATGGCGAGGATATGTTTGCTCTGCGTTGCGCTCCGACTGGTTTCACGCAGTGCACCTTCACTTCGGGTGCGACGTGCGACTTTACGAACGTCAAGATGCCGTTAACCAACGTCTCAATCGCGCAGGGCTCGAACGAGGCGCTCGTGGAGATGCCGACGGAGGGTTGGGTTTTGCAGACGGAGTATGAAGCAGATGGGGGTAATTTGGGGAAGGACGTGTCGTACTCCAAGTTGCGCATTCCTGGAAGACGTAGCGAGCACGTGCAATTGTTAAAGGACAACGAAGGCACGCTTTTAGTGTTCAACATGCTATACGGCGTGACCATAGTCGTTCTCGGCTTTGTCCTGGTCGCACTAGCGAAGGGCAATTATGACGAGCAAAGCGAGGAGAGCGGAGCTCCGCTCGTCAAGTTGACGAGCGATTCGACATACGGAACTGACAGCGTATGAGTTCCGCGAGGTTGATGACTACGTCTGTTTACGTGTGCGTGAGCTTGATGAATTGGCCCTTGATAAGCACATGACCTTGTATTGATCACTGTAGATGTTAAAAATTACACAATTAGCACACTTCATCAAAGTCGGAAGCGTAATGCATTCCTCTACGAGCCATCGCGTCCTTTTGCCAAGTCGATGTAGTACCGCTGGGCGTCTCCGAAAGCGAAGCACTGCTAGGCACGAGCGGGATGCGCTCGTACTTTCCACTCGGTTCGTTATCTCTTCGGCGAGATTGGTACAGTATGACGGCTGCAAATATTGTTACAGCCGCAGTACCAGTCCACACATACAGTCTGGATCGTTCCGGCTCGACGGTAGACGTTCTTCCCAAACTCGCTTCTGGTTGGTTTTGCTGTTGGATGCGTTGGAGCATCTTCGCCGCGCCAGACAGGTGAACCGGCTCTTCATCGTCTTTGTGCGACGAGTGATGATGGTGATGCTGAGACTGTTCTTCTGCATCGTCCTTGTCATCTGCGTGTCTATGGTTAGTTTGCTCGTGGCGCTCCTCATCGCCCGATTTGTGCGCCTCGTGCTTGTGAGAATCAGACTCGTCGTCATCGTCCGCGTGCGAAGAGTGCGAGTGCTTGTTCGTAGAAGACTTTTCTTCTACTACTTTTGCTTCTTCTTCTTCTTCGGACGAGCCCGTCTTGGCGACTTGAGTCGAGTGCGCGTGGTGGTGGTGCCCTTGACTCATCGCTTCGAGCTGTTTTTCGAGACGGTTTTGCTCCTCCTCGGCGCCGGAAACGTGGTTCTTCTCTTCGCCCGCGGGATCATGGTGATGCTTTTCATGCAATTTTACCGCACTCGCCTTGACTGCCTCGATCAATCGAGACTCGATTTTATCAGCGTCAGGGTCCGCCTCGAGCGTTTCCGTGAGCAAAGATTTATCGCGGCCGTTATTGTCGCTAACCCAACCTGGAATGCTCTCGTCGTTACCGACGCTCGGCACTTTGCGCCAAACCATGCTAGATTCAGACAAAATGGAAGCACCACGGGCGGTATTTGCGAGCCATCCATTTTTAGCGAGGCTGGCAGCCAACGACGCGGCCGTCTCTGGCTCCTTCGAATGATGTTTGGACGAGTGGTTCGACGCTAAGGTGGAACCATCCACGAGCACAGAAATGAGATGCTCAATGTTCGGCTGGTTCTCACCTGTTCGGACGCGAGCTTGCTCGCCGTTTCCGCACGTAGAGACGTCAATCACCGTACCGATGTGCTCCTCGGAGATATCCGGTGCGGCTTCTTCTCCTTCATCCTCGTCGCGCTTTTCATGTTTCTCATGCTTTTTGTGCTCTTCGTGCTCTGCACGCTCGTTGCTTTCGTCCTCATCCGACTCGTGATGATGGTGGCTCTTACCAAGCGCCGCCTCATGCTTCTTGTGCTCATCGCTCGCCTTGGCTTCGGGCGCCTTCATGCTCCATGGGAACATGGATGCACGGATTCGACCTCCGTCGATACCACCGATGACGGCGGGTTGCGTCCACGTAAACGTTGTGAGATCAAGCCTGTGAACGTCACCGAGGTACGTGCGAGTTCTATAGTCTTCCCCACCGATGATGTACATGCCTCCATTCATGACAATGGCGGTGTGGAAACGACGTTGACTCGGCGGCTTACCCTTTGTCTCGACGCGATGCCACACAATATTCTTTGTGTCTCCCAAATCAGCGTAATATGTGGCGGTGGACGCGTACGTCGAGCTACCTCCAGTGTGATCCCATACGGATCCGCCCCAGATCCACATTCGCTCTTGGTCATCAAGTACCGCGGAGTGCTTATTGCGACGCACCGGCAAGTTACCGCTCACCATTGGATAGCTAAACTTCATCTTGTTCAAATCCAACACAAGCGTCTCGCCAACGTTGAAGCCGAGTCGGCCTTCGACGACAAAACCACCGTAAATTACCATCTTATTCTTCTTCGTGACGACTGCAGTCGCGCCCGATCGTCCGAGTGGGAAAAGTTTCCCTCGTGCGTGCTCATTCTTCACGATGAGCGGCATCTCAAACGGACCTTGCGGGACCATCTCGTCGCGCTTGTCTGGGCCTTCATAGTGAATCTGTCTCCACTGCTTATCCTTCAGACCGAGCGCGTACATGGTATCGAGGCGGTCGTCATTCTCATCACGACCGCCAAAGATAATCATCGCGTGTTGTTTCTCTTCAGATGTGGTCGCGGGGGCATCATTGCTAGAGCTCTGTTCGCTGTCATCATCCACGTCGAGCGCGGGAAGCTCCGCTTTAGACATGTGCTTCCCGAGTTTTGCCTCGGGGCGATTATGCTTCGCCATAGGTGCCGGAAGCACAATGGGCTGCGCCGTGATCACGGCGACTTCTTCATCGCGCTTACCGGTGCTCGCACCGTTAAGCTTCGGGCACACGCCCTTACCCTTACCCAGCGCCGCCTCGACATCTTTCTCGTCGTCCACATCACTGGCGAGGCACTCAAATCGTCCAGACTCCATATTGAACGCGTGCGTCGAGCTCAAATCCTCAAACTCGCTTCCATTCTCCCAAATTTTATATCCACCGTGAAAGATAACCTTGGAGTCGTCCGAGTATACCCCATTGCCAAAACTCGCAATTTTTGGAGCAACATGACTGTTGACCTCGTCCGAGTGACACCACATGAGATAATCACCCTCTTCGCTTCCGGCGAGCACGTCAAACGCGTTCGTCGTTTCTCCATCCTCACCCACACCGCCATACATCGCCATCATCGCCCCACGCGTCATCTCCTTCATCCGAGTCTTGGAAAGCTTGACGCGTTCGCCGCGTCGAATCGCTGCAGCCGTCTCGCTCTCGCGTGCGTTGGGATCGAAATCTTCCACGTCCACGTCCCCCGCGCCGCGTTCTAAATCGTCATACGCGTCATCCGCATCCTTCATTGCGTCGTCACTTCGCGTCTTCGCCGCCGCATTCGTGCCGTCATCGCCGCCACCGACCGCGCGCATCACCGCAGACATCGCCCCACCAGCCTCGCCTACTTGGATCACTGCGCACGCGCACGCGCTCGCGAGCGCCAACGCTGCCGTCGTCCTTTGTCGTCCACACCGCCGTCGTCCGCGTCTGCATCGTCGTCCATTCACATCCATCGCGTCCGACGTCTCATTTCCCGTTCGACTCGTCGTCGTCGACGACGTCTCACCGACGTCTCGCGTCATCGATCGTCCCAACATCCTTTTTCACACTCAAATGAATCGAGAATGAATGGAACGTGTGAAAGCGGCGACCCGTCGACCCGTCCGTACCCCTCGATTCCGTTGGGGGGACGGCGTCGAGCGCTTCGAGCGCGTCCGCGTCGTTCGGCGGTGTCGATACCCGAACGTCCGATCCGCACCGCACAGTCGCGCCCGACGTCGAGCCCCATGGTGTTACACGGCGAGTCCGAAAAATCACCAAATGTCCGAATATTCCAACAACCAACATCACCAGCACTGTACCTCTATATACTTCTAAAAAAATCACAGTATTGGATCGCTACACGAGCCTCAATTTAGAAAATCCAAGTGGGTCAAAATCGACGGGTCGTGACTCGTTGATAAAGACCCGATCATCGGGTCCCGATGGGTCGACGCGCGGTCGAGCGGGTACGGACGCGCGACGACCGGGCGCCAGAGCGAGACGGGACCGGGGAACCTCGAGAGGATGCTTCGAAGCCTGGCGACGCGCGCGGCGAAACGCGGGGCGATCGGTGCGAGGGTGCGTGAGATGAATGATAATCAACCGCGTGCGTTCGTGATGCGGTCGCGAACGAACGAAAAAATCGAGCGGCTGACTGACTGACGAACGAACGTTTTCCCGTTTTCGCGATCGCGCGCAGACGTTCGCGAGCGGTGCGAACGCGAAGAGTGGTAAAGCGGCGGATGTCAAGGTGCGTGTGGGGTGTCCAGAAACGGATTCGGGAGTTTTCGTCGCGTTTGTTGCGCTCTTCGCGGCGACGACGACGACGACGCGGTGGGGGTCGCGGCGCGCGGGTGAGGGAACGGTGCTCGCGGTGCGGGTTTTGGTTTAGAGCCACAGTGGACACCAAGAGCTCCGCAGGGAGAGTATGAACGAGTGCATGGAGACGTGGGATGGAGACGAGACGACTGACGCGACGTGTTTCTCGTTACGCCGAAAACAGGCGCCACTGCAACAGTTTGGCACGAGCGGCAGATACGCGACGGCCCTCTTTGTCGCCGCGACCAAGGCGAACTCGCTCGCTACCGTCGAAAAGGAGGTCACCGCGCTCAACGACTTGGTGACCAAGGACTTGAAGTTTAAGCAGTTCCTCATGGATCCGTCCATGGCGAAGAGCAAAAAGTTGGCGGGTGTTAAGGAGTTTTGCGAAGGCGCCAAGTTTTCGCCAATCATGTCTAACTTTGTTGCCGCTGTGGCGGAGAACGGGCGCTTGCCCGAGTTGGACCGCATCGCGCTTCGGTTTGAAGAGCAGTGTATGGCGTCTCGCAATGAAGTCAAGTGCGTCATCACCACCGCGCACGAACTCTCCGCTGCGGAAGTTACGAAGGTTACGGAATCTATCAAGGGGCACGCCCCGGCGGGGTCCACACTCAAGGTCGAGACTCAGGTTGACCCGCGTCTCATCGGCGGTTTGACGGCGAGCATCGGCGAGAAGTTTTTTGACCTCTCCCTGTTGACCACCATCAAAAAGTACGAAGCCGTCCTCGCGGCCCCGCTCTAAGAAGCGTTGCGCGTCGGTTTTCGGGTCTTCATCTGCCCTAGAGATTTGTGTACAAAATTGCGTTCGAGCGAAGCGAACGAAGTGTAGTAGCGTTTTCTGGTCTTTGCTAATATCACCTTGCATTACTAAGATCACTATTTCAACAGCACCCGCTCGTGCGCTCCTCGTCGTACGCCCCTAGCACGTTCACCTTGGGCCCAGCCTCGGCGTCTGCGAGCAAACCGGGCGTTTCCAAAATCCCTTTAACCAACTCGTCGAACGCCTCTTGCACGCGCGTCCTCGTCTTGGCTGAACACTCGAGGAATAGACACCCATGTTCCTTGGCGAACCGCACCCCATCCTCTTTGGCGATCTCCCGC
>JACLAB010005228.1_pt1 | contig 16088 bp, 13 predicted proteins | sample 8027921 | NCBI WGS metagenome assembly JACLAB01 (sample SAMN15725117, study PRJNA655200) | protist metagenome | isolation source: fluorescence activated cell sorting (FACS) single amplified genomes of... | place: USA: West Boothbay Harbor, Gulf of Maine | collected 2000-07-19 | reverse complement strand
CGAGTCGTCGCGTCGCGCGCGCGCGCTCTGTCTCGCGCGCGTCGCGTGAGGCGCGTCGACGAATGCCGCGCGACCTCACTCGTCGATGCGCAGCGATAAACCCGACGCCGTGAGCGCTTCGCCGAGATCGGGCGACGCGAACGCCGAGCGCGCGGTCGACGTCTTCGCCGTCGATGACCCATTCACCGCGTTCTTTGCGCTCGTTGCGGTGATTCTCGCGCTCGTGCAAGCCGCATCCGCGCGCGCGTGTACGTGCTGAGCGACAACGCAGCATGAGCATCGATGACGCCGGTGCGGACGATGCGCTCGCGCGTGCGCGACGCAATCGCGCGTTAGCCATCGCGAAACGCACGGCGGTGCTCTCGGCGACGACGATTCTGCGCGAACGCGTGCGCGCGCTCAACGCGACGGCTGTGAATGAACGGGACGGCGCGTACGCGGTGTATTGGATGCAAGCGTCGCACCGCGTCGAGCACAACGAAGCGCTCGAGTACGCGATTCATCGCGCCAATGTCGCGCAAAAACCACTTATTGTGATGTTTTCGTGCACGGCGTCGTATCCGGAGGCGAGTGAGCGGCATTATGGGTTTATGTTTGAAGGTTTAGTTGAGGTATACGAGGCGCTGCGCAGTCGCGGGATTTCAATGACGGCGACGCTTAACGCGCCGCCGGCGTCAATCATCGCCGCGAGTCGACGAGCGACGGAAATAATCGTCGATGGAGCGTATATGCGCATACTCCGTGCGTGGAGAGCGGAATTGGCGCGCGAATCGTCGTGTGCGGTGATGGAAATTGAAGCCGACGTCGTCGTGCCGCAATTGACGAATGCGCGAGGCGGAGCGGCGGAAATCGCGGCGGCGACGTTTCGCCCGAAAGTTCTCCCTCGAGTCCCCGTATTTGTCAAGTCAGAGCTCCCACAGTTTCCATACGCGTATGGCGAACTCGATGACGACACTCGGGACGTGTTTGAAGACGCGATTAAAGATTTCGAAACGCTCCCCGTCGACCAGGGCGTCGATGCGTGCTTACAAGCGCTCTCCGCGCGAGGCATGCCGCGGCTCGAACGATGCCCTCGAGTGACGTCGCACGTCGGCGGTGCACGCGCCGCGCGCGATAAACTCGATACATTTTTGACGACCAAGGTATTGTCGCGATACGCACAGTCGCGAAACGATCCTAGCATGGGGTTACAGTCGCATTTGTCGCCGCACATTCAATACGGGCAAATTTCAGTCGTCGAAATCGCGCGGAGAGCGCTCGAGTTTCAGAAAGCGCACGCGACGGATGCGAAGATCAGCGCGAGTGTGGATGTGTTTTTAGACGAACTCATCGTGCGTCGCGAGCTCGCGGTGAATTTTGCGTTGAGGAATCCGCATTACGATACGTATGAAGGCCTTCCAGAGTGGTCGAGGAACACGCTCGCGAGGCATGCGAGCGATGCCAGAGCGTGGACGTACACGCTCGAGCAATTTGAGCGCGGTGAAACGCATGATAAGCTATGGAACGCCGCACAACGGGAGCTCGTGGTGTCGGGAAAGCAACATAATTTTGTGCGCATGTACTGGGGGAAGAAAATTCTCGAATGGACGGCAGTTCCGGAGGACGCGTGGCGCTTCGCGATGACGTTGAATAACCGGTATTCGCTCGATGGTAGAAACATGGTGAGCTTGACGGGCGTCGGATGGTGTTTTGGTTTACACGACCGAGAATTCCATGACGTTGAGGTCACTGGCACCACGAGGCGATTTAGTGCCGAGGGCATGTCGAAGAAATTCCCAGCTGGAATGAAGGAATATCTCGAGCGATGGGGCGACGGCGGACATCGAAAGCGTCAGGCGCGCATCGCGGATATGTTTGCGTCTGTAAAAAAAGTTCGCGATGAAAGGTAGCACATAGCACTAGTTTGAGTTTGTTATTACTGTAGAATAATGTTGTTTTCATGGGATTGTGTCTTCATGCAGAATTTAAACGGTCTCTGTCTTGAAATTCGCGCGCGACTCGAGCGTCCATCGCGTGGAGGAATTCGCCCAGCGAGCACCGCCCGTCGGAACCCACGGCGTTGTATGCCAAAAATGGGAGCTTGCGCAACGCGCGACCACTTAAACCTTCGCACTTTTCCGCTATTTGACACAGCACTTGAAGAGGTGCAGGTTCCGATTCGGATTCTCGATCTAAGTCGCAGATGTCAGCGTATGTAATGTCTTCGTAATCGTCGATAGCTAAGACGTCGTACACCAAGTCGCGGCGCATGAGTTCAACCACGCACGAACGCAAAATCTCAAACCGAGCACTCACACCTGGTGGACCGATGTAACATTTAATATCCGCCCGGTCCACAAAGGCTAAATCTATAGCCTCGGTGATGTTACTCGTCGTGAGCACGATGGCGTTTGGACGCGACTTGAGCGCGTCGATTTGAGTCAAGAGCGCGTTCACGACGCGAATCGCGTCGCTTGGCTCGGATCCATTCGCCGCACTCTTGCGTGCGGCGGCTAAACTTTCTACCTCGTCCACTAATACGAATACTAACGACGATTCGTCTTCTAAAAGTTCTTGAATCTTCCCAAAAAGCTTACTCACCAATTTCCCGCTTTCGCTAAACCATCGACTAAATAACGAGTGCGCGTTCACCTCAACCAAAACGCTATTCGTATACACGTCATTGAACCGAATCGACAACCGCTGCGCCAAAGCCTTACATAACGTCGTCTTCCCCGTCCCCGGCGGTCCGTGCAACAACACCACGCGATTCCACGCAATCAATTGCGCGTCCACCCCGCGTTCGCTAAACAACAACGCGTTCGCCGCGTACCGCAACAACTCCCCCTTGACATCCCCTTCCTCATCATCAAACACCAAACTCTCCCACGCGCCTTCAAAATCTCTCGACGGTAACATCCACTCGCGATACGTCGCGATATCATCCGCGCCATCCATCTCCTCGCCCGGTTCGTCCTCGTTCAACGCGTACGCCCGACACCGCGCGTCGCACTGCCAAAACAACACCTTCCTCGGCGTCTCACCATTCGCCGCGCGCGTCCACGTCACGTCGCGCACCCACACGCGCTCGACGTGCTCGCGCATCACGCGCCCGTGCGCGCTGGCAAAATCCTCCTCCGTGAGCTCGTCGTCGACGCGCACGAGCGCGTCGCGCGTCGTCGGCACCGTGCCCATGCGCTCGAGGCTCCAGCGCACGGCGCGCGTGACGTCGTCGAACGACACCGAGGACGTCGACCGCACGCGCGCGTCGATGCGAACGATGGCGATGATGCCGTCATCCATGGCGGCGCGCAGTGCCGACGTCCGCGCGCCGGCGACAGCTAGAAATCGCATTCAAATTTCGACGCGCGACCGCATAAATCGCCGAATGCCCGAACACGTATACGGCGTGCGCCTTTGTCTATCAATACAACACCGTGGTGTCGAAAAATACCGCACATCCGTATACTACGGTCTGTGATGGCTATGTCGTATGCACATGGGCATGTCGCGACAGTCCGCGTCAGCCCCTTATCCACACCCGGGCGGCCTCGAACGCGTTCCCGCGACCGACGTCGCGCGCGCGCCGCGACCGTCGTAGTGCGCGTGACGCGAACGCGATGTTGTTGTTTTTTTCGTTGTTGTTTTTGTGTCGTCGTCGCGCGCGCCGTGCGGCATCGGGTGTCCGAACCGTCGGGGCGAGGGCGCGCGTCCGAGGGCCCCGAAGCGCCGCACGCGTTCGGGCGCCACGAGGCGCGAGTGCGCGCCGCGGCCGCGGCGACGGCGACGGCGACGGCGTCGGGCGTAGCGAGTGCGGTCAACCGTCTCGCATCGGTGCATCGCGCGCGCGGTGCGCGTCGCGCGTCGCGTCGGTCGCGGGAACGCGTGTCGCGTCGTTGATTTTGAAAAAGCAACGCGCGAGGGTCGGTGCGTGGTTCCGCGCAGGGCCACGGACGCGCGCGGCGACGGTGATGTCGAGCAAGGTGCGCGAGTCGGGAGAGTGTATGGATGCGAAACGTGTGCGCGCGGTGGTGCGATGGGCGACGCGAGCGCGCGGTCGCGTCGCGCGTGGGCGTGGATTGATTGATGCGATGCGCTGGCGATGACCTCAAAGGCGCTGACGTGTGTGTGTGTGCGTGTGTACTCGTTCTTTGTAAACGTCCAGGCTGGACCGTCGAAGACGATGACGCTCGATGCGCTTTCGGCGGTGTTTCACTTGCCAATTAATGATGCGGCAAAGGAGGTGCGTTGGTGTAGGCAGGCTTGTGGATGTGTCTTCGCGCGTTCGTAAAGTCGTTTTGACGGAGTCGCGCGGCGCCCGCCGCCAGTCGACGACGAATGACGACGAATGACTGTGTTGGTTGAGACATACTGACGCGTGTGCTTTTATTGTGTTTTGTCCATTTCATAGCTTGGGATGTGTGTGACTGTGTTGAAACAGCGGTGTCGCGATCACGGCGTGGCGCGGTGGCCGTATAGAAAAGTGAAGAAATTGGACACAATTATAAACGCGCTCGAGACGACGGCGACGACGTCGACGGGAGATGGCGTAGTGAAAGCGAAAGGACGACGCGGGAGGCCTTCAATGTACGATCAGCAGTCGCGACTTGAGACTGTCAAGCGTACGCGTGACTTGTTAATCACGCAGCCGAATAGCAACGCGCACTTGAAGGTTGGGAAATTGGACAAGACGACGCGCAAGCGTATGGCTTCCTCTATGGATGACTCGCGATGCGAGGACTCTTCTGGTGACAACAGGTCATTCAAGACGTCTTCGTACGCTACAGTTGGAGGTGCATCGAATCCATCGGTAAGTACTTCGCCAAAGAGGTCAAAGGCGAGTCGCGACGGAGTAAAATCAGAAGAGACGAGCGCGCCGCTCGGCGGGGTGCTCGGTCGCCTTCTCGAAGCCGCGCACAATGCAGAGGAGATACCAAGAGTTAGTAAACCTCAGGTTATCAGGCCGCTGAAAATCGACGTGACGTCGAGTGAACGCAAAGGGTCGTCGACGCCGTCGCCTGGATCTTCGAATGGCAGCGACCAAATGCCGTTTCCCGCAGACCGTTCGACGTTTTCGATGTTTCCGTCGACAGACTTTCTGCGAGCGGCGATGCCCGTCGCACGAACGTCGCCGGCGCACATTCCTGCACAAATCGCGCGACCGATACCGCGCAAGTTTAACACTCAGACCGTGTTGGCTTCACTCGCGAATCAAATTCCAGGCGCCGGCGGCTTCCAAGCGTTTTGGCATTCGCTCTCGCGCTTTGGATCGGCTCCGAATCCGTCGTCATCACCATCACCGGCTCCACCGTGAAAATGACTCCACAACAAAGTAGATAGAATACTATAGCACTCCACCACTAGCTCTATTGCTTCTTCAGGCACCCGCACCACCGCTGGGTTGTCTAATTTTGGATTGACTCTCGACGTCCTCGTCCTCTCCGGATGACGCGCCGACGAGAGAAAACATTTGATTTATTGATTTTTTTTTTCGCGCGAGCGCCATGCTCGCGCATCCACCCATAGCCGCGCACACGCGCATTCGCACGGATCTAGTGTGTCTTAATATTCACACCATTCCGCATGCACCCATCATCGTCCTCCTCCCTCGCCGCGTCTCGCTCCATCCGGGGTTCGCCACTCGAGCCAGAGCCCGCGCGACCGCATCCACACCTGGCGGCTGGGGCTTGCGTTGGCCATCGCTGGGCGCCACACCCCGCCGCCTCGCGCGCGCGGTTGCACGACGCGCACGCACGCACGCACGCGCGAGCACGCGTGGTATCGCACACCGCGAGCATCGACGTCAGACGTCAGACGACGACGACGACGACGACGACGGCGCGGCGGCTGTCGTGAGACGCACATTCGTCGTGGACCCTGTGCGATCGTCCAGTGTTGAGTGAAATCGCGCGCGATGGGGAAGACGCCTGCGCAAGAGAACCGCCTCAAGGCGAAGAAACAAGGAATGTCGCACGAAGACGTGAAGAAGCAGCAAGCGGCGGATGCGAGGAAGATTAAAGAGTTGGCGAATAAAGACCTAACGTTTGGGCAGACGAAGGGCGCGGGGCTGAATAAAAAGCACGAGGTGCACTTGCAGCGTTTGAAGGATATGGCGGATCCGACGACGGAGCTCGGTAAGGCGACGTTGCGAGCGGCGAGGAAGAAAGCCAAGGAACAGCAGGAATTTTTGTTGCGCACAAAGGGTATCGATGTGAAACAGCCGGAATGTCCACCGGGCGTGGACCCGAAGACGATTTTGTGTGAGTTTTTCAAGCATGGATGCTGCGCCAAAACGGCGGACAAGTGCAAGTATTCTCATCAACTTGATATCGCGGCTCGTCAGCAAAAGCGTAGCGTGTTTGAACTCCCTGATGAAGATTCAATCGAGATGTGGGATCAAAAGAAGCTCGAAGCAGTCATCGCTCGCAAGCACGGCGCCGAAAAGAACACCAGCAACGAAACCGCAATTGTGTGCAAGCACTTCCTCGACGCCGTCGAAAAGAAGCTCTACGGTTGGTTCTGGCACTGCCCGGGTGGTGCAGATTGCAAGTACAAGCACAAACTTCCGCCAGGCTTTGTTTTCAAGTCTGAACTTCGCGAACGCCTTTTGGAAGAGGCGCGTGCGCGAAAGACTGATCAAGACATTTTAAGAGAGAAGTTGATTGAACTCAAGAAGAATGGCCCATCTACCGCAATGACTCTCGATGTTTACCTCGAATGGAAGAAGGAACGTGTGGAGAAGAGACGAGTCGCGGATGAAGCCGCCACCGCGGAGCGCAAAAAGAAGGGGTTGCTCACGGGTAGAGAAATCATTGAGGCTCAACTTGGCGATGCTGTGTCAAGCGAAGACGCTGGTTCAAGCGCTGGCGACGATGAAATTGTTCGTTTGATGAAGGAACGCCGCGAGGCGGACGAGGAAGCCGAAGCTAAGGCGGCCGAAGAGGCGCGGGAGAACCTCGAGCGCGCCAAGCAACTCGGCGACCTTTACAACATTGAAATGCTTCCTGATGAAGTCGACGACTTCGCTGATCTCGACGACGAGGAAGATGACTTTGCACCGCCTGAAGGCTGGACGCCCGATGCGGTCGCGCCTGATGCGGATGAAGATGGTGACGATGAAGAAGCCAACGCGGCCAACGCGGCCAGGGAGGCAAAGGAGGAGAGCGACAGAGTTGCGCGCAAGCAGGCGGAACTCAAAAAGCTTGAAGAAGAAGGTATTGTGCTCGCTACGAAGACTACGACGACGGATAAGGAGGCGGCGTTGTTCAAGCCTGCTGTTGAAATCCCAGACGAAGCGTTAGGTGACGGCGAGCTGGACCCAAAGAAGCTCGGCGAGATGATTGCCGCCAAACGCGCCGCAGAAGAAGCTCAACGACAAAAGGAACTTGCCGATCTCGCTGCGGATAAGGAAGCTAAGGAAGCTGCAAAAGCCGCCAAAAAGGCTGAACGTGAAGCAGCTCGCGCCGCCAAGAAGAAGTCCAAGAAGAAGGGTGATGACGACGACGATACGATTGACAGTATCGAAAAGGCTATGGGTAACGTCGAAATTGAAACCACGAGCGCATCGCTCAAGCGCATCTCTACCGGTGTCTTGGCATCCCGACCGACGGCTCGCGATATCAAAATTATCAACTTCTCCATGGGCATGGGTGGTCGCGAACTCATTAAGGACTGTGACATCGAAATCACCATCGGGCGCCGTTACGGTTTGCTTGGGCAGAATGGTTGCGGTAAGACCAACTTTCTTGAGTGCCTTGCACGCCGTGAAGTCCCCATCCCTGATCACATCGACTTGTATCACTTGCGCGAAGAAGCTGTTCCAACGGACCGCTCTGCTATTCAAACCGTGATTGACGAAGTCAAAGCGGAGATGGAGCGCTTGAATGCTTTTGAGCAACACATTCTCGAAACCACTGGTCCCGACGACGAGCGTTTGGAACTCATCTATGACCGCTTAGAAGAAATCGACCCGACCACTTTCGAGGCTCGGGCGGCAGAACTTTTGCACTCCCTCGGCTTCGAGCAATACATGATTCACCGTGCGACCAAGGATATGTCTGGTGGCTGGCGTATGAGAGTCGCCCTCGCCAAGGCGCTCTTTGCGTCGCCAACACTCTTGTTGCTTGACGAACCGACAAACCACTTGGATTTGGAGGCATGCGTGTGGCTCGAATCGTACTTGGCGCAGTACAAGAAGTGTTTGATCATTGTTTCGCACTCTCAAGATTTCTTAAACGGTGTCTGCACGCACATCATTTGGTTGACTCAACAAAAGCTCCAGTACTACACGGGCAACTACGACACTTTCCAAAAGACTTTGAACGAGAACAACGTCGTGCAACAAAAGAAGTATGAAAAAGAACAAGCTGATATCAAGCACTTAAAAGAGTTCATTGCGTCATGCGGTACGTACTCCAACATGCGTAAGCAGGCTGAGTCCAAGCAAAAGATTATCGACAAGATGGTGGCTGCTGGTTTGACGCCTCCCGTCGTCAAGGAACACGACTTTACGTTTGATTTCCCAGACTGTCAAAAAGTGCCGCCGCCGGTGTTGCCTTTCGGCAACGTATCGTTCTCCTACAGTGGTAAGAAAGAGGATTACCTGTATGAAAACTTGGAGCTTGGTGTTGACTGCGACAGTCGCATCGCGTTGGTGGGCCCTAACGGTGCCGGTAAATCCACGTTGCTCAAACTTATGACTGGCGAATTGACGCCATCAGAAGGAACGGTCGATCGTCATCCCGCGTTGTCGATCGGTAAGTATCACCAGCACTCTGTTGACGTCCTCGACAAGAGCATGAAGACATTGGACTTTTTCATGCAACAGTACCCGAATACCATGACGTTCAAGCGCGAAATGGAGGAATGGCGAGGCTACTTGGGACGATACGGCATCAGCGGCCGAATGCAGACTCAACTCATCGGCGAACTGTCCGAAGGTCAGCAGTCGCGCCTCGTGTTTGCTATGCTCTGTATGTCTCGACCGAACTTGTTGCTTCTTGATGAGCCCACGAACCACTTGGATTTGGAAGCCATCGACGCGTTGGCTGAAGCCATCAAGCGCTACAATGGGGGCCTTGTTCTCGTGTCGCACGATTTCCGCTTGATTGATCAAGTTGCGGATCAAATTTGGGTGTGCGAAGACAAGAGCGTCAAGGTGTGGACGGATGAGGGCGGTATTCGGGCGTACAAGAAGAAGCTAGCCAAGAAGGCGGAACGAGAAAGCGCCGAGCGTAAACTGAAGGGCTCTAAATAGAGCGAGCTCTGTTCGACAAAGCTCTTGAATATTCACGAATTGAAATCATTTTAATAACTAAACTTTGCGTAGTTCACAAAACGAGATAAATATGCTACACTGTGTATCAACCGGACTCACGTCCCGCGAAACTTCAACGTCACCGCGCGGTGCGCCCACGACAGCGCCGCGTCGGTACCCCCCAGCAACAACGTCAGCGCTATCATACCACTCATCACTACCAACGAATTCGCCGCAACCCCTTTCGCCGTATCCCACGTCAATAACCCTCTATTCGGCCACGCGAGCAACGGAGCCACCTTGCGCAAATTCCCCGGCTGCGCCTTGAACCACGCCAACACCTCTCGCGCCACAAACATCGCAAAAGGCACGTGATCGTCCGCGTATTCATCCACGTCCGCCGCATCAGCGTCAAACGCACCCGAATCCTCGCGCGCGAGCGCGTCGTCGCGCGCGATCGACGTCGCCGCCGCGCGTGGTCCGCGGTGGACCCGACCGACTCGCACGCGTTCCACGATGTTCGTCCGCGCCGGCGCACGCCAACGCGGCGACGTCGCGCGCCAACGCGGCGACGTCGCGCGCCAACGCGGCGACGTCGACGCGCGTCGCGACGACGTCGCCGGCATCGACGTCGTCGTCGTCGCCGTCGTCGACGCGCGCGCCGCGGCCATGACCGTCGTCATCGGCGAGCGCCAATAGAGGCGACGAGTGGCGGCACAGCGCGACGGTGACATCGATGACGCCGCGCGTAGCGACATTGCGTTGGTGCGCCGCGCCGACGAGGCGTGTGACGACGACGACGACGACGACGACAGCGTCGTCGCCAGCGCGCCGCGCGCCGCGGCACCGCGGTGCCGCGCATCGCACATCGAACGCCGTCGATGGGCGCACCGATGTCGATGTCGATGTCGATGTCGCTGCGTCGTTCGAACCTTGGGCGCGCGCGCTGCTGCCGTCGCGAGATCTCACGCGCGCGCCCGCAGATGCGAGAACTTCGAGGACGACGTCGATTCGCGACGATGCGGCCAAGGTGTTCGCGACGAAGGCGTTCGCGTACGTGTACGATAAAGGATATAGGCAAATGTTCAACGCGCTCGGGTATCCGGGACGCGAGCGCGAGGGCGAGATCGCGGTTGAGGTGCTCGGGGAAACACACCGACATGGACGGCTGTTGGATGTTTCTTGTGGACCTGGGAACGTGACGTCGATACTAGTCGATGCGGGGTTGTGGCAAGTTATTGCTTGTGATTACGCCGAAGCCATGTGCGAGCGGTGTCGAGAGACGTGCGGCGTCGGTGTCGATGTTTATCGCGCAGACGTGGCCGATTTACCGTGGTTACCCGAGACATTTGATGCCGTACACTCATCCGCTGGAGCGCACTGTTGGGGCGAGCCCGAAAAGGGATTTGAAGAAATTTATCGCGTGCTGCGAAACGGCGGCACGGCGCTGATTAGCACCGTTGTTTTGTTGTCAGTCGTGAACACGACTGGCACGCAAAAAGAATACGAGAAAAATCGAACGTCAAATACCCCATTTTGGGATGCCCTCGCGGTCCAAACGATGATGGTGAACGCGGGATTTAAAAGTGTTGAACTTGTACGTCAAGAAAAGTGCTTCGTGCAGTTCAAAGCACGAAAGTGACAAATGTATTCATTACAAGTAGCACCGTAGCAGCAGCAGGAGTAGCAAATAAAAAATCAATACCACTATCGTCGAAGAATTTTCTTCAAAGCATCATCAATACGTTCATACTTGAACTTGTAGCCGGCGCTGAGAGCCGTCGTCGGCTGGACCTTCTGTCCTTGAAGAACCACCGTTGCGCCTTCACCCAGAAGCGCTTGAATCGCAAAATCCGGCACCGGCAACCAGTTTGGCTTGCCAAGTGTCTCTCCCAGTGTTTCGCACATATCGCGCATGCGTACAGGAGTAGGCGCTACGCAATTGATTGGTCCGTTGAACGCTTCGTTCGTCAGACTCTCCAAAATCAAGCCCACCGCGTCGTCTCTGTGCACCCAGCTAAACCACTGCGAGCCATCGCCTAAAGGCCCGCCCAGAAACGCCTGGAACGTAGGGACCATTTTACCCAACGCACCGCCGTCACGGTCGAGAACGATCCCGAGTCGGAGGAGCACCACCCGGCATCCGTCCGCGCCCTTAGCCGTCTGCTCCCACGCCTGACACACCTGACTCAAGTAGTCTGCACCTGGCCCACTCGACTCATCGTACGTGTCACTTTCGCTCGTGCCGTAATATCCAATGGCCGATGCGTTGACTAACACTTTCGGTCGTTTGCTTTCATCTTCGATCGAGTTGATGTGTTCGACGATCGTCTTTGTGGTTCTCACTCGCGAAGCCATGATTTCACCCTTAATCTTCGGGTCCCAACGAGTACTGATCGGCTCCCCCGCCAAATTTACCACATGTGTAGCTCCTACGAGTCCTCGTCGCCACTTATCCTGACCCACGAACGCAATATCACCTTTTGGGAGAGAGTTTGGCGATAGCTTGCCGCGCGCTTTATCGACATCACGCGTTAAAACGCGCACCTCTGCTCCTTGCTCGAGAAGCGTAGCGACGAGTTTGGAGCCGACAAAACCCGTTGCGCCGGTAATGGCGACAACCAATCGCTGTGATGTCGTCGCGGTAGCGTTGGCTGCGCTGGCGGCGGTGACAAAACGACGCTCGCTCAGTCGGGGCACGCGAGCCGTCGCTGATGCCTTATCCACCAGACTACGGCGAGCTTGGTGCTTCAGCGACGCGTGTACATTCACACGCGCGCTGAGTTTGTTGTGTGTATGTGCGTATGTTGCCATGTTACGCGTCAAGCTGAATACTAAACGCCGGCGGTGGCGATGTGAAGTGCCTACTGCTGTTCAGGAGACGCCTTGAGAAACACGTGGCGAACGGCTGCTTCAGGAGTGAGCCGCCGTGCAGGGTCCCAGTCTAGTGCGCGATTGAGAAACTCATCAAAGCCTGAATCTTTCGAAATACTAGGTCTGCACCGATGAGACCGATGCTTTACCGATACTTTCGATAATCTCTGTGGAGTGCCGACTGGGACGTTTCGCATTCGGCTTTCGCTGCACTCAAGCAGTGATGAGGTGTTCATGATGGTAAAGTTCACTCGTCGCTCGGCGTTTGTAGCGGCCAAAAGCATGCGTTTTGGAGGGGATCCTAATTTAGACACAATACTGCTCAATAAAGCTGCTTCGTTGTCGCCAGAGAAAATTGGCTCGCCGATGTACAGTTCCGCGAGCACGCACGCAAGACTCCACACGTCAATCGGATGGCTATAGCCGATGCCGAGCATGACCTCTGGGGCGCGATAGAATCTGCTCTGTACATATGTATACACTGCCCGCCCAGCGTAACAAGCACTTCCAAAGTCGATTAATTTCACGTTGAGCGAATCCGGGCGCTCAAGCAAAATATTTTCTGGTTTGATGTCACAATGGACAATCCCAATCCGCTTCAAGTACAGCAACGCCTCTACGAGTTGCCGAGCTATATGTCGAACGCTGACAAGTGGCATACTTGTGAACTCCCGTGCGGCAAGAAACTCGTACAAGTTGATGTGTAAAAGTTCAAGAACGACACACGTATGCTGACGGAACTTGAAATGCTCTAGCATATGAACAACTCGACTTGACCCGCCTTGTAGTCGATCTAGAAATTCAACCTCCAGCAAGGCTTGTCTCGAAAATTTCGGATTCTTATTAATGACTTTAAGCGCCACCATACGTTTACTTTTATGATCGAAGCATCTAATGACTCGTCCAAAATTACCTTGGCCGAGCGAATCCATCACCTCAAATTGGAATGCTACGTGCTCCCCGCGAATTATCTTGAACACACCGTCGTGAGATTTGGACGAACGAGAGTCCATGGACGAATTCATAGTTGATGTCAAATGATTGTGCGTTATTTTGTCGTCCTTATCCATTGGGACATACCATACACGTTTGTAGCGCATGATGTCTTCTCTATCAATCTTTCTCATTCGGCGCCACATTTTTTTCATTACTTCTGTGGCTGGAATCCCCTGGGTAGAGTCATCCACCGACGTTGACAAATGATGGTTTATACCTACATTACACGTGCGCCGCACGTTCTTTGATCGAGGCTTATCGCTTGGTGTATCTAAGTTGCTGCGTTGTTTTGTCCGCATTCTTGCGCTTAGAGGTGGCAGCTTTGGTATAAATTTCGGGCTCAGAATCGTTGACTCGAGGCATGGTGGGCGAGCCGTCTGTAGCACGTTGCGAAGACACGATATGTCACGTTCCGAACGCCGTGTTGTTCCTTTACTTGTACATTGTTTGTGTTCTCTCACGGAATGAGGCGATGTGAGTTCAGTCAACGTGAGCCTTGGGCATCGTAGGGGCGTGGCTACAGCACTCCTTATACTTTTACTCGCACACGGCGCGCGCGGCGCGCGCGTATGCGGTTTAGTAGATACTTCGTATGTCGCATGCCACGTCGACTCTGGGGACTTCGACATGGGTGGTTGTGACAGGCGTGTCTTCACAACAAAAACATAAATAGCCACGCAGTGTTAACACTGCGTTAACGTCATCGTCAGCCATCTTGCATCGATTCAGGGCTGTTACAAAATCCCCACATTGCTGTTGTGCAATGTGGGACTAAATTCTAAATGTCTCATCTGTGTTTCATTTGTGCTTTGCGCGCGCTTGATCGATCAGCGGCTGCAATTCTCCTTTTGCTGCCAGTTCTTTCAACAAACTTAAAATCAAAGGAAGATAGTTGTGTCTACGGCGAATATTTTCATTGCGCCATCTCGCTTCTTTCGCCTCTTCTCGCTCTAATTGTGATTCAATTTCACTTTTTTCTCCACTGAAATCCGCACCCGACGTTCCTAACGCACTCAGTTCAGCCAAACGCCCACGCAGACGCTTTCTGGCATCCTCTGTAACTGCCAATAAGTTGAATTTGATCTCCTGCGTCGCGTAGTTTTCTATCCGACGCTGAATCGCGGGCACGGCAACTTCCAACCAGTTTGAATCACCGAATGGACCGTGGTTTATCGGTCCTTCGCGTAATCCGTCTAATTCAAACACGAAACCATCCTTTGGCACGTACGCTACAAAGTGAAACACATCGTCGTCTTCTCTAGCAGGACGGGACTGAATCACAATTGGTTCGGGGCGAGCAAAAGAATTGTGCGCTGTACGAATTATCTCGCTGTTCGACACCGCCAACCCTTTCGTTTCCGCGTCAAACTCCTGCGTGAACTCACGAAATTGACTCAACTCTTCACCGAGTTCAACTCGATCGTGCGCATTTAGTAGCACCGAGAGTATTGCCTGCGTCGCACATGCATTTGTGACGACTTGTTTTGCAAAGAAAAGATCCAGAGGAGCTTCGTGATCGATGGTGGCTTCATAGTTGTCATTTCTCGTCCACTTGAAGAGGAAAATCAAACCCAACACAGGTTCGACGCTCACGAGGTCGGCGACGTCTAGCGAGTACAGCTCTTCGAAACCGACATCTTTCACTCCGATGTTTCGAACAAGTTCAGTAAACACGCCCGGGTCGCTTTCAATTGTCGTCCAGTCCATTTCAAGACTGCGAGGCGAGGACTGAAGACTGGCTTTAAGCTGTTTACTGTTTTAAAAATTACAAATACACTCCGAGTCGGACCCGTCTATTCCATAATATCGTTCGCCGCGGCACCGAAACGATTCCAAAATCCACCGCCAGTAGAGACTTCGTTTCTAACTTCGCGCTCCTCTTCCACGTCACCCTTGGCGAGGGCATCCATATCAACTTCTTCGCCTTCCGCGAGCACGCGGCTTTCGACGATGACTTCATTTCCATCTGAGTCATACTCAATGATCTCTAAAATCTCTTCCGTTTCTTCAATCACGTGATCTTCGATGTATTCTTGTTCGTATTCTTCTGGTTCGTCATAATCTTCCTCGTGACGTTCATACGTTACCGTAGTCTGAGATAATCGCTCCTCCATCTTCAGCGGCAACGGTTCTGCGACGCGCGGCGCAGGTGGCGGCGCCCGTACTGGTTCTGGTTCTGCGCGCTTCGGAATATCAGGAATGACAAAATCTTCTTCGCCGATGTCGAAATTGATGGTTTCCGAACCAATCACCGATTCTTGTACGACTGGTTCCTTCTTCAACGTAAGCTGGTCGCGTTCCGAGCGCAACTCGTTGATTTCTTCCATCTGAGCTCGACAGTTTTCATTGCACTCGTCGAGTAACTTTTGAAGCTCAGCCGATCCGTCAGCAGGCTGCGTCTTGGCCAAGGCTAATGCTTTCTTTAACGTCGCAACTTCTATTTTCAGCGTGATGAGGAATTCTTCCGCACCTTGTGCACGTTTATCGTTCATCTTCGCCCAGTTTTCGGTGTACTCGAGCGCCTCTTGATTTGCCCGCGCCTCCTCCTCGAGTGCGGCGATGTCCTCCTTGGCCGCAGCGAGCTCGGCTTCTAACTGAACGATTCTGGCTTTTAAGGCTTCATCGTCGCCCGTATTCTCCCGTGCCTGAGAAGCCGCGGCAGCTGCCATCTTGGCGTCATCGAGGGTGTCTTCGAGATCTTCAATCTTCGCCTTGAGCGCGTCGACTTCAGCAGTCATCGTTTGCTCGTGAGTCGTTTTCAAAGAAACAATATCAGAACGAAGTCTGGCAAGCTTTGCATCGCTCGCCTTGTTCAGCCTGTGACTTTCGAGCATGAGTTGTTCTTGTTCCGCTTCGTGAGCCTTGACCTCGGCGCGCAACTTTGCAAGTTCAACTTCTGCATCGTTGAGTTGTTCTTGCGTTCGTTCAAGCTTGCGTTGAAGCAAGTCAGAGTTTTGCGAAGCTTCAATTTGGTAGAAGCTGA
>JACLAB010011216.1_pt1 | contig 16096 bp, 10 predicted proteins | sample 8027921 | NCBI WGS metagenome assembly JACLAB01 (sample SAMN15725117, study PRJNA655200) | protist metagenome | isolation source: fluorescence activated cell sorting (FACS) single amplified genomes of... | place: USA: West Boothbay Harbor, Gulf of Maine | collected 2000-07-19 | reverse complement strand
CTTGGAGATGGACTTGGACTGTTTTTTTTTTATTTAAGAGAAAGAAGAAAACGATCCGTCAGTCAAAAATCTCTTTTTGCATTCTCAATTTTTTGTTTTTTTTCATCTCTTTTCGTTTACGACAAGGGCGTATCTCACAACAAGTATCTCGAAAGGGATACGCGCTATCTTCGTCTGAAAATACAAACGCGGAGAGAAAGGATGCACGATGCACACAATTCGCGATAAAACGCGCACATAAAGAAGAAAAGGATGCACATGTGCCCTCTCGTTCATATTCGGAGCGTTTCGTGAACATTTGGTGCATCTCACGAGCGCGCGCGCGTCAAAAGAAATGTTAAACATTTTCGACGAAGGATTCATCATCTCCCATCGCCATCTTCCTCCTCATCGCGAAGAACAAGAAGGATAAAGATCAAAAAGTAAAGAAGAAGAAGTAAAACGTACCTGAACCTTGGTGACCTTGAGGCCGGCGATGGACGCGATTTGTTGAGTAGCAGCAAACATTGTTTGTAAGTAGGTGTTTTTGTTGTTGTGTCTTAAGACGTGTGCGAGTATGAGGAACGAGAGAGAGTTTTCAGAGGGAAAAGAACCATCGAAAGATTTGATTTGCCTTTTTTTCATTTTTCATTTTTCATCATCCATCGTTTTTACGACGAGAAGTTTTTCTTCTCTGCCATGTCTGCTCTTTTTCTCGTTTGCTTCTTCCGTCTTCTTTTTCTCAGAGTGCGACAGAAAAAAAGAGGGCGCGCCCCCTTAAAAAAAGAAATTATGGGCCTCTTCACACTACCACGATTACTACGCGGCGACGACGACGACGACGGCAGTAGTAATCGTGGTGTCAGTACTCTGGAGGACGATAATAGAGAAAATGATGACGAGGAACAAAGATTGATGTCTTCGTCATCAATGAGAACATCGTCATCATGGTCGTCAAGAAAGAGAAGCGGTGTCTTCCAGTTTGCGATTTTTGGATGCGCATTCCTCTTCTTCGCGCTCGGGTACGTTTCTTCACCGACGAGGCCGATTTTATCCTCTCAAACATCGTCGTCTTCTCCTTCTTCTTTGAACAGTAGAAGGGGCGCATCATTTTCTGTCCCAAGTCTCGGTTCCTCCTCTTCGCAAAAGAGCGGTCGCCATCGATTTGAACTCCTCGGAGGAGGAGGAGGAGGAAAAAAAAGAGAAGACGAAGCAAAAGAAGACAAAGAAGAAGACAGAGGAGAAGCAAAAGAAACGAACGCTTTGGACGCAGAGTTAGAGTTGGAAAAAGACGAACATCTTTTAGAGCACTTGCAAAAGTCTTTGAACGATAATATCGAGACGCAAGAAAAGGAGACGCTGAAACTCGTCGAGATGAAAGTAGACGAACAAGACGCGGAAAAAATGCAAGAAGAGGAAGAACTGACCGAAGAAGAGCTCGGCATTCATCACAACAGCCACGGAGAGGACGAAGCGTCGAATACCGGTAGCATTGATAAGAGTAGCAGTAAAAATATTAAAGACGACGGGTCCGAGCTTGGATTTAAAGAGGAAGACAACGAAAGTGGGATGAAAAATGCAACATCGAGGAGGAAGACGACGACGACGACGTTCGAGGACTCTCTACTGACGAACGTTTCGTCCGAGCTCGACGAGGTGATTCGCGACGGGAAGCAATCGATGATCGATGGCAGAGATGTCACGCCTCGTGCGGCGGCTTTTGAACGCATGGACGATGAGCTCAAGGACGTTTTAGATGCCGTACACGCCGTCGACGGCAGCGGCGGTGAGAACAGCGAGAATCAAAGAAATAACGTAAAACTCGCTCGAGAGAAAGTGTTGTCTTCGTCGTCTTCTTCCTCGTCATCTTTCGATCGCGGAGACAGAAAGATAACGACGCCGAAAGATAATCCCGAGGAAACACTCGGTTGGACTGAAGTAGACGCAACGACTATCGATCCCGAAAGTATCACCGAAAGTGCGCAGTCTGGAGTACGTTCGCTCGTTCTTAATCCAGAGATTGTCCACGAATTGAAGGAAAAATTCGAAGACATGAAGAATAAAGGCGAAGTCCAAGTGGAAGGTAACTGGAAAAAATTCGATGCCGAGGCCAAGGAAGAAAAGAAGCAAATGAAGGAGGCGAAGAAGATGGAGGAGATTGTTGAAGAATCGTCTAAAATTCTCGACGATATCGACGCGGTGCGCATGGCGCAAAGCTTAGACGCGGGAGGTGGGAGTAAAAGTTTCTCGTGGACTTTTTCCTACTTGTATTTTCCGTTGATTGTTTTCTTTTCAGTTTTGTTAGCAGTCATCGCGCTGCTCATAAAAACGTCAGATAAGAACAAATTGAAACGATATGGATCCACGGGTTCATTCGATCGATCCAGTCCAAAGCGTAAGGGCAAAAGTAGACTGTATACGCTCGGAGAGGAAGAGGAGATCTATCAAACTACCAAGGATAACACGTATCCCGATTTTTCGAACCTGAGGGACTTTGAAAAAGGAAATCGCATTTATAATAGTAGCATAGAGAGCTTCGATGACGATTACGAAGATGACGATTACGACGATGACTCTCTCGACGACGAGGAGGATGGTAGTTGTGAGGACGATTTCGACGAGGAAGCCTTGTCGGAAAGATCTTCCGACGTATCTTCTTTCCAAGGTTTCCGAGAGAAAGCAATCGCAGTCGCTAAAGCAGCCGAAGAGTTTTTAGCGAACGGCAAAGGAGCTACCGTGCGCGTTTCCAACGCCGGTACTTTTCATGGCGCTTCTAAGTATGGCGCAAACGAAAACGGGAGAGATGAAAAAGACGACGTCGGCGTTACGTCTTTGAAAAAGAAAGAGAGTCACAACAACAACGAGAACGGGCAAAAATCTTCCTTTATAAAAAGCTCCACGACGAAATGGATATAGCTCTAATTTAGATAAACTTGTTGTATTATATGTAGCGGTACTGAGTACCTAGGTATCTGTTAGATCAAAGAAATGAATAAATCCTCTCTTTTTCTTTTCTGGTCGCTTAAATCGCGCTTGACCACGAGACAAACTTAGCAAAGTGCGCTATGTACGCTTCGTCGACAGATGATTTCCCAACGATGCCGGGGACTAATTCGTACGTCTTCAGCAAACTCGGGCGTTTTTCTACTGCATCAGCCCACGATTTCAACCACGGTAATTTTTGTAAAGTATTGTTCAAATCGTAGTCGCGATAATGCTTCAAGACAACGCGCAGTCGAGAAAGGAATCCCATCGTCGCGCAGTCGTGAGAAGTAAACTGATTTCCGCAGCAATAATTCCCGCTGTCACCACCAAAAGAAGCGTTCATTTGCAAGCATCTGTCAGCTTTCGCTAAAGCGTGTTCAACTTCACTAATCGCACTTTCTAATTCTGCTTCATTCTTCGCCCTGAGACACTTGAAAAACGCCGGGACGACCGTGTTGAACGTGTTTTCGAACAATTGTCCATCGTATCTCTGCTCTGCAGTCTTTGGACGCAAATCGACACCGGGATAGGTGTCGTTGCAACAGAAATAGTTCATCACGAGTGCCGATTCAACCATGACCTTACCGTTTGGAAGACGTAATACCGGTACCGACGGGTTTGCCTCGGCATCCGGCGACCCAGTCGCGAAGGTTTTGCAAAACGCCTCGGACTTATTTTCCAAATCTTCCCACACGAATCCGTCGAACGAAATGTTCTTTTCGAGCATGGTTATCCAAATTTTGTGGCAAAATGGACACGTGGCGGAAAAGTAAAGCGCGTCCTTCTCATCAGCCTTGGACGATGGGCGACTCGTCGTCGCCGTGTTTGCGTCTCGAGCTGGTGCCAAACGCATCGACGCTAAAGAAGACTCGTGCGCCTCGGCAATCCCTTCGTGAGCGTACGTACCCGAAGAAGAAGAAGAAGAAGAGGAGGAAGAATTTCTAGATGTCATTCGCATGGACGCTAGCGTTGACTCGTGTGCCTCTGCGATGCCTTCGTGGGCTTGTTTCGTCGCCTCAGCAGAGACGATTAAATTCTTCTTTTGCGTCTTTTGATGCGGAGAAAAAGCGATGACATTCTTCTTCTTCTTCTTTTCCTTCCTGTTGGCGAACACCGAGGACGTGCTTTGAACGAAAGTGTGCTTGGCGGCGGCAAAACTCATGTTTTCTTTCTTCCTCTTTTTGTTTTCTTTCTCGTTTTGCGTCGTCGTCGTGTGACGATGGATGTGATGATGCGTGTGTCTGTGACTCCTTTATTTTTATATCGCTTTTTTTCGCAGGACAGTGTAATGCACAACGACCCTTTTCCTCCCAAACCCTCTGATGCAAGGCAACCAAACACACAACAGAAAGTAAGAAATTTTGAGTGAAAAAAAAAGAACCACAAACCACAACAAACTTTGAACCGAAACGAACCTTTGTCTTTCTTTGCTGTTTCTTCTTCTTCATATTTTAACCCCGGTGAGGTGAGAGAAAATGAAGAAGCAAGGCTCGTACGTCGATTTGACGCAAGGTGCTACGGAGGATGTGCACAAACACATTCTCTCCAACGGGTACGTCCTCGTCGTCGTCGTCTGAGCAGAAAATGTATCTCTCTTTCTCTTTCGGAAGAGGAGGATAAAATTGTATTCTCGTGTGGACTCTTTTCCTGAGCCCCGCACTTTTTTTGTGTCACTCTTTTTGCGCGTGATCTTCTCTCTTTCGCCGAACGGCGCGCGCGAGAGAGAGGAAGAAAGAGAGAGAGAGATTCACGCGAGTTCTCGGTCCATCGCTCGAGGGGGATTTTGTGATTTCGTATGAGAGAAAGAGCGCGCGCGCGCGTGTTCTTTCTCACTCGGGCTCTTTTCTTGGAGAATGACAAATATGAGTCACTATTATTCTATCCATCTTTTCTCTCGTTCTCTCGTCTACAAAAAAAAATACTCACATCATCGAAACATCATACTCACACTTATCATCATTCATTCATTACATCATTACAGAGAACAAAATGGTTCCGCGTTCAAATCAAAGATCGTGTGTACTCTAGGCCCGGTCTCGCGAACTGTTCCCATCTTGGAAAAGATGTTAAAGGCTGGCATGTCCATCGCGAGGTTCAACTTTTCGCACGGTTCTCACGAGTACCACCAAGAGACTTTGGACAACCTTCGTCAAGCGAGTGAGAACACTGGCATCATGTGCGCGATTTTGCAAGATACCAAAGGTCCGGAAATCCGTACCGGTTTGCTCGAGCACGGTGAACCAGTGCATTACCACGCCGGCGACGAAATCACTTTGACGACAAACTACGACACGGTCGGTAACAACAAGTTGATCGCAGTTTCTTACCCTGACTTGGCTAAAGATGTTTCCGTCGGGTCTAAGATTCTCTGCGCGGATGGTTCATTGACTTTGACCGTGCTCAAGTGCAACGTCGCGGAAGGTACGGTCGTCGTCAAGGCTGAAAACAGCGCGAAACTCGGCGAGCGAAAGAACATGAACTTGCCGGGCGTGAACGTGAACTTGCCGACTATTACGGAGAAGGATCGCGACGATTTGTTGAATTGGGGCGTGAAGAACGGTGTTGACTTCATCGCCGCTTCCTTCGTTAGAAAAGGTTCGGATATAGACTACATTCGATCGGTTTTAGGTGACGCGGCGCCGAAAATCTCAATCATCTCGAAAGTTGAAAACATGGAAGGTTTGGACAACTTTGAAGACATCGTGGATAAATCAGACGGCGTGATGGTTGCCAGAGGTGATTTGGGCATGGAGATTCGTATGGAGCAAATCTTCTTGGCGCAAAAGAGAATGATCAAAAGGTGTAACGAGGCGGGTAAACCAGTCATTACGGCGACGCAAATGTTGGAGTCCATGACTGGCGCACCTCGACCGACGAGAGCGGAAGCTACGGACGTTGCGAATGCCATCTTAGACGGTACCGATTGCGTCATGTTGTCCGGGGAAACGGCTGCGGGCGATTATCCGTTAGAAGCTGTGTCGTGCATGGCGGATATTTGCCGTGAAGCTGAAGCGTACATAGACTCCGCGGCGGTGTTCCAACAACTTCTCGCGCACCAATCGGTTCCGATGAATATATTAGAGTCACTCGCATCTTCTTCCGTTCGGTCGGCGCAAAAAGTAGGAGCTAAATTAATTGTCACCCTCGCAAAATCTGGGAACACGTCTCGATTGATTGCAAAGTACCGTCCAGACTGCCCCGTCCTTTCTGTGTGCGTCAACATGGAAGAAAATACACACGATCCCGAAAACACGGCGAGACGAATGCTCGCCTCGAGAGGTTTGAAACCTATGATTGAGCCAGCGGAGTGGCACGCGCAATCCGGCCATCCTCAGGAGATATCTGCTAACGCGATTCTTTACGCGAGAGATAAGCTCGGTTTGATCAAGACTGGCGATTACATCGTATGTGTCCACAGACTCCTCGGAGATGCTATTATGAAAATCGTGGAGTGCCCGTAAAACTTTATTTATACGTGTCACTCTGCGGAGAGCAAATGCAACTTCGCGAATGAAGGTTAAAGGAAACAGAATATTAAAGTACTGGTATTACAATACCTAATATAATATAAGAGCTGATATACAAGGAGGTTGTTCGTTGTATTATTTAGCTAGTGTGGGTTTGTTGCGATAGATTTAATGTTGTTGAAAAATGTGCACGTATACTCGTATAAACTTTGAACTTGGTGCGCGTACATCATGTTGTATACTCGTACCATTTTCATCTTTTTCGGGCAATTGAAATCGACTTAATTCCTTTCTTTCCTCGCCGTCACTCTTGTTGAACTGGTACGTTCACATTTTCACTGACATATTTTTACTGCAACTCCAATCCTTCGCCGCCGAGCTCCTCAAAAGCATCAAGAAACGTCTCCACTGGTTGAGCGCCTGAAAATTCGACTTTCTTTTTGGTATCCTCGTTTCGAATTATAAAGTGAGGAACGCCACTGATGCGACCTTGAACGTCCCTCACCTGCGCTAGAACTTCGTCTCGATATTTTGACTTATCCCGCATAACTTCCTCGGCACGCGCGAGATTGGCTTTTTGCTCTTCCGCGTTTGCGCTCGTATTCGCCTCAAAAGATTTTTCGCACGCCGCTAATAATGCGGTTTCATCGCACGGCGCTTTTGAGTTGCAGAAATAATCGATCATGATTGTATCCATAAAAACATCTTGATGCGATTGAGAATACTCTTCCTTCATGAAGTGCGCGAGTCTGTGGCCGTCCAGGGTCGGCCCCGTGTTGCCCTCCAAAGAATATGTCGGCAACCCAATCGATTCAAAGACAGAAGAGAGTCTGCTAATCATTGGCATCACTCGGCTTTCGCCACCAAACTTTTCGCAATACCATTGCATTTTGTTCACGCCGTACTGCAACTGTTCGGGAGTCATATCTTCCCAAACACGAGGCGAAACGAGCATGAACGGTTTCCAACTGATCGAAGAAAAAGAAACCGACGAAGAGGAGGATGTTTTTGTTTTTTCCAAAGCGCGGTCGAGATTGCGTTTCCCGACAATACACCAAGGTCAAACAATGTCCGACACAATGGCGATGGACAGATTAGGTTTCGTTGATGCCATCGTAGCACTCGTCGCGATTCTTCTCGTTGTCGCTCCTAAGAAAGCCTTCGCGGACATTTTTTAACGAACTTTTAGACTTTCGTGGGGGTGTTTGGCAGTTTGGGTGAACAAAACAATTTTTTCTCCGACAAATACGACAAATATAGTACGTGCGCGCTTTGCAGGCCGCAGAGAACCGCACGCGCGCAGAGAAAGTACGCACAAACTTTTAGCGAAACTAAAACGTTCCGAATGCGAACGTGAACGTTTATTATCAGATGTCCTCGTCCTCAACTCCTCCTTCTGTGAATAACAACAACGAGCCAAGAACAAATAAAATTCCTTCCTCCTCTTCCTCCTCCTCCTCCTCCTCGTTATTAGTATTCGATGTGGTGGACGGAGATGCTTTGAAGTCTGCGGTGACAGAGTTTGTCGGCGAGCTCACGAAAGAACCGTGCGTGGGTTTACGCCACGTCTCCGCGAACGTTCAGAAACGAGTCCCACAAATTCTAGACAACGCAACCAGCGTTCAACAAGTCGAGAAGGAAGTTATAAACGCATTTGAGTACGACGCCAAGTACGTGTTGGAAGATGCAAAGAATATAGCGAAAACGGCGGACGAACGCGTGGAGAAGCTAAGCCAAGCGCTGGAAGATTGCATCAAGTCGCTCGAATCAGATTGAAAACGCATGATATTATATCATTAAAAACATAGTATTACTAGTGGAAAAAGAGAAAAAATACATCACGGCATATACACACGTTCAGAGAACCTTATTACTTGTCTCCCGCAGTCCTCTCCAATTTTTTCGCCAACGCTTCCGGACTCATTTCGCTCTTCATTTTCGCCCACTCGTTACCTCCTCGCAAACTCGGTTCTCTAGAGGAGCACCCTATGCCTAAAAGCATTCCTTTAGAAGAAATTCGTTGTATGCCGTGGGTCGATCCGCCTCTCGAACTCCCTGGCGATTTCTGCAAGACCAACTCGTTCAAATCTTGCGCTAATTTATGGAACGATTCGTTTCTCTTCATCACCGGCTTCTCTAAGCTTTGATATGAGTTTGAAGTATACTTTTCGTTATCAGAGTATGCTTCTGATGCGCCTGTTGCATCTCGTAAAGCATCCACAAACTCTTCCCACACTGAACGCAAGTCGTCGATATCTAAGCACTCTCCGTCGGGATCTGAAATATAAATAAGGAGAAAACGAACACAGTTAGTACGAAAGTGTAAACGAATTTTAGCTAAGCGACTCGACGTGCGAAAGAATATTCTTACGATCGGACAATACAGGCACTGTCTTCGCAATGAAAATATCTTTCCTCCTCTTTCACCCACAGGCGAAAGGTAACTTTTGTGCACCTTTCTTTTCACTCTCACTCTCTCTCTCCCTCTTATATTTTGGGGAGAAAAGAAAAAAGTTTGTCTCCGCGAGTTGTATCGATGAAAGGCGCTTAAAAGAAGGCGAGAGCAAATCGAAGAAGCATAAGCACGTGCATAGGCCAAAACGTACCGTCGCGAAACATTCTCGTCAGTTGCGAGTGATAGTTTCTCACAATCTCAAAACCTTTCTGTTTTCGTTCTTCCGTGGTCGCTGCGCTATATCTGTCCCAAATCGCACACAAGTCTCTTCTCAACCCTTTGGTGGAATACAAGTGCGCGACTAAATCGATGACGGCAATTTCACCCCCGGTATCCAACGATGGTCGACCCATTTTCTTGTTTTCTCTCACTCTCTCTTTATTGTTTTGTGGTTCTCAGTGAGTTCTCCACGCGCAGCGTGCGTGTTTGACGATTCTTTTTCTGCAAGTGGCGTCGTTTGGTCGTTAACTTTTTCTGTCTGAGATTTTTCTCCTTTTTCTGGACGCTGACTGTGCTTGGGCATGTTGGGCGTTGGGGGAGTAAAAAAATTTTGGGAGTTGCTCTCACAGCAGATGCTGAAGAGTTCTTCCTTGGAAAAAAATCACGTGAACGCAAAAAAATTCCTCACTTCTTTTGAAAACGACCCGAATAGCGCGTAGAAAATGTCTAAAAGAGGTACGCTATGAAATTCGTCTTTAGTAATACCGCGCGAATTTGAAATGACACCGTTTGTTTCAGTTTCGCGCGTATGCACGCGAGCGCGAATTCGTTTTTTTTCTCGCCCATTCGCGAACGAAAACGAGGCGGGGCAGACCTAAACGAGAAAATGGGGAAACGGGAGCGCTGGTTTGCGTAAACGCGGGACGCGAAACGGATCGTCGGAGACTACACGTGCAAAGTTCGGTTATTCCGCAACGCGTTGCGTACGTTTGATTGGATCTGTGTATTTCGCGACGTGTCTGAAAGCGCCACCGCATTTTCATTTTTTTGCCCTTCCCTTTTCGGTCTTTCCTTTCCTTTCGAACAAACACAATAGAAACGAGGTGGAGAAAGCTCTCGTTCTCGTCGGGCTTTGTGTACCCACACGCGTAAGAACTTATAAGCTGACGTGCGTGTTTTCTTTCTTTACATTAATGTTTACAGGAGGAGGCGCCGCTTCCGGCACTAAATACAGAATGACGTACGCTTGCCCAGTCGGCGCTGTTATGAACTGCGCCGACAACACCGGGGCCAAGAACTTGTACGTCATCTCTGTCAAACGTTGGGGCAGTCGCCAAAACCGTTTGCCGGCGGCGAACATCGGTTCCATGTTTATGGGTACGGTGAAAAAAGGTAAACCAGATTTGAGAAAGAAAGTGTTCCCGGCGATTATGATTCGTCAAAGAAGACCGTTCAAGAGAAAGGAAGGTTTGATGATTTACTTTGAGGACAACGCGGGCGTCATTGTGAACCCGAAGGGGGAAATGAAGGGTTCGGCGATTCAAGGACCGGTAGCCAAGGAGTGCGCGGACTTGTGGCCGCGTATCGCGTCGGCGGCGAACAGCATTGTTTAATTAAATTCTTCGTAGAAAATCGTAGACTACAAATAAAATTCTCGCACGCTGCTTTGCAAAGCTTTCCTTTTTCTTTTTGACTTCTTCTCTTTCCATTACGCCATTTCTAAACACCAACACCAAAAGTATCAATCACCACCGATGAAAAGGAACGCCGGAACGGTCGCGATGGATCTTTTTCACTGCTAAATCATGCAACTCTCTTGTCTTCCTTGCTGTTATTACCGATACGAAGCTAAAAAACATCGTCAACATAAAAAACTGTTCTCCATTCCTCGACGACGGCTATGGCGAGAGAAGAGAAAAGCGCGGAGAATATCGGCGGCGGTAAAGCCAAAAGAGTTGTGGAGAACACGAACGACGCGAAAATTTCTCTGCGGAGAACTTCTATCGCCTCGCGGTCGGATGAACATATGTGCTCTTGCGATGGCTAAAAATGACAACGACGACGACGACGAAAATGGAGTTCGTTACGCAACAAGTACGAATGCGTCCGCACCAAAAATGGATGATGAAGATGATGTAATAAAGTTTGATCCGTTAGAATTTATCCCGCACTTTTCGTACGCATGGGTCGTGCTCGGTTTTGTGTTGCCGAGCGTAGTTTCCTCACTTCCAATCGTGCAAGAGCAAGAAGACGGAGGTGTCTCGTTGCTATATCAAACGCGATTATGCTCAGAGGTGGCGAAACTGGCATATCTTTCATACGCCCTCGGGAAAAGAAATTTTACTCTGAGTATCGGCAACCAACCTCAAAACGACGTCCTCTCAGGCGCTGCATTTGGAATTGGAACTAGTTTAGCAGCACGCGTCGCCGAGCAGACTCTTACGCCTGCTCTGGTAGAGTCGAATAGTTCTGTAGTCGCGACTTCGACTCCGGCTGTTCTCGCTATAGTTCTCTCCTCGACCGTGCTCGCGCCTATAACAGAAGAGATTTTTTTCCGCGGTGTCGTGCTCGAGTGTGGTTCTGACCTTTTTCGAAACCCTGATGAGCAAGCGAATACGAGAGCAGTGTTTTCTCTCGCGGCGGCAAATGTTTTCGCGGCTGGAATATTCTCCCTCGCTCATTTCAATTTTTCGATTCCGGCGCTGCTCAATTTGTTCATTTGCGGAATTGGATTTGGCTTGGCTTTTCTTTCATCCGAACGAAGAAATGTCACGGTGCCAATAATAGCACATTCCGTGTATAACTTGAGCGTCTTGATAGAGTCGTACTCAAACGGAGTATTGTTGGTACAATGACACTTGCTGTGTGTTTTATTTTTATTTTACAACGACGGCTCGAAATACGCTTCTTGTGTTTGTATATTATTCGCTTAGTAGACTGCGCATACCATCTAATAGCTTTAAAAATTGATGTTTATAATCATTATTATTCTAGCCTTTAATTTGTTCTAATTCAGCTAACCTCATCATTATCGCTTTCTTGCTCGTCTCTTGGACTTCCCCGGCTAAAATGAACTCGTCCACGATGACGTACACCTTCTGAAAGTTGAACACTAAGTCTAACTCGCAAACGTTCGCGAAAAAATGGTCTAATATTTCCACGAACAGATGTATGGATTCTAAATGAACGAGCTCGTTATCGCTTGAATCTACGCATAAGGTGAAGAAGAATGTCATCGCTTTTTCTCCGCATCAAAAGACGCAAAAGAAGAATTTAATCGTCTCTGCTGAGGCGACGAAACAAGCCCACGAAGGCATCGCAGAGGCACACGAGTCAACGCTAGCGTCCATGCGAATGACATCTAGAAATTCTTCCTCCTCTTCTTCTTCTTCTTCTTCGGGTACGTACGCTCACGAAGGGATTGCCGAGGCGCACGAGTCTTCTTTAGCGTCGATGCGTTTGGCACCAGCTCGAGACGCAAACACGGCGACGACGAGTCGCCCATCGTCCAAGGCTGATGAGAAGGACGCGCTTTACTTTTCCGCCACGTGTCCATTTTGCCACAAAATTTGGATAACCATGCTCGAAAAGAACATTTCGTTCGACGGATTCGTGTGGGAAGATTTGGAAAATAAGTCCGAGGCGTTTTGCAAAACCTTCGCGACTGGGTCGCCGGATGCCGAGGCAAACCCGTCGGTACCGGTATTACGTCTTCCAAACGGTAAGGTCATGGTTGAATCGGCACTCGTGATGAACTATTTCTGTTGCAACGACACCTATCCCGGTGTCGATTTGCGTCCAAAGACTGCAGAGCAGAGATACGATGGACAATTGTTCGAAAACACGTTCAACACGGTCGTCCCGGCGTTTTTCAAGTGTCTCAGGGCGAAGAATGAAGCAGAATTAGAAAGTGCGATTAGTGAAGTTGAACACGCTTTAGCGAAAGCTGACAGATGCTTGCAAATGAACGCTTCTTTTGGTGGTGACAGCGGGAATTATTGCTGCGGAAATCAGTTTACTTCTCACGACTGCGCGACGATGGGATTCCTTTCTCGACTGCGCGTTGTCTTGAAGCATTATCGCGACTACGATTTGAACAATACTTTACAAAAATTACCGTGGTTGAAATCGTGGGCTGATGCAGTAGAAAAACGCCCGAGTTTGCTGAAGACGTACGAATTAGTCCCCGGCATCGTTGGGAAATCATCTGTCGACGAAGCGTACATAGCGCACTTTGCTAAGTTTGTCTCGTGGTCAAGCGCGATTTAAGCGACCAGAAAAGAAAAAGAGAGGATTTATTCATTTCTTTGATCTAACAGATACCTAGGTACTCAGTACCGCTACATATAATACAACAAGTTTATCTAAATTAGAGCTATATCCATTTCGTCGTGGAGCTTTTTATAAAGGAAGATTTTTGCCCGTTCTCGTTGTTGTTGTGACTCTCTTTCTTTTTCAAAGACGTAACGCCGACGTCGTCTTTTTCATCTCTCCCGTTTTCGTTTGCGCCATACTTAGAAGCGCCATGAAAAGTACCGGCGTTGGAAACGCGCACGGTAGCTCCTTTGCCGTTCGCTAAAAACTCTTCGGCTGCTTTAGCGACTGCGATTGCTTTCTCTCGGAAACCTTGGAAAGAAGATACGTCGGAAGATCTTTCCGACAAGGCTTCCTCGTCGAAATCGTCCTCACAACTACCATCCTCCTCGTCGTCGAGAGAGTCATCGTCGTAATCGTCATCTTCGTAATCGTCATCGAAGCTCTCTATGCTACTATTATAAATGCGATTTCCTTTTTCAAAGTCCCTCAGGTTCGAAAAATCGGGATACGTGTTATCCTTGGTAGTTTGATAGATCTCCTCTTCCTCTCCGAGCGTATACAGTCTACTTTTGCCCTTACGCTTTGGACTGGATCGATCGAATGAACCCGTGGATCCATATCGTTTCAATTTGTTCTTATCTGACGTTTTTATGAGCAGCGCGATGACTGCTAACAAAACTGAAAAGAAAACAATCAACGGAAAATACAAGTAGGAAAAAGTCCACGAGAAACTTTTACTCCCACCTCCCGCGTCTAAGCTTTGCGCCATGCGCACCGCGTCGATATCGTCGAGAATTTTAGACGATTCTTCAACAATCTCCTCCATCTTCTTCGCCTCCTTCATTTGCTTCTTTTCTTCCTTGGCCTCGGCATCGAATTTTTTCCAGTTACCTTCCACTTGGACTTCGCCTTTATTCTTCATGTCTTCGAATTTTTCCTTCAATTCGTGGACAATCTCTGGATTAAGAACGAGCGAACGTACTCCAGACTGCGCACTTTCGGTGATACTTTCGGGATCGATAGTCGTTGCGTCTACTTCAGTCCAACCGAGTGTTTCCTCGGGATTATCTTTCGGCGTCGTTATCTTTCTGTCTCCGCGATCGAAAGATGACGAGGAAGAAGACGACGAAGACAACACTTTCTCTCGAGCGAGTTTTACGTTATTTCTTTGATTCTCGCTGTTCTCACCGCCGCTGCCGTCGACGGCGTGTACGGCATCTAAAACGTCCTTGAGCTCATCGTCCATGCGTTCAAAAGCCGCCGCACGAGGCGTGACATCTCTGCCATCGATCATCGATTGCTTCCCGTCGCGAATCACCTCGTCGAGCTCGGACGAAACGTTCGTCAGTAGAGAGTCCTCGAACGTCGTCGTCGTCGTCTTCCTCCTCGATGTTGCATTTTTCATCCCACTTTCGTTGTCTTCCTCTTTAAATCCAAGCTCGGACCCGTCGTCTTTAATATTTTTACTGCTACTCTTATCAATGCTACCGGTATTCGACGCTTCGTCCTCTCCGTGGCTGTTGTGATGAATGCCGAGCTCTTCTTCGGTCAGTTCTTCCTCTTCTTGCATTTTTTCCGCGTCTTGTTCGTCTACTTTCATCTCGACGAGTTTCAGCGTCTCCTTTTCTTGCGTCTCGATATTATCGTTCAAAGACTTTTGCAAGTGCTCTAAAAGATGTTCGTCTTTTTCCAACTCTAACTCTGCGTCCAAAGCGTTCGTTTCTTTTGCTTCTCCTCTGTCTTCTTCTTTGTCTTCTTTTGCTTCGTCTTCTCTTTTTTTTCCTCCTCCTCCTCCTCCGAGGAGTTCAAATCGATGGCGACCGCTCTTTTGCGAAGAGGAGGAACCGAGACTTGGGACAGAAAATGATGCGCCCCTTCTACTGTTCAAAGAAGAAGGAGAAGACGACGATGTTTGAGAGGATAAAATCGGCCTCGTCGGTGAAGAAACGTACCCGAGCGCGAAGAAGAGGAATGCGCATCCAAAAATCGCAAACTGGAAGACACCGCTTCTCTTTCTTGACGACCATGATGACGATGTTCTCATTGATGACGAAGACATCAATCTTTGTTCCTCGTCATCATTTTCTCTATTATCGTCCTCCAGAGTACTGACACCACGATTACTACTGCCGTCGTCGTCGTCGTCGCCGCGTAGTAATCGTGGTAGTGTGAAGAGGCCCATAATTTCTTTTTTTAAGGGGGCGCGCCCTCTTTTTTTCTGTCGCACTCTGAGAAAAAGAAGACGGAAGAAGCAAACGAGAAAAAGAGCAGACATGGCAGAGAAGAAAAACTTCTCGTCGTAAAAACGATGGATGATGAAAAATGAAAAATGAAAAAAAGGCAAATCAAATCTTTCGATGGTTCTTTTCCCTCTGAAAACTCTCTCTCGTTCCTCATACTCGCACACGTCTTAAGACACAACAACAAAAACACCTACTTACAAACAATGTTTGCTGCTACTCAACAAATCGCGTCCATCGCCGGCCTCAAGGTCACCAAGGTTCAGGTACGTTTTACTTCTTCTTCTTTACTTTTTGATCTTTATCCTTCTTGTTCTTCGCGATGAGGAGGAAGATGGCGATGGGAGATGATGAATCCTTCGTCGAAAATGTTTAACATTTCTTTTGACGCGCGCGCGCTCGTGAGATGCACCAAATGTTCACGAAACGCTCCGAATATGAACGAGAGGGCACATGTGCATCCTTTTCTTCTTTATGTGCGCGTTTTATCGCGAATTGTGTGCATCGTGCATCCTTTCTCTCCGCGTTTGTATTTTCAGACGAAGATAGCGCGTATCCCTTTCGAGATACTTGTTGTGAGATACGCCCTTGTCGTAAACGAAAAGAGATGAAAAAAAACAAAAAATTGAGAATGCAAAAAGAGATTTTTGACTGACGGATCGTTTTCTTCTTTCTCTTAAATAAAAAAAAAACAGTCCAAGTCCATCTCCAAG